>JGI24021J15306_10009187_pt1 | contig 12219 bp, 8 predicted proteins | sample Ectturendosymbi1_FD_15306 | JGI IMG/M metagenome (IMG submission 15306)
AGCGATGTTCGTTTTTCTAGTACCCTAAAACGGTTATCTCCAAACATTTGTGTCTGAGGGCCACACAAGCTTTCACAACGGTTGGACATCTTTCGTAATGTGATTGTATCGGGATATGTTACATTCTACCAAATCAAGAAGTTTTTAGTAGAAAATTTTTTCATTATTGACAAAATGTCTTCGCGTGCCCGATTTGTCCGGCGGGGCGTAGTTTGGAGACCTCTGCCCTAAAATATCACAACTCACTGACTGCCGCATGTACCTGGTGACTATTTTGACTTTTGCGTGTGAATGGATAGGCAATGTGACGAAATAATAATCACTGATAAGGTCACATAGTTTGTACTGCAACTGTCAATGAGAAAAGAAATTGATCGAGTTTTCACTGTTTTTGTTTTTAGAGTGATGGAATGGCGGCATGGCACCTGTGACTATTTTGTTGCACTTTCCTTGCACGAGGGGGCATTCTCGTTTCATCTTTAAAAATACAGTTGGACAAATTGGCATTTTTTGCAAAATCAGAAATTAGATTAGAAATGAAGTCAGAGCACTTAAGTTTTCAGTAAATTAAATTAAAATTAAAATTACCGTCAACTCACTCTAATTTGTCAGATTAGAAAACTAGAATTGTTTAGTTGTCCAAATCTGCTTTGTAAACCAGTGATTCTCAAAATGTTTTAGCCCATGGGCCATTTTTTAAATGATACCCTAGAAATGGTCTCACTAAACTTATTGCATAAAAAGGGTTACAATATTCATTAACGTTTTATCGAGGTTTTGCGGCACTCTGTGGACACTCGAAATTCCAGATGGACCACCTGAACCACGTTGATAATCACTGGTTTAGACTAGCATTGAACAAGAACGTTGAGCGTTTTCACGCGCAACTGGAAACAGCGGCCAACTGCACAGATGTAAGTTTGCAGGCTATCGTTTCAGCTGTTAAAATGTTCGCAAACAAGTGCACTGCACTGAATCGCAAATGGAATATTGCTTGAAATCACGCAACATGGATGCACAAGGCATTAAAGCATTAATGTGTCCACTAAAAAAGTATTGGATTTACTAAATTAATGAGCGCGGAAAGATTTTTGCAGGAGGGAAGCAATAGTGCATTTATTATGGATGGCCAAATTTTGTTTCAGGGGGGACCAAGGCCTTCGTACCACCCCTTCCAATGACCGTGACAACAAGATTTCAGCAGCTATTGCATATGTTGGGATATTACGTATCAAATCAACGTCTCATCCATTGTGTTTGTTGTTCGCCGTCTCTTGATAATTCCAACGATTTGTGCATTCCAGGCTTTATGCATTTTGTTCACCTCTACTCTACGTTCTTTCAGTGAAAAGGTAAAGTGATAAGGATTTGAAGTGAAAAGAATTCTACTATTTTTGCCCTTTGATAGATGAGGATAAGAAATCTTTGCACATTTTTATGATCTAAGCAGAATGGATTTTAGGTAATCAGCTGTTAATACCAGTCAATCATTAGCTTAACAATCTCGTAGTGCTTGCTCTTACGGCAATACTCTGTGCGTTTGTTGACCCACAGTTGCCACCTGATGTGTATTTTGAAACGCAGAAATATTGCCGATCCTGGATGGATGATTAACTTATCGATGACTGGTTTTGGACGTGATGATTCAACGAGTGTATTACACTTTAAACGTAGCGCCAAATGTTTTTAAACCCAGAGCTAAAAGTATAAACTGGACTTTCTCATCACTAACAAGCGGAGTAAAAGGTACCTCTAACCAAAAACGTATTTAGACTGTGAGGGAATTGTGCGAAGACAATTTGTTCGCACAGGACACGGCCACTTCATCTGTCCTGGGAGCACAGACTGTGGCTTCTAAAAGCGATTTGGCGATGGACATGTCAATTGTCATGGCTGGGACATTTGTGTTGCGCCTCATGGCATGTTCAGTGCACAGTGATCTTCGTTAATCATTTCGCTTAAGTTTGTTTTATTTGGCTGAATTGCCTGTGCCAAGTAATATAAATAAGATGGATGGATTGCCTGTGCCAAGTAATATAAATTTGATATTTAATGAACAAATGCTGGTTGAAATTTGAAGAAGGTCAGCAATGATAGGCCAGGTTAAAGTGCGTTGTTTGACATACAGTAACTGATCTTGTTCGGAATATTTAAACCAAATTTCTTTTGCAAATGAAAAAAGAGAATGACTATTTTCTAACCCACTTCAATTTTCGGTGTGTTTGTTATCATTCATTGGCATTGGATATTCAAAATGGCGGAAATATTTGTCAAAACATGAAAACAAATTCTAAAACTGATTGCGTAAATCTAAATGTAGTATGTTATTCCGCAATTTATTTTATATAAATTCGTTTGCACGGCATTTATCATTTACTCACCAGGATTCCATTTTGATTGTGTTCCTTCACTTGAAACTTGTTGGATCTCTTCACTTCCAATTGATGTAGGACTAGCATTATTTTCAAAAGACGAAGAATGCGACGGTGAAGCTGATGGAGGACTTTGTTGAGGACCAATTCTTAACTTCTGAACAGAAGAGGACGGTGACGGGACTGATGCTGATGCAGGAAATTGCTGAGGGCCGACTGTAGTTGGTTGAGTCTCTTCAGTCTGAGACACGCTTTCCGGAGATGCACCTTCATTAAGCGGAAAATTATTCTTATTAAATTGAATCAACGATTACAAAATAACAACGTAATTTGCAATCAATTAAAAACTCACTTCTGTGTGTTTCTAAAACATTTCTTAATATTCACGCTTGAAACGAGTTTGCGGTTTCATTCAACGATAGTGTGCAAATCTAATAACCCTTCAGGTTGCGCATGGTTTATTGCGTTTATTGAATTACCTTGTATCCAGTGACGGATTTACGCATAGGCCAAATTGGCCATGACCTAGGGCACCGCGCAACTCCTTCCTATGACGACTCATTATTAAGTTAAAATTTGCGAAACTGCGCATAGGCATAACTTCACAATTTACTTTGCAACGAGGGAAAATGCAAACGTCTACTGTAGACTATCAATAGAGTAACAACACGATGATATTGTTTGCTACGCAATATAAGAATTATAATATTGCTTTTCATCGGAGTTCTGCAGTGTCTGGCGATCCTGCGTTTTTGCGAGCTTCTATCAGCGGAAGATTGAACATCAAATAAGAAAGTGCTGTGTGAAAGGCTTGATAGTGAGGAACATGGCTGGGCGCGATAGAGACGCAGGTCATCTGTATGAAAGTGGTTACAAGCGGTAGCGTTGCCAGCCCAAAATATTTTTGGGAGGGCCAAATACCATAACAAGCAACGGTATTTTATTCGGACATTGCCTGTCAAAGCACAAAACGACAAGATATGCTACAAATTTAGGGGGAATGGTCCCATTGCCTCCCTGGCTACGCCTATGTTTACAAGAAAAGAATGAAAAAGAAAGAACAGTACTTACTTGATGTTCAATCTTCCAGACAAAAATCTCGCAACAACGTAAGACAGCCAGGCACTGCAGAACTCCGATGAAAAGCAATATTGTCAGTATTAAATGCTACGTCTGGTTGTTTTGCTACCAACTAGATTGCCCGCAAACAGAGATTCCTTGTTGAAACTGTACACGCCCGTGTTAGTTAAATCAGCTAGAAGAGTTTCTCGTGAGTTTTACTTGGAAAAACGTGTCTACATTGAACTTACTTCATGTGGTTAGCTGGGGGTGCTGCGACAATACTTTACTGTGCAAAACTTGTCTTCACGCTGTTTACCATCAGTCTAGAGCAGTGGTTCTCAAAGTGGTCGATATCGACCCCCATGGGTCCACTGGACCATCCAAGGGGTCTATAAATAATCACGGGGTCGAATGGGGGTCAATGAATGGCCAGGGGGTCAATGAATAACCGCTGGGATGTACTGGAAGAAGTTTATTGGTTACGATACAATATAGCAATGCGAAAGCAAAACACTGCTAACAAGTGCTAGCAAATATGACGCCGAAAAAACCCTGAAGTTATCTAGTGGAGGCGCCCTAAAGATTTGTTAAAATAAAGACAATGCCTCAATGCATAAATACATTTTAAGCATCGCAAAAACAAAAGCAACAACAACTGTGCAAAGCACATAATTCACAAAAAGAAAAATACAATCAAACTACTGGAGTAATGAAGCCACCAATTCAAAATTATTGTTAATCTGGCAAGGAATGCACACTGCGTTTTTCAGCAAATCAAACAAAACTAAGAGGGCTGCTTAAATCTCAGCTACAGTAGTTTGAAATAAATTCGATTCGTCTAGTTTTTAATTAAATGATCCATTGTGATGACTTATGAAAACGGTTCTGTTTATTACGTCACAAACAATATTGTAGTGCATGTGTCGCAGTTTGGCCCTTGTTAGTAGAGTCCTGTGCAGGTTGAAATATTTTGTCCGCACCCGGCCCGCACCCGCAAATTTTAAACCCGCCCTGCACCCGCAGGAGTTAGAGAAATTTCGCCCGCTCCCACCCAGCACCCGTACACTTCTAACATGCGCCCGCCCCGCAGACCATCCCAACCTGTGCCCGCCCCGTACTTTCTCGGTCTCAAACCCGCACCTGTCCGAAAACTACTAAAAACTCATAACTAGGGCAAGATTTGTTGGAATAAATTCGTGGGAAATATGTAGTTATTTTCAACAAAAGTTGCAGTAAAAACTTGCATTTATGCACAAGCATTTTAAACGACAGTGATTTACTTAAGTGATTTATTCACACATGATGTTAAATATTCCCAAACATTATCTTGGGAGAAATGGCGATCTTTTGCCAAATGTCGGCGTAGCATCCTAAAACCTCGCTCCACACTGCATGAAGTTGCTTGGCAATTTAACAATTTAGCCTACAGTTCTGGACTGATGTTTGTTTGGCCGGGTCATTTCTACAGCGCAATGCTGGCAAACAACTCTAGTACTGTACATCCACGTGTTTTGCGATTTTTGAGCTGATTGTGTTCATGTGCTTTGCCTCAACACTCAGTTACCCGCAAAAAAAATTTCTCAACCCGCGCCCGACCCGCACCCGCACGCATAGCAGTACGGGTTAACCCGCCCCGCGCAGGACTCTACTTGTTAGACTGGTAGTACAGCAGTAGGTTACTCTGTAAGACGGAGAACAATTCCTTGTAGTAGTAACTGTTGGGCTGGGCCACGGGTCTACAGAAAATTGATACTTTAATTGGGGGTAAATGTGCAGAAAAGTTTGAGAACCACTGGTCTAGAGCAGGGGTTCTCAAAATTTTGGTGTTATGGAGCCCATGAAGAGATTGACCATAATTTACGAAGCCCCACAATAAATTCTAAAAATAAAAACAAAAAAAACACATTGTTACTAAGTAAACGAATAGCTCGCGGAGCCCTGGGGCTCCGTACGGAACACTTTACGAACCTATCGTCTAGAGGACTGTATTTTGTGTTGCTGGGAAAATGACAACTTAAAAACGACATATATAAACCCTGTTCACTGAATGGACTGTGCTTGTCTGTTCCATAAAATACGTGGTTACTATAAGAAAGAGTTTGCATACAGCTCATCAGATCGACAACTAGACGGTATTGCTGAGAACGGCAGCTCGGTTCTGCATGAAGATGTATATATCCGAAAAGTAAAGCTACAAAAAACGCTAGAAAACTCGGAAATTTAACGAATGGAAATTCTGAACTACACAAATGAGCTATAAATTCCAAGAAAAGATCGCATTGCCACTTGTTCCAGAGAAGAATGTTGGAAAGGCTTTAATTCTATTGAAGACATAAGGCAATGGTTCCCAAACTGTGGTACGCGTACCAGTGGTACCCGAAGACCTTCACGGTGGTACACGAATAGACCTACTGTACTTTCTGATTTTCTTCACAAAGAAATATATTCACAGCCACAGCTATAATTTTTGCCTGTCGGGTTCTGTTAAAAACTTCCTGAATTTTTGTGTGGCCTACTTCTCTTGTTGGTTTCTAAAAATGGCGATAAAGCTTTCTCACAGTCATTTTTTCATGTTGCATTTGTGTCAGTTCTGGTTTTCCAAACTTTTGATCGAGTTATATTTGGCACATTGACTTTTCCTGGAACAAGGTGGCACGTGTTGACTGTACGGCACGCGCAAATGGTAGGCGATCAAAAAAAGTTTGGGAACCACTGAAAGGCAGTCGTAGAACCAAAGTCGGCACCACAAAAGATATATTTTTGAAGGGGCACCACACATAAAAGGGCCAAACTTTCACACTTTTCAGACAAATGGCCAAAAACGTCACACCTCTGTGGGGTCCCAAAAACTGAGATGGTCTAGGTCCCCGCGCTCCCTAAATCCGTCCCTGCGTGTATCTGAAGAATATAACTGGTTTTGATACAAAACGAAAATTTGACTGAGCGGAAATTTACAAATGACTAATTTACTGTTAGGACAACACTGATAAAATCTTTTGCTTTTTGCATCTTGTACTAAGATGATGAAAATCTCAGATTCTCAAATGTGATTCAACATTTCGTTAATAAAATCATAAATACCAACACAAAATGTCCTTTCTCATCAGGATTTCAATGCGCAGTATACCCTAAACACACTTTGAACACAAAAAAACTATTTAAAAAAGTTCCGAAACAAGCAATGTCCGGAAAGTGATGCAATGATGAAAACACAAAAGCACAATTGCTTTGAAAGCCTCATTTAGTTGAAAACGAGGCAACACAACATTAAAATATTGCCACATAAAACCATATACAAAGAACTATTCAATCAAAGCAGGGCTGTGGAGTCGTAGCCGGGGCTCGCAACCACGGAACCGGTCATTTTCGGTGGAGCCGGAACCGGAGCTGGTGGCTAATTTAGCAGCTCCGCATCCGGACCCTTTCTGAGATGCATCATCCAACACTATTTGCTAAGTGCACTGAAAAACAAGGCTCTGTGAACTGGCTCACGCCATACAGCACCAGTGGCGTAGCCAGTTCAAAAAATTTTGGGGGGGCAAAATGTTTGATTTTAGGCGAATAACACTATTTTGCATGGAAAAACGCCTCTCAAAGCACAAAATGGCTATGTTTTCTAACAATTTGGGGGGTGGCGGCCCCTTTGGCCCCCTCCTGGCTACGCCTATGCACAGTGCCTTACTATCGTCAATTATTAATTATGACTAAACAATAGCGCTCAGTGATGTATACAACTGGCTAGTCGACACGCTTGCCCGCATGCCGATCGCACTTGGGATTTGCACCGAGATTGTTTACACAGGTTTGTACTGGATGACCATCGGTTTAGTCTAAAATAGCCACAATTAAAGTCGTTGTCGAACGCCGATAATAACTGGTTAAAGCAGATCCCCTGTGAGTTTTGTAACCGATATTATTGATATCAGTGTGTGTCCAGGATATTTAATAAACAAGAAAAATGAAAAAGTGCATTCTCCCGATCTGCAGTCTCCACACATCGGCTACGCGACACTGTCGCAAAACGCACTAGGCATTCATGATGATACCGCCTCAAATGGCTTTTCAAGTGAAGTTATTTGAATATCCTGTAACCACCGTAACAAAAAGCTAAAGCAATTAAGCCTACCAACCAACTCCAAACTTAACTCTTTTTTTGTTTACCGCTGTTACGTCAAGCAATTACGAGTCTATTCCAACTCCTTTCGTCATGCCAACTTTGTTATTCACTTATTTCTGCCGCCCTGTTATTGTGTAGAGCAGGGTCTCCAACCTACGGCCCGCGGGCCAAGTCCGTCCCGCGAAGCCATTTCATTCGGCCCGCAAAGTCATTTTGCCCATAAGGAAAAATAATATAACTTCGGAAAATTTGTTAATTTGGTAGAATGTAACATATCCCTAAACAATCACATTGTTTAAGATGTCTGGCCCTCGCTCTGTTGAGTAATAGCCTATGTCACCCTCGGACAAAAAAGTTTGGAGACCCCTGGTGCAGAGGACGAAGGGAAGGAGCTGTGTTAGAGTCACTGCTACAAGGAAGAGGTTGAAAATAATAGGTGCTAGGACACAGCCCTGTTTAACTCCTGTGTTAACACCAAAACTCTTCGACATTTCTCCTCCCTGCACGACGCGGGCATTCATATCAACATGGACTTCCAGTAAGATGCTAAGAAAACGTGGAGGGCATCCAAATTTCCCCAGGACTTGCCACAGCAGATCACGATTGAAGGTTTCGAAAGCCTTTGTAAGGTCGATGAAGGCAATAAAAAGGTCACGATGTTGTTCCCTACATTTTTCCTGAAGTAGCCTTGCAACGAAAATCATACCAGTGGTGCTCCGCGCGCAACGAAAGCCACACTGAGATTCTGGAACCACTGTCTCAACGACGTACGTTAGAAGACGGATCAACATTACACGGGCAAGTAATTCACCTGCGACAGAGAGAAGGGAAATGCCATGGCTGTTGCTGCAGATAGCCCTGTCACCTCTCTTCTTGTAAATTATCATTATATTAGCATCTTTCCATTGTGTGGGAAGAATATTCGATGCTTACGCATTGCTAATGAAGGAGTGGAGTCGCTGTAGCAGCAGATTGCCCCCGTATTTGAAACTTTCAGCAGGTATGCCATCAGGTCCAGGTGCCTTATTGTTTTTTAAGTTATTTGCTGCAGCTGATATTTTTCTATGGAAGGAATAGTATCAAGTTCTGATATGATGGGAAGTTGTGGCAGCTGATCAGCTATTGATTGATCCACAGGATTGTCCTGATTTAGCAGTTCCTGGAGGTGCTCCGCGCAGCGAGAAAGGATGTCCTTCTTATCTTTGATTAGAGTGATCACATCCTTTGTACTCACAGGGTGCGTGGAATGGGATTGCTAGATCGACACCTGCTAGATCCTCGCCGCAGGTCTTTCGGGATAAAAGGGGAAAACTTTCGTTGAGCAGAACTTGCGCAACTGATGATTAAGGTGGAGGAAAGATTCGCAGCCTTTGATCCACCATCTTACCTCCCCTGCATGCATGATCAGTGGTATGGGTGGGCCCAAGACAACTGAGCTGCAGAGAGGTTGCATGAACCTTCCAGTAACTCCCATGTTTGGAAGCCTGCATTCGCGTGGTTCCAACACGTCGCCACCAGTTTATGAAACACTGCCGAAACGCCTGCATTACTGGCGTTAGTAGCCTAGTTCATGGCTTCCCAAACTTTTTTGTTCTACCACCCATTTTTCAAAGGGTCTTTTGGGTGGAGGGATGCTGGAATGGACCTTGCTTAGGACGCACTGGCAAATTTACGAGGTACACAGAGCAAAGAGAAAGTGTTCGTTTAAACAAATTGTGCCACGGTTGATGGAGGAGGATAATGTAATAAGCTATGAGGAGGCGCTGAAAATGGTCTTGCTTAGGTCGCTGGAATGGTTTGCGCTGGCTTTGACCACAATCAGTTCGGTGTTTCTTCTGAAACAACTTGCAAGCTCACCTGATTTGCTGTTTGACTCCTGAAAGAAATTGCAATTGTATACTTGGCTCAGTGTTACTGTTTGGAGAACACGACTAACCAATGGCGAATTTTGTTTGCTCAGTTTGCCTGCGCTGGTAGAATTATTAGTTTCTTTCCTTCATAAATCGCATTGTAGGACGTATCGCTGTTCAAATTTTCTTAACATGTGACAAAAAATGCTTGGTTTGATGATCTTTCTGTTTCAGCAATCAATTTCTACCAGAAATCCTTGTTTGCACATCTGTTGATGCATAGAATTTGTGAGATGTCTGAATAAGCGAAAGTTTGTCCAATCCGCGTTGAAATCTTTGTGACTGTTAGCCTCCGTCGACTCGTAAACTAAACTGGAGATCATAGCAATGCATGTAAAATAAATTGTGAAAAAGGAAGACAAAGAGGCAATTTTCCAGAGGGGCGTAAAAATATTTTACGCGTTTTTCAAACAAGAAGCTATAGCCCACGTGATGACGAAAAGGAGTCAACAAACTGTAACTTTTTGTTTTGATAAGTTTTAAACGATTTCGCAATGTTGCAAGTTTCAATTTGTTATAGTTTTTCATTGATTGTTGCAAAATCAACCCAGAAAACAATAATTGAAGCAGTTTGATTTGACTGACAGAAATTAAAGGGTTAAAGATGCGTTTTTCAAGTTTTTGAACTGCGCTTTCGGGAAAAGGTGTTGTGCAGCTAGGCATGAATATATCTCATCCACAGAAAATTTAGAAAAACAGCAGCCAGTGTTTCAGTTACAGTGTGCGATAACAAAATGTTCATTTTTCATACACTAACGTGTCTTACCTTTGCACAGGTAGTACTTGAAAATTAAAAAAATTACTTCGTTATTCAGAAATCCCTACACCAATGCTCTAACGTATAGGAGAAGCCTTGTCATAAAATGAAATTGCAAAAGAGATGTGGGTTTAAATTAACGAAAAATCTATATATGGAATGACTAATATGAGTGTTTTGCCTTAATCAATTCATCCAATCTTGGCAGCAACTCCCGGTTAGCAAAATGCGACAGTTCTGCGGTATATAAAAGAGTAGCCGTTGTAACAAACGGAACAACAAATAGAGGTCGTAGTCAAACTCGCCATAAAGCTAATAATTTCACCTTTGAAAAGTTACGTTACTTCGGCGATTAAAGATTAAATTAATCATTTTTTATATGCTCGTACTTTTATATCAACATACATACGCAAAAATGGCTAAAATATGTAATATTAGAAAAAACCTTAAGCAAAACGGCGTTAGACGATTAACGTCACCGTCTGATTTTTTTTCTCCGTTTTCAGTGAAAAACGGTTTGCTTAAGCACTGACCACCACCAGTTAGGTGAAGTCCATGTGACAACCATTGCTCTGTGCAAAACAAGCTCTTGCTGCACACGCTGCACACTGTAATGGCATTCTGGAAGGCTTTTATCTCAGAGTAGGAGTGAAAAGAAATTGCAAAAAAAGAAAGATCTGCAATCCTTGGTGTTTGTTAAATGATTTTCAAACAAAAGGTCATACATTTCTCGCTTTACCACATAATACATCCATATGGTTGCATCAGAGTACATTCGTGTGAAAACCTATCATAGAGACAGGACTTCCGCTTCTTATTTGGGAGTTGATCGTTTGTTTTGCGTTTCAATCGTTCGAACACATCAAATATTCATATGGCAGACATTCTTCAACCCGTTTTTTTTCTTGAAGACATGCGGATTCTTTCGTGAAGGCAGAAAAATTCGTGTTGTAAATTTAGTAACAAATGGTAAAACCCATTATTTTTCAAGTATTTTTCGTTCAATATAAACAATTTGATGAATTTTTTTGACGACGAAAATAAAAAATAAAACAAAAAATTTCAAAGTATGTTACCTGATCCTTGTTGAACATAATTCACTTGACTGCAGCCAACAGCAATGTTTTCCACGTTGGGTAAGTTGTAAAAGTTGTACACAGTTTCTGTGAAAACAATTTATCCCAGTACATCTTGTATGCACAATAAAGAGAACTGCCAAGGTTTGTTGAATAGGAGTCTATATCAAGGCAGTATAGCTGCTTTGACATGTACTTGCGTTATTGCAAATTTGTAAAGACAAAATCTATTGATTCAAAATTTCAAAAATGCGTTTACTTCCAATATAAAGTTGTTAATTGTTTGAAGCTAACAATTTTGGCATGTTTGTGTTATGAAAAAAAATTTTTTTTTCCTTTATTGCATTTTTGTACGAAGATACGCATCAAAATACAGCCGACATATAGCGTACAGAATGCAAACAACAAAAAAACTGAAAGAGCTACTGACTAAACATATGACCGGTAACAGAGACAACAACAGCCCTAGTCAAAACGTTAGAAAAATGTAAACGCAAAAACGTGAAGCTAACCTTGTACAAATCTTTGGTCTTTTGTCATGAAATCATGAATTGGCTGAAATTGTTGATCTTCTTTTTTAGGAATGGTCAAAGACATGAACTTGACCATTTTTGTAACTTCAGCCAAGACTTCCTCTTCTCTGTGTTGTTGGAGAACTGTTTGCAGCTCGTCTCGCACTTGAATCATAGTGGGCCGTTCAGATGGATTTTGGACCCAACACTTGCTCATCATTGATTGAAGGACATCAAGGATTTGTTGTCTGCTTTCGATTAATGTTGCTCTCAGTTCATGGATTGAGGTTTCGTCTGGTCGTTCTCCACCCTTGATTGACTCAATGAAAGCTTTTTCATGACCAGGGTTGTCATAAGGTGGGGATCCAGAGAGCATCACGTACAAAATCATTCCGAAGCTGTAGGTATCTTGT
>JGI24021J15306_10009190_pt1 | contig 12218 bp, 6 predicted proteins | sample Ectturendosymbi1_FD_15306 | JGI IMG/M metagenome (IMG submission 15306)
GGGAAGCATTTGATCAGTTACGCTGTTGTGTTTGTTTCAGAGTTTCATTGCTCGCTTGTTCAGCTCCATGATTGAGCGGTGTCCTTAGTGAATTAAAGTCTGGCTTTCTGCAGATAGTGAGTGTTTAGTGGAATTCGCAGGCGAGTGCACGACAAATGACAAACAATTTCAACTAGTCAATCACTCAGTGAGACTTTTGTGCATGTTTTCTACGCACAATATCTGCGATTCTGGGAACAGTGTTTGAAAGACACTCTCATATCATCTTGGGAATCAATCGAGTTCGATGTTTTATGTTATGGTCACCGTAGATTAAATACCGCTTCACACAGATGAGTATTTTGAAGAGGTATAATAACTTCAAATGCGTACTTCGACAAGCTTCGGAAACTCTTCACCCAATCCACACCAAAATTTAGAAAAGTCACAGTTGTAAGATATTAATTTGGAATAAAGCATTGTTTCACATTGGAGATCAATCGATTCATCTTTATAAAGCACTCTGAAAAGATGAGCCTGAGCCCTGATAACATTTACGCGTCCTGTAACAATGTTACTTGTTTCAAAACTGTTTTCAAAATTTCTGGAAGGGTTTTACTCGCCAGTGCATGTCGATGAAGAACGCAAGGGGTAGAAATGATGTGCGCCCATTTATTAACCAGAGTGTTAATACGTGACTTCACTAAGCATAGAAAAGGCGCCGTCTATGCATAATGAGCCAATGTGATCCCACGAGTTTATGTTGTTGAAAGAAATTATTCATTTTTCCTGATCAGTCACATCGCTAGTCGTGTCTAGACTTTCGCACATCAAGAACTCAATTTTTCAACTCAACTGCATGTAGGCTATATATCGATAGTAAACCAAAAAATACTTGCAGTTCGACAGGTCAGTTGACTCATCTAGCTGAAGGGTGACTCTTGCCTTATTACTTCGAATTTCATCTGCTACGTCATCTAAAACATCACAAGACATAACACTTATATGGCAATAACTGTATGGTTTGACAAATAAATTTTCTTCCAATCCACGTATGATTCTAGATAAGCTTTCTTCTTCGACGTAACTACTGAGAATGTTGAAACCTGCATTTGTTAACTCATGAATAACTCATTTACTAAAAAGACCAAAGAAAGCTGTTCACTGTCCAGTCTGGTTCCCCTTTCAAAACAGACCTGCTCATAACAGACCATTCGAAACAGAAAGCAGTGAAATTTGTTACACAAAGGAGGATTTTTTAGTTCTGAAAGAGCTACTATCTCCGTTTTCGTACAAACTCCAAATGAAGTCGCGAACAGAAACAGTGTTGCGCACATGAGATGCTCAAATGAATCTGGAAGCTCAAATGTGTAAAGATGAAATAAAAAGAGAACTTATCACTGAGCATAACTTGAATCATAATCCAAGGTGCATCATCTCCAGTTTGTGTGATATATCCATAAACCTACTTCGTAACAATACCCTATGACGCCTGGCATTAAGCCTCTCATCGATCTACGAACAAAACACTGCCGGATGTACTTTAATGTTTTGTCCTGCAACCAACTAGCCTAATAATTCGGGATATTACATTTTGTAAAAATTTATAAAAATGTACGTTTGCTATAATTTATAATTCAGTAAATCTACCCCCTAGAAAGATGAAATTTACCCCTGGGGGTAAATTTACCCTAGGTTAAGAACCACTGGTCTACGCAAAGTGTGAAAACAGTTGTGTTTTTGCAAAAACGAAGCCGTAATCGATTATTACCAGTACCACGGCTCTGCACTGAAGTGAAGAAATACTTGTCGCCGCGGCTTTCACACAACGGTTGGTGAATTGATTTAGCGCCGCTGTGCTTCCCAAGTGGATCAGAACCCAAAGAAGGGTGGAGAAGGGTTAAAAAATGGTTCGCGCAGAGGCGATCCAAACCGTAGTTGTAGATTTTGAACGGTATCAGTTGCCACTGCTTGTCTGCTTCTCTGTGTCTGTCTGTAGCTTAGATACTTGACAAAAGAGTAGATTGCTGACGTTAAAAACGAACATAGCAAGTTTCTGCCGAAAGTCATCCACATAACAGTATTTTTTACGTACGTTGTTTGAAGCTTGGGTCGCGAGGTGTTCACAAAACTCAGACTTGGGTCGCGATCAAAAAAGTTTGGGAACTAAGCGGTTGAAGTCTTTATTTAAATCCATTAGTGTTTAAATAACAAAATCCAATCGACGAGGAAAATTTTCAATTTAGTTTTATTTTGGTCACATGCGCTTTGTCGAGAAAATAGATTGCAAGCTGTCTGTAAGTAAATGACAGTGTCGGTCAGGAGGGTAACGAGAGAGGGGCAAGGGGGGAACAATTCCACGGGCCCCGAATCACTATGGGTCCGCCGAATCACTGCGGGGGGACTCCGAATGACTGTGGGGGAGCACTGAAAAGTCCCAACAATATCGCAAGTACTTTCTTCAATATAGTACATCCGCTTCCGAAAGACCTCAGGTTCGAACATGGGGGCGCCAAACTTGCTTCTTGACCCGGGAGCCATCTACCCTCGTTACGTTCTTAGTGTCAATGCCCTGAACACTATAAAAATAAAAAGCATCTTTCTACTTTCGTCAGATTTTGCGGCTGATTCTTCGCGTTGCAGCTGAATGATGACAAATGTATTGTAGGATATGGCGGCGATTAACCTCAGATGAAAGTTGAACACTTCCAGACTATGTACAGGTCGGGTTCTGATTACTTGACAAAACTGTTTTTTTTTACTCTCCGGCAAGATAGTGGGAGGTCATGAATGAAACCGTTAAGGCTCCATATATGTGATTGAACCGTCACAGTAGGTCTACATGCCGCATTACAACTAAATATCTAGAATAAATGCTGTTGCTGCTAAAAAGTGTCTATGGCCTAATTGCGTAATAAAAACTACTTTCAAACTGAACTGCTTCACGGCTTGAGCTTTAAGGCTCACAAAATGTATATCACCGCTATATTCACGCATTTAGTTGTAAACCTGTACAAAAAGGAAAATCTACGATGTTCATCCGGTTGACGCTGAAGTCAAGAGTACAATATACAGTATTGTAGCATGCCAAAGTTATCAGAGAGGCATTTCCGTGATAGTCTTGAAATGAAGTGGGATGCAGCAAGCTGGTGCGCCGGAAACAGCTGCGAAAATTGTTAATCCTTGTTTCACTTTCGGTTAGTGATTACAAGCGCGTATGTACAAGTTTGTATTTCATTATCACCAACTTCCACACGGAGCATAAACCTCAGGTAAAGGTCAGCCATGGCATGAATTATCCAGCATTTACCCTATACACAATGTTTGATTAATCATGGGCAATTGGTAAACCATACTACTTTGATCAGGTTCGACTAAAAGTTCAAGTAGAATAGGATTTTCAAACGGTTTCGTTGATTTACACTGACGCATTTCTTTGCCTTACACATCAAAAGCTTGATTAACCTGAAACTTTGTTAGTGCCACTTTCTGAATTGGGGGGAGGCAATTACCCCCATTGCCCCCCTGACTACGCGCTTGCATAGAACGAACGTTCCACAGTGGATGCTAGGTGAAGATGTTGCACCGAATAAATGTACTTCCATTCGGTAACTTACAGGGTCCTTTGATACAGTGGCGTAGACAGCTCAGCAATTTGGGGGGCCAAAATATTTGATTTTAGGCGAATAACGCTATTTTGTTTGGACAAACGCTTCTCAAAGCACAAAATGACTATATTTTCTAAAAATTTGGGGGGGCTATGGCCTCTTTGGCCCCCCTTGGCCACGCCTATGCTTTCATATCGACCCCGGGCCACCACAAAAATCGAAGACAATCTCGATCACGTGGCGCAACATCAATGTGATGAAACATTGACTCGATATCAGCTACCAATGCAACCATAGGTGTACGGGAGTGCATAATTTTGGGGATGCAAAAAATTTTTGCCCAAATTTGATCTTGTTTTTCCCCAATAACGTATAAACAACATGCCNTAATGTTAAGACTAAAATGTTCCATTGTAAACAAATCAAGGTTCCTGCATGCCTAATTAGGCATACAAATTACCTGGGTTCAAAGCCGTGCAACCACAACTAGCCTTCCACATTAGGAAATCTTAACTGCAATGTGTTGTACAACACTGGAATACTATCTTTCGAATTTTGTCACATTGATACCAACATCGGGTGTGCCAGATCCTGTTTTCAAAAATAAAAAAATACCTTTTCCTTCAACTGCAGTTTATCACATAAACTACACTGAAAATATAAGTTTCACTGAGCAGTTTGAGCACTAACAAATTTACTTTACTCCAATATCATACGATTTTTGATGAAAAGTAAGTAGGCTAAATATAGCGAAGGTGTCATATATGCCTGAACTGAATTACTCATAAAAAGAAAATTATGGGCGTGAAGAACTTCTCCTTTTGTATACTGCTAACAAGACCATAGAAGCATGCGCTGAGTGAGTTTCAGCTTTTTACACCCGCCTGGCACTTTTCCTCCCTTTAACCATAACGTGGGTTAGCGTTAGGCTGACCCAACGCCACCTCTAATACTTTCGTCGGGTCTTCCAGACCCGAACTCACTCCCTGCGCAAAATCGAAGAGTGTGGATGACCGCAAGCGCACCTATTTACAAGTAATACAAAAAAAGACGCTACTGAAGAGTTGAAAGCGCGCCGACGCGTGCTTGCGTAGTTTCACGTGAATGACCTCATTTGACCCGGGTCTGCCAGACCCACGATAGCAGGGGCGGGGCCAGACATTTTCATTTGGGGGGGGCACTGGAGGGGCCAGTTTTGCAACAAGGGGAGCTGTCTATGGTCTGTGTAGGAATTTAAGAGAGAGCTGAAAAATTTTGGGGGGAAGTGGTACCCCCTAGCTCCGCCCCTGCACGATAGTATTTCAGGGTGTAACATATTGCAGTGAGGATTGCCTAATGTGGAAGGCCAAGCTATGTGCTATGCATTAAATTGCCTCCTTTCCCTCTCCTTACTTGAGACTTGACCTATTTGCAGCAATGTAATATTTTAGATCGTAACCTGATATTTTACTCCTTTTCCAGATTGAATGCGATTGCGGCCAACACAACTGTACACATCTATGCTAGAGAAGAACAGATCTTAGCTATTAGCATGATCGTGTTGGAAGAATAAGTTTAGAACGTATATAAAAGCTTGAAAATGAAGCTGCTGAACACCTTCCACGCGTGGTGGCATGAACAGCAATTTTTTGAGCGATTATATTGTAATTAGCTAACATTTTTCAACACAATACATATTACCATTGTTCACATACGCCTATGCAGAATATTGATTGCTAGTTGAGGGCGTACGGCTTTGAACCCCGGTCATTGGTAACTAGGCATGCAGACACCTTGATTTCTTTACAATGGTAAGTTTTAGTCTCAACATTAAGACTTACTGTTTGTATGTTACTTGGGAAATGCAAGACAAAATTTGGGCAAAAATTTTCTGCATCTCCAAAAATATGCACTCCCATACACCTATGTTTTTAGTCATCGCCCAAGATTCATGACCGCAGGTGAGGATCAGAAAAAAGATCGATTTTAAAACTAACAACTTTGCGCTGGTTGAAAGCACCCATTTTGTCACCACAGAGCAATAGTCGACAAAGTTCAAACAGAACGTTTGCTTTAACAATCCTTATTCCGCCTACCGACACGAGACCGAGACTCGCCAAAATGGGTCTCGAGACTCCATCACTGGTGCTGGGACTATTTTTGCCTTCAGTTGAACACATTTGGTTGAAGTGGTCATGAGACAAGTAAGATATGGCTAGGCAAAAAGACCATTGCATGGGGTTTAAGAGCTTATGGTTAAGGTTTGGTGTGAGGGCTTATGGTCAAGGTTTAGGGACAGATTTAAGGTTTGCGGACTCAGGGTTTACAGTTAAGGTTTAGCCTACAGTTCATGTAATGCAAATAAGCCCTTAACTGCTTACCAGTCTTGTAACCATGACAACAGTTGTCCATGCATGTAGGACTGAGATGTTACAGATGTCACAGTCAACTACGTAGTACATGTGTTCCAAAATTGTCATGTGACTACTTCAGCCAATTGTGTTAAGCTAAAGGCAAAATAGCTTCAGCAATTATTTTGCCTCTTGAGGCCAAATAGACACTATAAAAAAATGTATGTTGTGCATCATAATACATTCTCGGATAGTTTTCAGATACGGATAGCATGATTTTGACCAAAACAGAATTCGGATCAGATACGAATACCATTTTTCGAAAACAGGATAGGATCGGATAGCAAAAAAACACTATCCAATCATCTCTGAGTTAAACTAATGTTATTACAAAATATTGGAATTTTTCCTCCTACAACTATTATTCCCTATCAATTTGTTTCATGGCAACAGTTAGCCACATTTCGATCACCCGGATCCAGTTGAAAAGAAAACGATATCCAATACAAATCCGAAAAAAATTCTTAATATCCGGCCGGATTGGAGTCCAAAATCTGGATTCTGTACACCATAGAGGTTGCCGGAGTCACTTTTTCAGACTCCGACTCCGCTCTTGTTCCAAAATTTTTGAATCCGTGTCCAGATTCGGTAGTTTTTCAAATTTGAGAATGCCACGCCTGTTCTGACTCTGGCTACAATCGGAACAACCGAAAATTACCAATGGTTTTACTCAGAAATGACTACAAAGAGTCCTGCTACTACCGAAATTGAAAAGTGACACCGGGTCCAGTTTTTCAAAAATTTTTGACTCCGGTTCCGTGGTCCGAAGGAAAAACACAGAATCCTTCCGGAGTCGATTCCGGCCCTCCGGATTTGTGGTCACCTCTATATCAGTGCATTAGCGATGGCATGGGCCACTAACAATCCAATCTTCGGGCAGTCTGCTAAAGGTGTTAAAACAGTCCGCTAACATATTTTTGTAGGTGACGTCATTCCTGGCCGCTACGGTTCCTGCGGTCTGCTCGCCAATTAGACAAAAACTTTTTGTTTTTGCAAAGTTTCAATATCTCACAAGGAATTTTTTTGCTGTTGCTCTGTCCATTTTACCGTTCTGCTAATGTTGTGTTTCACTTGTTCCATGCAAACCAGTGAACCATGTTATGAATCAATCAAAGCAACAAACACTTTCATTTATAGTCTGTCGCTGTCACCAAGGTTTAAGCAGAACCGTCGCCAGAAAGTTCTTAATAGGGGGACTCTGTGTTTGTGTGGGGTGGCTTGACTTTCCAAAAATTTACAAAAACTCCACTGATTTATAGTGTTTCATGTTTCAATTTGGGGAGCTTGGAGCTTTGTTTGGGGGACTAAGCCCACCAAAACTCCTCCGTGTCGACGGGACTGGGTTTAGGTTTAGGACCAGGCCCATAACCAGCTTGGGACACCAGGGAGGCGAAGAGTTTTCTGAGAGTGGCCCAAATTTTTCAAACTATGTCCAATGCTTTCAAATTATGTCCAACATATTTTTCCAGAGGGGGAAAAAATTTTCAAGGGGTTTCGCCCCCCTGCGCCCCCCTGGTTACGGACCTGTTTAGGACAGGTGTTATCAAACTTTCTCTGGCCATATACCCCTTCAGCATTTCGATAGATGAGCATGTACTCCTAGGGTTGCCAGATGGCCGGTATTTCGCCGGCCTGGCCGGTATTTTACTGTTAATTTAGCAGTGGCCGGTAAAATGCCAGTATTTTGAAAATCAGTGCCTGAAGCTGGTATTTTGAAAACAAGTGATTTGCCGTAACTTTAAAAGAACAATCGCAGAATTTCTCTAATTATATTGACTCTAGTAGTGAATCTTGTCAGAACAGCACTTTCAGCAGTTTATTTGCTGCTGTTGGCGCAATCATTGGTGCGATTGTCACGTCACACATACCGAAATGTGATGAGCCAGTAAAAATACGGGCAAATTATTAATTGTGGCTTAACAATACTGATTGACTCTCTGTTTTCCCTGTGCCGCTTGCGAAATTTGACACAGCTTAGATCTGGCACTGTTGGCAAATCAAAATGGCCGGTATTTTTACAAAACGCATCTGGCAACCCTATGTACTCCTAAAATTTCTTATGACAAAAAGGCTGTGGAAAATAACAAGAATGTATTTACCAATAAGCATATAATGATTTTGAAAGTAATATTCACTGATGTATGTATAAATACTTCGAAATGAATAATATGTAAACATTTTTTCCCTTCTAATGCTAACCTCAAATGTACCCCTTCAGATAGGCAAATCCACCACTACCAGCCTAGGTGTACGTGAACCCCAGTTTCGGAACCCCTAGTTTAGGATTAGGTTTAGGTTCAGTATGTTCCTAGCAAGTGTAGCGGTTCCACAAGTGTAGTGCAGCCTAGAACACTCTTGTGTTAGTGTCACGTTACAGGCAGTGGACAAATAAGTTTTCAAAAGTGCTCTAGCGGACTTACATGGTTTTATTGTCGAAAAATAATGAACTGAAAATATAGGTGTTGTTACTTTGCTTTTGAGGTTACGGTATATTACGGTCCACCGGGCGGACCGGGCCAGAAAATAAGTTGTGGTTTAGCACAGACGGGCCGGGGATTTTCTTGCTAGCTCCGAGCTGGTCGGGCTGCAAAAGTGCTGGCCCGTGCCATCTCTACCAGAGGTGTAGGCTACATGAGCCACAGTGTTGGAGTGGACCCGGCCGGAGTCTTAACGAATTTCGAAAAAAGGAGTGGAGCCGGAGTTGAGTTTTTTAGGGAGGGCCGGAGTGGAGCCAGAGTCATTTATTGAATATGAGGTTAGTTTGCTTATTATTGATTATTATTACAGGTTGTTTTTTTTACAAAGCATTTTATAATGTAGCCTAAACTTCAAATGTGAAAAAATACTTCACAGGAAGTCCAAAAGTTTTGATACAACTTGGATGTATTATAAGATTAGGTTGGTGAGGTTCATGTGTGTAAAGATTTGGACAATTTCTTGTTCACGGTCATACATTGAAAATCTATGAGCCAATAAAATTGAGCTCACACAAAAACTTTAGGCAGTGTCTCAACAACAGAGATGAGCAGACTGTGAAATTTTTCTGTCCGAGTCCAGTCCTGATCCGATAAAATCAAATACGATCCAGTCCTCATCCACAAAATTTTTGAAAATCATCAGTCCGATCCAGTCCTGATCCGTCCATGTAAAATAATGAATTTTTATTTTGCCTCATGAGGCAAAAGTACCACTGAAGCTATTTTGCTTTCAGCCAAATATGATTGCTTGATGGCAAAATAGTTGCAGACGTGCTTTTGCTTCATGAGGCAAAATAGATATAGCCTTTTGGCATTTCCAAAGTTTAACAAGGCATGTCTATTTTCCCTCATGAAGCAAAAGCACTGCTGGATTTGTTTTGCCATTAGGAGAATCCGATTGTTTGGATTGGTCAAATGACAAGGACGATACGGGTTACATTTGGATTAGCTTAAATCTTTGTAACATGACCTAAAACCCCAAACCTGAAACCAAACCTAAAACCTAAACTCAGATTAACCTATACACACAAAACCTAAACCCAAAATTAAACTTAGACCCAAATCTAAACCTGAAACTTAATCCGTAAATGTAACCCCTGAATGTAAGCCCAAAACCATAAAATGTAACCCCTGAATGTAAGCCCAAAACCAGTTTTTCAACGTTTTTCAAACAGCGACCCATTTTGCAACTTAATTCAACCTATCGACCCCTTCCGAAATTTTCCAGTCAGACACAGGAAACAGAGGTGAACGGAGTCTGAAATTAATGACTTCGACTCCACTCCTGCTTTGGCTGAATATACTCCGACTCCGCTCCGACTCCAACACATTTCAAAGTTTTGGACTCTGACTCCTGCTTAAACTTCAAAGTGAATTATCTAAACTTTGGCAGTGTCTAAACGACCGTATCCGGTTTTCGCATTAAAAAGACTGAAAAACCGTATCAAACCAATTTGCTGATCATTGCAATGCATGTCAGTTGTTTCTCAGATAAAGGATTATGGTGGCCATTATTTTTTTACTCTAAATCCTAACCATTTACCTTAACTGCAAACCCTAACCGTCAACATTAAACGTTAATCCCAAACCCTAATCTCAGACACTAACACTGAACCCTAACCCTAAATGCTTAGTATAAACCAGTGGTTCCCACACTGTGGTACGCGTACCACTAGTGGTACGTGAAGGCCTTCAAGGTGGTACGCGAGACCCTTCTGTTCTTCTACACAAAAAGAAGACATTTTGTTTTTCCTTGTCGTTTTGTTAATAAATTCCTGCATTTTTGTGTACTTCCCTCATTAGTTTCGAAAAATGGCCATTATAATTTCTCACAGCCATTTTGGTCATGCCGCATTTGTGTCAAGTCTGGTTTGCCAAACTTTTGATAGAATGATATTGGGTAGAATGAGTTTTCCTGGAACAAGGTGTTTACAAGGTGGTACACCGTGAAAATATAGGGCCGCAAATGGTACACGATCAGAAAAAGTTTGGGAAGCGCTGCTATAAACCCTAATTTGAAACACTATCAATAACACAAAACCCTAATCCAAAATGCTAAAACTAATTTAATTATCAACACTGTTACAATGCACAGCGACGACCCTTCCTTCGCCTTGTTTAAGCGCTCCAGCTGTCCATCCGGTGACCAATATTTCAAAGTAGCCAACGCTATGACGAACTCCCATGCGAAGGTCACGACTGGGTCATCACCCGCCTTTTTGGAGACTTGCTTAATCTCACCTTGAGTTGAGGAACAATTTAATTTCTATGTCGCCTTCTTGTGTCTGCTTGACAGGATGTAACAACAACTTGTGTTTGTTTCGTAGTCTCGAATAGTTGTGACGAAAGAAGTTGTTTTTCTGTTTTGCCGCGCTTAGTTCGATAAAAGTACAGCTCGGGTTAACTAGATCTTTAGTAACGTTTCGGCTCTTTTGTAACCAAATTCTGTTAACCAAGTCAGAGTGTTTCTGTTCACCGAAAAGACCAGAGATCTGAGCTGTGGACGTACACGGTTTTTGGTATGTAAGTTTGTTATGTGTCTCCTTCGAAGAATTTAACCGAGCAGTTGCAGCTTGCCAATCGGCACTGAAGTAATACCTTGATCGCAATCAGGCGTTTGAGATGCTTGTTTGAATTTACTGTAAATAGCCGCGTTGTGCGCTTGTCGTTAATTGTTTGTAGTGCGCTCAGCTATATTGGTGTGAAGTTTCCTGCTCAGTTAGCCGCGTTGGCAAAATGCTTTTAGTTTGTTTCTGTTGTGTTTTAGAAACCGTGCTGACGATCAATCGCCGTTGATGTTTGTTGGATCTGATAACAATAAATTGTGCAACCTTTCGGTTCCGTTAGGAATTGCTGTAGGGAACAAGAGACTACAGTCCAGTTGATCCGCGGATTCGCAAGGGTCAGGCTCTAGACGAAAGATTGTCAGGGCGCGTTTCTGAAATTTCTGCGGACAAGCTCCCCCACGGCTCGCGAATAAAAGGCTAGCTGCCGCAACAAACATTTGTCTGCTTTTCGAAATGTACATCACAAGGGGTCCAAAAATTTTGACTTACAATCTTGTGTAAGTAGGCTACATCAAAAGAAAAACCAAATACAACAAAGGAGTCACTCGAACTGAGGATTATCTAGTCACTTCCCACTCGACCACGTTGATTGATAGTAGTGAGATGTTCTCCAACTCAGTTTTATATCTGGCAGATAACTAGACGCGGGATACGGTACTTTTTGTCCTCCGAAACAGAAAACTGGAAATGCTGGTTGTTGAGACACTAGCTAAACTTTTTATTTGAGCAAAGTTTTATTGGCTGACATATTTTTAACGTATCACCATGAACAAGAAATTGTCCAAATCTTTACTCACATGAAACTCACCAACCTAAGCTCACTTACATCCAAGTTGTATTAAAATTTTAAGACTTCCTGTGAAGCAGTATTGCACATTTGAAAGTTATGTTATAACATGCTTTGTAAAAAAAAAAAATTTCCAATAATAATAATCAATCACTACGTAACAAAAAATTTTTTATGTCGAGGTTGGGATGTTTTCCGGATAATTTTTGGCCGCTGAATCCGAATTTGGCGTCTTGTTTCTCATACTGTCAGTATTTTTCAAGATATTTACAATATTATATATATGTTTCTCTAAATATCTAATTAGTAAAATATTTTTACTAACTTACATCACAACTTTTGAACCTGAAACCCCAGCAGGTCATCCAAAGTATCAAAAGACTCGGATTGTAGCCTAGTTTCCAGTAAAA
>JGI24021J15306_10009192_pt1 | contig 12217 bp, 5 predicted proteins | sample Ectturendosymbi1_FD_15306 | JGI IMG/M metagenome (IMG submission 15306)
GCATCAATAACTACACATCACCCAGCCTACTTTGCTCATAGATCTGGTGATAGGCAGGGTTAGCACAGAAAGGTGAGCATTTCATATATACCGTGTAGAGCGTAGGTTGCGTGTGCATATGACATGGAGTTATGAAAGATATCACTAAACAAGTTGTATCTGGAGCTTAGTTATAGAGCATGTGATGCAGTGCCGTAGTCAGCCTAAAATTTGAGGGGGGGGGCAAAATTTTTAATTTTAGGCGAGCAACAGTATTTTGCTTGGGATAGCGCCTCTCAAAGCACAAAATAACTAGATATGCTAAAAATTTGGGGGAAGGGCCCCTTGGCAATGCCTGTGATACGATCATAGGCAACAGTAATGCAAGGACCTTCAAAAAATGTAAAGTAGCAATTACTTCAAAAAATGTAATTGTTACTTTTCATCAGGCACGTTGCTTTACTTCTACGCTAAGTTGATTGTTTGTGTTTCCATAATCTCATGTAATGTTAAACGAGTTGCGAATCATTTTTTTACCGAAGAGGATTCACACGAAGATCCTTTCTTATTGTTATCATTGCACCTGGCCTTATTGTATTTCTGGCATATCAGATGTGGTTTTTCCGTTTATCCAGTGAAAATCGTACGTTTGATAGATTTGTCTTTCTTATTCAAATTTAGCCAAACTTTATTTTAACACGGATATATTAGTTGATGTTTTAGTTCGTAATCATCGAAAAACAACAAATGCATGTTCATTTGCGATCGCACAAAGTTCTCTAAAAGAGCAGTTCATCTTAAACTTTCCAACCCCGGAAATCCTTGTTCCTAAAGGTATTGGATTAGGGACCCTCGTCTGCGTTATGCCATTAGTCAAAGTTGTGTTTGTTGTTGTTTGTGCATCTGGGGGTTAAAAGGAAACACTTTGGCATTCCTTCTGGGGACCATCAGATTTTTCATTGGACACCCCGCTTTAGAAACACTGCTCTGGAGTACAGACCGAATACAATAGCAGTATATTCAAGTTAACTGCTGAGGCTCATTGTTTCACTTTAATCCGTAACAAATGTTTGTAGTTCAGGCATAACAAGTTTTATCACTGTAGTTATTGCGTAACAACAAGGTTTCTTTTGATTATTTTATGTAGCAACTGCAAGCATGTGGTCTGCCGCGCAGGTGTAAGAAATACAGATCGGCTGACATTGGTGTTGACTATCAGTGCAACTTCCTAGCGTTAGTTGGGCTACTGTTTGAATTTAGCTTTAGGTTGTTTGTGCTATTACGTATATAGCCAGTACACCGTTTCCTATGCCTTTATTTTAGGTTTTAGATCATTTTTGCGAAGCGCAAGTCGTATGCAAATGTTGAGGGTATGCAAAGAAGGGTATGCAAAGAAATTTTCAGTTGAAAGCTAAGAGGATATAATTGTGATGCACCTATTCCTCACGATTTGGCAACTTTCTGGCAGTAAAAACGTCACCACATCCGCTTCTAGCATTGATAATTACGCAATAGTGCAGGGAAAAGTAGACGATGCTTACGGTTCACACTCTTGTGACAACGTATCCACAATGTTACAGTGTGGAGTAGGAAAGATCACTTCGGATGCAGCGTGGAGTTTTGCTACTGCTGTACAGCATGACGCACAAGGGATTCTTAACCTGATGTACAGGAGCAAAAGCCTCAGTTGGGGCTAAGTTTGAGGTGTTGGGGCAACGCCCTTTTACTCCCGGGGACCTTGAGTCTTATACAGTACTACACGTTAACTTGTGTCGCAAAGGATTTTAACCTTGATTCAGAGTTAGTTTTAATAAAAAATGTCAAACATTCAATTATTTGATTATAATTGTTCTTGTAGGTCAATTTGCGCTGTTCAGGTTCTCTGGGTGCGTGATATTTGGAAACTTTTTTGGCAAATTTGTGAAAAGTATTTCTGCTGTACCTGATCAAAAGTACATTATTTTGAGTTGTTAGGTCAATGAAAACTTGTGGTAAGAAGTAGAATATTTCAAAGGAGCAAGAAAGGAATTTGTGAGTGCGTGTAACAAACTGCAGAAAATTTTGAGGAATTTGAACCTAGTATAAAAAGTCCTGGTTTTTGAGATGCGATAGACCAGACCTGCTCCGATTGGCATATTACGTTTTCTTGGTTACATTGACACAGAAGCCGTGTCCGGTCTGTGCCTTGTGATGCGATCATTCTATTCAACTCTTACACTAAGTTATACAGTACGTCAGTACGCACGTATCATTTTTGTCACGGAAATTTATCAACAAATGCGAGATTTCTGTACCCTTATAAGTAATAACTGCTTTCTTGTCAAGTGTGTTTGATCATCTGCTAGTCACTTATAAAAACAGGTACTCAGGTAAGTACCTAAACATCCATTTCGTTGCGAAGTCTTGTACTAACAAATTACTTCAAGATACTGACGTTTTTCATTTGCACAAAAACGCGTCTTGTATTTTGTGACCGATTTTCCTTTTCCTGCTTCAGCAAGTTTTATGGGTATTCCTTATGCTTTGTTTGCAACAATTATCTTTCACAGCTGTTTTTTTTCAGTCATAGACCGAATTTTTTTTTTAATTACCGAAAATAATTAAGTCAATTCGTTCACAATGTCTCAAAAGGTAAGCAAGTGGATACTGTTACGGTGGGTTTTAATACTATTACGGGACAAATGACCGAAATGTCTCAGTGAAAAAAAAAGTTTATCAGTAAGTGCCGTAAGGGACTACTGCTGGGCCGCGGGTGCCTTTACATGTTTGCATTTGGCGGACCCTCAATTTGAAATTATGAATGGTAAGGGAGGATGAAGTGAGCAATGCCACCTACAACAGATAGGTCCAGAAAGCAGCACAGTAAATCCTTGCAGATACCTTAAGAGCAAAACCTCCAAGGCAAATTGACAGTTGATGTGTTGCAGCAGGTAGTCACGTAACAGTGGGATGCAGTGCACCACTAAGTCAACAGTCAAACAAAATCACTTTCTTGCAAACCATCATGACGCATTTGCGTCAAGAGGGTTCGCAGAAACTGAAGCATGTGGCGTTTTCCAGGCGTAGGGCGTAGCCATGAGGTGACAAAGGCCCACATTTTTAGCATATATAGTCATTTTGTGCTTTGAGAAGCGGCGTCCCAAACAAAAACACTGTTACTTGCCTAAAATCAAACAATTTTCACCCCAAAAATTTTGGGCTGGTTACGCCACTATTTGCAAGGCACTGTACCCCTATTGCGGTTTAATGTCTGATCCTACAGTTTTACATTGCACCAAGGCATTGCAAGACGAACACATATTACGTTGTTTCTACAAGATGGCTGCTTGGTTTGATGCAAAAAAGGAATAAAACTACAGAAAAACGTTTTTATAATTCCGCCGCTTGCGTTTCAATGGTGCTGAGGGTGATATGAGTTGCAAAATGGGACTTCTGTAAAAAATGGGGCTTCTGAATACGGAGCGAAAGAGTTCTAACCAACGCACTATTATTGTATCATTACTCCTGTTTCTTAGGTTGTGAAAGGGACGTTCGCAGTTTATAGTGTCACGAAATGTGGAAAGCGTGTGTCGATTGGACAAGGATGGCAAAATCTTAGTATTGATTCGGAAATTACTTAGAATTGACGTTTCCTTTTATGATTGTCCCGCAGCGCTATTCATGATATGCAAAACAAAATAATTGCTGTCAAGTGTAATCAATCTTATGATTTTTACTTTGTTTGCAGTCTAGTTTTGTTAATATTATTAACTCAACTGCTTGACTCAAAGAAGCATCATGTCTACAAACGTTCAATCGTCACCTATTCCGTATAATCCTCTGCCTAACGACGTAATCGCGTTAGACCAGGTAAGATGGTCAGTTCTGCCGACGGCATGCCATCCAAACTGGTCCGTTTATTTTGCATTTGACAAAGATATGTGTGTGGTATGCCCGGGAATTGGATGAAAGATAAGCATAACGAGGTTGTAGAAAATAGAGCGTGAATGGAAAGAACCTGATCAATCAGAGCAACACCTCCACACTGCGTCTGGCATTTTGTATAGTGTTCACTTCCACCTGTCATTACAGCGGAAAATTTTTCGGTGTTTTTGGAAATAGTCGAAAGGGAGAATCCTCGATGATCGTTGTCTCTAATAAACGAATAGTTTATTTATAGGTTTGCGCAGGTCCGTAACTAGAGGTCGCAGGGGCGTTCGCCCCCCTGGAAAAATGTGTTGGACATAGTTTTTGGGCCCCTCACAGAAAAATCTTCGCCCCCCCTAGTGTCCCAAGCTGGTTAAGGGCCTGGGTTTGCGGCAGAACGTGATGAAGGTGGCTAAAATACCCGCATGCGTAGTGATTTGTAAAGCATTGCGCCCTTTCGTGAAATCATTTGATAAGCGATGCCCATTCCTCATTCAAGTATTTTCAGACAAAAACAGTACCCCGTTTTATACTGCACACATGGTCGCCGACATTAAATGTGGTTTGTTCCTTCAGAACTGAATTATGTGGCGCTACGAAAATAAAGGAGAATGGCTTCGTCTGAACACAGTTAAATGCCGATAACAACGTGAAACAAATCATACAAGTGCAGATCAAAAGCATTGAATAAAATTTTGTTTCGAACGCTGGCTCGCCAAAATTTGCTCGAAACCTTGAAAGCCATGATTCGATCTCGCCCTCTGCTAGATCAGCCAACTCGACGCACAAAAAAAGAAAACCTTGCTGCTTGAGGTATGCTCGACACCCTGTGATTAGTAACCTAAAAATCAGTTCTTGTCGTTGAAGCTGAGCTTGTACGTAAATTTGGTTGCGCGCGAAAAGGAAGCGGCTGCGTCAAGTTCTCCATTTTCCTGTTTACACTGCACGCAAGAGAAGGGTATTACTCATGAATGACGATTGCTGATGCCCGGGCAACATCATCTCACGGGAATTCAACCCCTTGAGCTGTTGCATGCTTTCAGGAAGTCGGTCTAAGACAGCCATCACTGTTGCCACTTCTAATGTTTTAACATCAGATCTGATGTTTTCAAAAAAATTTCAGATGCCTGATGTTTTGGCGACGAATCTGATGTTGAGTGGGCTGTTTTTGTTTTCCACACTTCCTCTCCTTTTTAGATGAAAAAGTTAGATTCATTATTTTTAGGTTTCTTTCATCGGTTTATCGAACTGGTGTGTTTGGTTATCACTCCAAATTGAAGAAGCTCTCTTCAGTGCGTTGAGAAGAACGTAGTATATGTTACACATGACCGACTTCTCCATTTTAATGAAAGTACTTTGCTCTATTTCGGATTCAACGTGGATTATCGAGTTATCACGCTTTGTTAGGTATTGGTAATAGAAGCACATGGCACAGGGGTCACCAACATGGTGCCCACGGGCACCAATTCGCCCGCAAGGACCATGTAAGTCGCCCGCGGGCCCGTTCTAAAAGTAACATTAGCATGATCAATAGGGCAACCAAAAGTCAATAAAGTCAATTTTTCTGCCTATTTTGAAGTTTATGAAACGTCCACAAACCAAATTTCACGCTCATACCATGAAGGAATACCCAGTAATTAGGTCAAAAAAAAAGTCAATTTATCATTAGATCAAAATTTATCGTTGGGTGAAATTTTTCTTGCAGCACAGGCTTTTTTGTATTCATCGATATTTCATTGAAACTGCAACAACAGATATTGATAAGCTTTTGCAAGTTTTGTTGCAATCCTGTAATAATAATGGGTTTGCTGCGATTTCTGACGTAATAATGCTGTTTTGCCCACTGCTAGANGATAGGATATTATGTAGGATAAGCGTAGTAAGGCAAGAAACGTGGTTTTACAGTATTTGGTTTGGTAAATGCTCNATCCATTATGCATAATAGTGTTTCAACTTTATGATGTTCTCAGGTTTGACTCTACTGTATAATATTGATGTACTTATCAATATATCACCCGTCAAAGTTAAACAATCAGTTTCTTTTAAAGTTCGAAGCATNGAGTGCATGAANATGCTTCTGGGTTAACCTTAACACCTAAGACTGAAATATTTTGCAGTTGAAAATGCAGAAAATTTATAGGTCAANATAAAGACAAAATTTGTAAAATAAAGTCAAAATTTTAAGTTTTTAGGTCGAAAAACTGGTTGCCCTAGTGATCAATGTCTTCACATTAACGAATATCAACGCTAAAGTAACTGAAGGTAAATTGAGCAAGATGCTTATTTCTTTAGTTTGTATCAAGCTAGTAGCCCTTCGCATTAATCGTACACAAGAAGTAGCTCTCAGTTTCAAAAACGTTGGTGACCCCTGATATAGCTTATATTAAAACTGTAACGTGAAAATATGATGTCATGTTGTGTTGAAAAAGGCAACAATCTGATGTTAACCAGACGGACCCCTGTGGCAACACTGATAGCCAGCATTGTGGGCAGTTCTACTGACTTTGACAACTGACATTTTAAAGGTTGTTTCATTGAAACTTCATATGTTTTGCTGTAAGTAAATAGTAGGCTATTTGCCTGTTTACTTACAACTTAGTGTTTACATGCAGGGTGGATGCATAGACCTACACCAGAATCCATTTTCATAAGTTGTTCCGAAGAGTTAGCAAAGTGTAGTTAATATTTTTTAAGGACAGCCTGTTAATCCTGGATACGCGTGTCACAATTTGGGAACCACTGGTTTAGGAGGCTGGCTGGTTCAACGCCATTCGAATGTTTAAATTACCCTGGGCTCACTTGGTTAATTCCCTGATTAACGTCGTAATGATAAGTTGTTAATGCTACTGATAGTTTCATAATGAAACAATTTTAGGATAGCTAAAATTGAAACTTTCATGTCTTAGATTTGAGGCAAAGCAAGTGATATGTGGAAGTAAATGTGTAAGGATTAGGTATAGTTTGCAGGTACTCATTACATAGTATGCATGAAGAGAAGTTAGTCGTGAAACATCCTCAAATAGTTACTTCTCATGAGTGACCATTCGTGACACAGCAAACTTTCACAACTGATCATATCAAACCATACCCATATCAATCAACAAAAGTTCCGATTTTTTTTTAAGTTAAGCACCAAAAGTTTAAATACCCATCCATATTAATCCAAATCCATGATTAACAACACACAAGTCCAGGATTATTTTGAAGTAAAGCACTAAAACACAACTAAATACCTAGTGCTTGCAAGAGGCTAGTCAGCAGACACTTTCTTCCGGCAGCTCATTTTCGCTCTTCGCGAGATCGGACCCGCCTCGGTTCGCAAGACTTCGCAATGAACCGCAGCAGCGCACACGGCGGCGTTAAACAAGACTGCCGCGCGGTTTTCCGCGTGAAAACTCCCTAGTATAAACCCAGTGGACCTTATGGTTTTTACCGCTAGATTTAACAAACACTTCTGTGAAAGCTAGGGCCGGTCAGGCTGGAAGTAAGGCGCTAGCTCATAATTTGTGGGCTTTCTTGTTGGTCGTTTTAGGGCAGAGGTTCGCAACCTGGTGTACATGTACCCCTAGGGGTACATTTTCCCGTCCGAAGAAGTACATATTAAGGTAGGAATAGAAACGAAATACATATTTACATGTCTTTTATATCCAAATATTTGTACATATATCAGTGAATATTATTCTCAAAAGCCGTTATATGCCTGTTGTTAAATATATCTGTGATTAATAATGATAAAGTGTTTTGTCAAAAGAAAGTTTGGGGGTCCACGTTCATCTGTCGAAATGGTAAAGGGGTACATGCTAACCTGTCGGAATGCTGAAAGGGTAAATAGTCAGAGAATGGTTGGGAACCCTTGTTTGAGAGTAACTGAGGCTGTTCGTCGTGGTCGCTAGAATGCATGACGAATGGATAGTTGGGACCAGAACGTCAGACGCAAAGCGAACTTCTGTATTTTAGTTTTCCCGGCTGGTAAATACGTGTATTGACGTTGCAGCTGTCTGGCAGCGAACGCAACACGCAAACAATAACTTAGGTCTATTCTTGCAGACCAATACGCTCGTCCCTGTGTGTGCAACAGTTGCGGAAATCCGCTGTTAGTGGGTGACGTCAAATGGCGACGTGTGATTCTCTCCACTCAGCGTAACTATTTGCTGACGCATTGAATAAAGCAAGGTGTTCAACCAAGTTGCTGTTTGCGGAAAATTGCTGCGATTTTTTCTCGCGCCCATGCGCCAACATTTATTTTGGTTGCTCTTAAATTTAAAGTCCGTTTTAACGTATTTACGCAACAATACAACAGGACCAAATAAAAAAGAAAATTGCTAAATGCCGTAATCTTTTGCACAGTATCTTTTTAGTCTGGAACGCCCGACTATTGCCAGTGGTAGCAATCGAGCAAATTCTATTAAGATGAGTTTTTTTGAATGAGCGCGTGATTCATTTCACAGGCATGAAAGGTAAGATTCTCTCACGAAGGTGTTCTTTGAAATAATTTGTTGCGGACCATTTTATTTATTAATTTTCCCCGGTACGTTTTGGGTTGTTTTTTTAACCTGGACCCGAATCGAAACGTTTTTAGCTGCGGCTGGCTCGTCAAGTTGAATTGTTATGAAACCGTGAGGAACCTCGGCCTTAAGCGAAAGACGATGTTGACCAAGAACAATGTGATCAGCAATTCATCCAACACTCATAGTTGAATGGAAGAAATCATCTGTGATTTGTGTCGACGTTCGGAGTCACATTTCAAACTTCTCGGGGCAAACAAGTTGAGTTCAAGACAAGGCTTAGGGAAATCTCTCGGTCTTTAGTTTTCATGAAAATGACATCTTTGAGACTGAACGTGTTTTCAACTGTCCACTTCCTTTCAGGAAGTCGGTCAACATTACAAACCGAAGGTAGTATAGAAAAGCGTAAAGAACCTTGATCAAACAGCCCCTTCAGGCTGTAGGTCATCATGATTGCCGAGAGCAAGGAAGGTGATCGAGTACTTATATCAAATCTTCGATCGTGTTGGTTTTATGATGCTGACAAGCTGAAGCCGGAATTGCGCCTGCAGCCAGAGGAGTCAAAGTAGCCTCTATCGCTACAGAGTCGACACTTCCAACGACTGGGGAATCGAACGTCACACTGTCAGTGTCTCCGTCTGCCAATGTGTAGGTCGCGATTGACTGGCGAAGGCTGCCACTGACCAGAGACGCATAACGTGTTTCCCCAGTTATGCCGGGGCAAATCCTGCAATTGCATTTCAGTTGAAAGACTTTCACAATTGCGTTTCTTTGCAAGAATTGCATTTCGTTGCAGAATTCATGAAAAAAGTTTGAGAAGTGTATAAATGCGTTTCTTGGTGTCATTTGGTTTGCCCAACATTTCTCCTAGAAAACGAGCGTTTTGTTGCAAATGTAAAGGGAATGCCAACCATGGGGGGCGAAGGGGCCATGCCCCCCCTTTTGTTCTGGGAAATATAGTCATTTTGTGCTTTGAGAGTCGTTTTTCCAAACAAAATAATATTATTCGCATAAAATCATACATTTTGGCCGCCCCAAATTTTTGGGCTGGCTACGCCACTGATGCCAACACACCCGAGTGGACGTGTAACCGACCTATCGCACCCTCATGCCAAATAGGGTTACACGTTGGAAAGGGTTAGAATGATCATGGGCACTTATGTAAGTTTAACCTATCATATATCACACAGAAACTGCTCTATTCTGATTTGAGGTTTAAGGTTCAAAGTTGTGCGTCTGGCGTTTGTTACTCGTTTCAGCATTGCCTATTTCAGTTGTTCCGTTCCCGTTCTTATCGAGCCATGCACCTGTCACCTCAGTGGGGCTGAAAGCCAAACAAAAAAGAGACAAAAAACTGAGGTAAAAGCTCTCGTATACGTGTTTAAAAACCTCCCTACCATTTCGATTGCATTTCTAGACAAGTTGTGTCCCCCCGCCTCCGTCGACCGTCGTGATTCAGCAACCCGGGTATATGACATCAACGACCACCGTCATAACGCAGCAGCCGCAGCCTAAGCGACTCTGGCAGTCTGGGATATGCGATTGCTGCAATGACATGGGAAGCTGTGAGTCTCGTTTTGCTTCTTTGTCTGTCTTGTCACAGTACGCATCAGTCTATTCTATTGCTTTGAGGGTGCTATAACTAGGGCCATTTTGTATGACCTAAAAACTTGATAATATGACTTTATTTTTCAGAAAATATGACATTCTACTACCAAACGAGAATTACTGAACTAGAACATACATTTACTGTACAAATAAGCATTACCAGCGAAAATATGGTTTGCTGAAGCAATAAAATAAACAGCTCAAAACATAAGCAAAACATAGTTTGGTTTGAAGCAAATTGAAAACATGCTTAGTTTTTTGGTTTGTTTTTCTGGGGCAGCAAGAACATGAATTGTTAGGCAGTGCATTACATTTCATCCAACCAACTTGGTTCACCTACGTCTTTGCCAACATTGAAGTTCAGTTTGCAGAATGCATCTTAGACCTAGCGACATAGTAGTTTCACCTCATATTTTGAGATTGTTTTAATGGTTTCCTTATTGAATCATATCGAATAAAAATCGTTTTTGAATAAATTCGTTGTGTGGCTTCCTGAAGCACAGAAAAATTATGACTTTGATAGCTTTAAATGGCCCTAGCTATAACACGTTTCCTTGTTTGCTGCCTTTGTTGTTGATTTATCGCCGTGTACCAAGAACAATGGTGAAACTGTAATTAGTTGCTGCGAATGCCTAAGGCAGGGGTTCCCAACCTGTGGTACCATTAGTGGTACGCGAAGGTCTTCCAGGTGGTACGCGAGTGACTTCCATTTTTTCACAAAAACCTGGATTTCACAGCTTTCTAGTTTAGGTGTCGGGCTTTGTTTGTAAAGAAATAAATTTTCCTGTAGCTCAGGGGCGTAGCGAGGTTAGATGGCGCTGGGTCAAGATACAAGTTTGGCGCCCCCATGTTTGATCCTGAGGCAGGTGCGGATTTACCATTAGGCTAAAAAGGCTTAAGCCTGGAGCCCCCGATTTTGGGGCCCCCAAGATTTTAGAAGGATACTTTCCAACATTTTTGCAAGCAATTGTATTCCTGTTTTTGTTTTGGTTCAACGCACCGTTTTTACTGTACTATGCCGCTAACAAAAGGTCTCTATATAAGACTGAAGTGAATGACGATGCGTATTCTCTTTTCAGGGCGTTGAGAATTGGTTATTGTTAGGCTACGTATGTGTGGAACAAAACGCCTGAATCAATTTTTCAGATTACTCGAGGCCAGTGACGTACGGTACTTTCGTTCTTCCCAGGTCTCTCTCTTGTTCGTGGGCGTCGGAAGGAGGGCCAGGGCCCCCCTGGATTTTGAAATTTGACATTTTATATTACATTTTTAGCAAAAAGGTTGTTTTCTTGGTTTCGAGCAGGAAAAATGAATTGCATCAAGTTTGTTCCCCCCTGGAAAAATTTTTATGATTGGCAAAATCCGCTAATGGCACCCTCCTAGAAAAAATCCTTCCGACAACCATGCTCTCGTTGCTTTTTGTGGGTAAGATAGGGGGTAAAGACAAGACTAGCCTGCACTGTAGCCAAGGCTGCAGATATTCAATGGAGCAAAACGTTAACAGTTTGTAATAGCGCGCGTGTTAAGCTGGGATGTTCTCTGACTTCAATTGTTTTGTAGCAATCTAGGGCCATTCCTTTCTGCAGCTCAATGCATAGAAAAAGATTTGAACTACCGTTGAACTAGACACATCTTGATGCATTAGTAAGGCCAATTAGTAGCTTGAGCTTCTCAGCTTAGTTAGCAAAGTGAGCTTCACGCATAAGGTGGTTTCTTCTTTTCAAAGTAATCAGGATAACGTTGGATCTACAGTAGGCTTACTTGCATCAACTTCAGAAGGTCGAAATGTACATATGAGAGTGATTCTAACAAGCGAAAGAAAACCACTGCCGAAGCAGATGCAGTACAAGCTGTTATTGGAAAAACGAAACCAATAACCCAGTTTTTAATTTGAAAATTTTTCAGACCTGGATTGAAAAATTTGGGAACCGAAGCGGAATCGGTGTCTAAAAATGTGACTACAGCCACCCCTGCCTTCCAGAAGGGTCCCCAATTTAAAATAACCTAGGGTCTCGAAAATGAAAATTCGCCTCTGTCCTGAGGTCTTTCGGAAGTAAAGTGGACACATTAACATTTTATTGTTTTGTGCATCCTTACTGCGTAATTCACAGTAATATTCTACTCGTGATTCAACGCGATGTACTTGTTTGCGAACAGTCCGACCGTCGACATGATAGCCTGCAAACCTACATAACCGCAGTCGGTCGCTGTTTCCTGTG
>JGI24021J15306_10009194_pt1 | contig 12217 bp, 6 predicted proteins | sample Ectturendosymbi1_FD_15306 | JGI IMG/M metagenome (IMG submission 15306)
AGTAGTCACCAATCCGTTGGCAGATGGTTTATTTTTATGTGCTTTGTAGTAAGAATATTTTGATGAAACCAGTTGGCTATCAACAGCCTACTTGTCTCTGTGTCAAGATGGAATTCGTGGTTGAAACAATTTCGCTTTCATGTGAATTATATTCACTTTCGTAGAGTTGTTTTTCGTTCATGTGGGATTGGCACAATTGTGTATGGAAAATGGTGTTTCGTTTTACATGTGCAGTGCTGTGGAAGTTGCATGGTTAGCACAGAATATTCGACAAAGCGGTACACGTGTGTGATTACATCTACAGTGGCGTTTAGGTGTCTCTGGTGAATAATAACGCTAATTCATACTTAACCATATTCACAAGCCTGTGTTGGATTTGATAGGGTTAATCATAGCAACTTAATCTTCAAAACAACGAAAAATCACCATGCAAGATAGACATTTATGTTGGCCCCCTTACTTTTTCCTTGGCCCCGCAGTGGCCCTCCACCTTTTTAATTCTAGAATCGCCACTGTATTGCTAGGGTTAATCATAGCAAATCAATCTTCATTGCAACGGAAAATCCCCATGCAGGAGAGGCTTTTATGTTGGCCTCCCTACTTTTTTCCTTGGCCCCGCAGTGCCCCATCCAATTTTTTCATTCTAGAATCGCTACTGTTCAGGCTTCAAAATGAGGTCCGTTTATAAGTCTGCTCTGGTTAAAGTGGCAGAGTCAGGAAAAATCAAGAAATGAAAAGAAGAGTGATGGCAACCTTAATGTTATTGCAGTGAACTTGATAAAGTATGGGCTGGAGGGCATGCCTTGATGGCCCTGACGGCACAGTATTGACAGACCTGTAAGCACTCAAGGCAAGGTACATTCAAGCGCCTACCCCTCCTATACAAAGATCCTTACTCTACATATCATCACGTTGTACATTATGGAAATAAGGACGTTTTTGTACATTAGAAAAGTTGATAAAATGAATAATATATGAAATTGAAAATAACAAGAAAAATATTGTCCCCTATGCACCAAACGTGAAAAACTGCGTGAACGTGTGTTCGATTCACTTTCATCATGTCCATTCACTTTTACTTGGTGGATGTTCGCAATTTTTAGAACCACGCAGTTGTACTTTTTGGCTTTTACGGCGCCCCCTTTGGCTTAGCGCCCTAGGCAGCCGCTTAGTTCACCTGAAGGTAGCGTCGGCACCGAGTGTGAGTATATCACTCGCTCTTTTTTGGTGTACGCTGTGGCAGAGTCCTGCGCGGGTGGGTTAACACGCGCGGTTTGCGGGTAGGCGCATTTGTGGGGCGGGCGCAGGATGAACTTGATGCAGGTCGGGGACAGGATAAAAAATGCTTTGTGCGGGTAACTCGATGTTGACTCAGTGCATGTGAAAGTGATATGATTAAGAAATTCAATGCGAAAGAGAGCTTTTGGTACGAGGGTGTAGCAATATTCTTCAGTGGCGGCGAGAACCAGGGTTTCGGAATCAGGGTCGCAAGGAGTCAATGGTTTTCGGGTGGGGTCGGATTCTTAACAACACCAGACGTCGATGTCGGAGTCAGATTTTTTTGTCCGACTCCGGAAGTCCAATTGGATCATCTTTTACATCACACTCCTAAGTTGGCAATTCCTGTTGAAATTTCTTATTTCTTATCAAACTCTTGTTGAAACAGTTAATTCTTCTTTTGTACCACGATTTCCATTGAGTGCTAGTTACTACAAAATTTTTGACAGCCAAACTTCATTCACTTTATGTTAAGGAGTCGGAGTCGGAAAGTTTGGAAAGGTCAGAGTTTGAGTCGGAGTTGGACATTTTAACTCCGACTCCGCAACCCTGGCGAGAACACAGATGGGAGTTTGCAGATCTCAGTAATTTTGCAAGAAGAATACGTTCTGCGTGGCGGCAACTAGCGCTGCTAATGAACGAGTGTTTGGAATCGATGGTTATGTCATGAATAGCAGAAGAGAAAATTTAGAGGTTGTCAGTGAGCGACATACTCTTTCAACGGTGCTCTGAGAAAGAAGAGCTGAAGTTTGACTAGGTTCCACATTTTTAGTTTACAGTGTTTTTAAGACCTTTTGTTGGCTTTGAAATGAACCAGTGAAAAATTGCCGCTAGCGATAAGCAGGCCCGTAACCAGTTGGGGACACTAGGGGTGGCGAAGAGTTTTCTGAGCGGAGCCCAAATTTTTTAAACTATATCCAATAGTTTTCAACTAGGCCCAACACATTCTTCCAGGAGGTCAAAAAAATTTGCAAGGGCGAACTGGCGGTAAGGCGCATTTCATGAGTTTTTAGTGGTTTACAGACACACAGTGACAAGTTCAGGTTTGGAGCACAAACAGCGCGGGGCGTGAGCGGGTTGGGAGGGCGTGCGGGATGGTTGGCAGGCCCGTAGCCAGGTTTTGGGTTTCTGGGGGTACAAAATACATTTTTAGGGAAACAAGATTTTTGTTTCATCATATATTTTAATAAAAAATTTTCTGGGCATAATCAAAGTTGGGGGCGCACAAAAAATTTGAGGGGTATTGCCCCGAATGAGCCCCGTGATGCGGGCCTGGTGGTTGGGTGCGGGTTAGAAGTCTGCAGATGCGGGGTGGGAGCGGACAAAAAATTCAATCTGCACAGGACTGCAGTGTATGGGCGTATGATGAATGCCGTGACGGCGTGTCTTAGGAAAAAGCAGCCCTACCAAACGTCAAGTAGTTGTGTTTTCCATATGATTGCATTTTCGCTGATTTTTTAACCTCCATGTTATTTATTTTCCTCCATGTAACAAATTAGATGATGACATTTTTTTGCAAGTGGCCATCGCCTGGGCTAAACATGCAAAATTGGTGTCGAAGAAAAATTTATTCGATTAAGGTTCATACCTGACACAACCATACCAAGCGTCACTTGATTTATTTCGTTCATTACCACCATCTCGCTAAAATTTTATTCGCCTCCATGCCGCAAATAACACCCTGTCGATTTTTGCATATGACCGTTGCCTGAATGTAACACCAAAATTTGAATGCTACAACTTTGCATAAGAAAAGGAACTGTTTTCTGACCGCTTGGCTTTGGTTTTTCTTCAGTTGTTAAATAAATTCTATGTGGCTCGTAATATTTTTTGTAGATTTTTATGTAAGAGGTTTTTTCAGATATTATGAAAAAGTACGCATACGCATTGAAAGTACAAATAGGAAAACATTTTTCTTTCATAAAGAAATAAAAGAAGACTTATGATAGGAGATTTTACCAAAGATGCACACTGTTACGTGAAATCGATTTCCTATAAAAATAATTTACTTGATTGAGTCGCTTTTTTGTCACCTATGTGGAGACTAGTTATTTGAATACAGATATGCACAAGTTTGAATCATCGCAAAAAGATGAAAGCGAAGCCTAGTCGGCTGATTCCTCGAAAGCTGTTACAGGAAATCGAGAGCTTTTAACTGTTGATGTTAGGAGGGTTATTTTTAAGCTGGCGTGGGCCGCTTAATGCTCATTGCGCACCTTTGAAGCTAAAGCATTCAACACATAGGTTGAACTTCCAAAAGCTGTAATATTAGGAAAACGATGAGTGGTCAAATTCGCTCTCGATTTTGTCTGAGTAGTCAATTCGATCTCGGGCATGTTCAGCAACAGGAATAATTTTTTTGTTTTTGATTTTTTCAACACACAAAATGTTCCAGCTCTGGACGCTGACAAGGTCACGGCCCAGCATCCAAAAAGTTTGGGGATCGCTGGTATAACACAATGCAAGCTCATGTTAAAGCTACTGCACGATACATGGCTTTGCCGGATTGGAAAAAATAGCACGATTTAGTACTATCACCACATCGAAGTTAGTTTTTTAAAAGCGCAAGAACTATTGGAATGGTGGGCACATACGCGCGAGTACGGGAATGCGGGCATGGGCCGCACCCCCGCAATTCTGGCTCAGAGTGCGGCACTCCCGTCATATTTTCATGTTTTGATTGCGCAGTTTTTTGTTAACAAATACAAAGATATTATTCTGAAATTTACTGAAACTTTTTCGGATAAATATGGAATAGAAGACCTAAAAATCGCAACGCAGTTGATTCAGTTCTAATTTGCACTGCAGAGAAAAGCACCATCTCCGCTGTATGTGACTTTTACAAACACAGTGTAAACGAGGAACAGTTGCACAGCAAAATTCGGCAAATGTTGGCAAGCAATGATTTAAACAGCCCACTCTAAACATTATTATTTTGAAACTCTTTGCAGACAACCGAACTTTAATTAATTTATTTCCGTGTTTAACCTGTTTGTTGCACATGCATGCCGCATCGCCCTGTAGGCCTACTACACGCAGGGGTGTAGTGGGATGGGAACGCGTTCCCACACCTTTTTGCACTGAAACAGGAAGATCCATTGCGAAATTTCGTGTAGGCGAATGCTCACTTTATTCGAGCTTTTTGGTGCAGTCTTCCGTTTTATTTAGTGTGGGAACGGCGTTCCCATACCTCGTTTTTTAGCACTACACCCTGACTACATGCGAGGTAGAGCGTAACGTACCTTTAGTGTACTTCGTCGCAATAAAAATTATCTCCGATCGATCATGATCGAACATAAACTGAATTCTTGTTGTTTACTAAATATTCATTTTACTGTGACAGATGAACTTAACGTTGAACGATAGATAGATGTTTAGATTGACAGGGTTGCAGTATGCATAAATATCTTTAGGTAAGTATGTATTTTCACCTCTTCATGATTCCAGATCAATCTGTTGTGAACGTGTTCTAAAAGTCCGGAAAAAATTACAAAGCCCTTATGCAAGCTTAAGGCCACCCCCAATGTTCTTGAGTTGGCGATGTATTTGCTTTTATACAAGCCAGCAAACACAGGTGAGAATCAACCTATATGGCCAATTTAAAGCCACAAATCTCCGCCAGCACCACAGTCACCAAAATTTAAAATTTGCACCAGAAGATTGCTTTTCTGCTCACAAATATGTGATGTAAGTGGAATGATCTAACCCAGTGGCAATTAATTTTACTCGTTGGCCTGAGCCAATTAAAGAGAGAGTCGAACTGACGATCCTCGGCATAATAGCAATAGAGATTTCTCGCTCAGCCAGGTTCACTCTGCTATTGCTGTTACGAACTGATCCTTATATAGCGTAGTCACATCGCCACAATTGGTACGTAAATCGTCTCGCAACAGTCTCTTTCCGCGTATTTTTTCAATAGAATGCACTTAGTTCCATTGTTTTACTTAGGTAAACAAGGGCGTAACGAGAGGGCACAATGCCCAGGGCGCCAAAACTCCCTACAGTTTCGCAAGTACTTTCTTCAATACAGTGCATTTGCTCCCAAAAAACCTTAGGTTTGAATATGGGAGCCCCAGACGTGTTTCTTGTTACGGTCTTGTAGCGTCACGATTGAGTTTGTGCAAGTGCAAGGACACCATCTAACCTCGGTACGCCCCTGGTTACAAACCAAAATTTGTAAAACACATAATAACGGACTATGACGTGCTTTGCTTACGGCACTGCTCTACCGAAGACTATATGAAGTCTTGTTTCAAGGCAATTTTCCTAATGATAAGAGATAGGCTAGAGTTGGAGAGATTTGTGACAATTTTTTCGAAAAATCAGGCTAACCTTGAAGGACAACTTTTGCTTAAAAATCCCAATTGCAGCAAAAGTCGATGTGATGATATATTGGTGGTATTGTTATGATTGTTGAACCGATTTTGCATCTTCCTAGCAGTGGCGCAACGAGGGGGGCAAAGGGGGATATCTGCCTCCTAGCGCAGCACTTTGGGGACGCCACATTGAAGTCGGAATGTTACGTATTACGAAAAATTACGAAATGTCAAATGTCAGCGGATGCTAATAATTACAATTCACAAAACGTCGAATGCCCATGCGAAGTCTCATCAAGATAACCAAGGTTCTCAAAGCGAGCAGTTATGAACCTTAGCGACGTTTCAAGGCAGAGTCTCTGTCTCCAGCAATAAGAGTCCGCTTGCGGTTTGACTCACGGCATCGTCGCAATGCTTTCAGAAAGTCAGGGTTGCGAACTTTCCGACTTCGCTATCATTTTATAGTTGCATCGCAATGGGACGGGAATCCAGCGTTCACAGTGCATGAAGAGTGATATATTGGGCATGCTTTTAGAGCAGCAATAAAACTTACACAATGTTGTTACCAGGGATGTGCAGAGGGGGGATGAACGAGGCGACGGCCCCGGACATCCCAGGCAGTGGGTCATCCAAAGAGTGAAATTACAAAAAGTACATTTATCAAAATCTTGTAACGAGACCAGAGGACATTTTGTCAATAATGAAGAATTAATATATTTACGAAACATTTGTTGATTAGGTAGAATGAAACATATCTTGAAACAATCGCATTGCGTAAGATGTCCGGCTCTCAAACTGTTGTGTATAGCTTTTGTGGCTCTCTGTTTTTACCTCGATAGGCCTAGTTTCTTTTTGTGAGTTTTTTTGTGTGTGTCTCCTTCCCGAATAAAATGAATGAATGAATGAATACGCACAAAAAGGGACGCATTCATAACAAAGGAGACGACATTCAACGGGGCGTCACAGACGTTTGGAGAGTCATTTGCGCCAAACTGTTACCGATAGATCCGCCAGTGTAGTAGTATCCTTTAAATAAAAAAAAAACAAAATCTAACTTTGGGTTATACTGGCCTGCCTTTTAGTAATAGTGAGAGCGACTGATTAAATATACTCACTTAAGGTAATGCCTGACACAGTGACACTAAAACTAAATTAAATTCTGAAGAGACTGGTTTATTCTCGGAATTTTGATCCAGAGTAAGATGTCATTGAAAGTCAAGGTGAAGGCAACTACTAATGATAGTATTACAGTGCTTCTTCTGAGCAGGATTACAGCAGTTTTTTTAGGGTACAGTTTTTTAACTTTTTGTGATGTAAATTAAACTCGTTTAATTCTCTTGATTGTGATTTGTTTCGGTTTCAGTTTTCTTTAAACTACTGCAAAATTTATGATTCGCAAAGCGCCGATGGGCATATTTATCAAGGACAGATAAAACAATATAGATGTAAAAGTTACGAAATATTTTGACAATTTATTTGGTAAAATATTTAACTGTGGGATTTTCGGTTGGTTCACTTTGGATTGATGTGGTGTTTTCACAGCACTTTATACCTACAGTGGTCTTGTAGCGTCACGATTGAGTTTGTGCCAGTGCAAGGAGTAGTATCATTTGACTCAGTTTGTTTTTTGTGTTCTGGTGGTTTTCCTTGCAGCTCTTCTGCACCATGCGCATGATAAGACTACAGTACTATTTCGCTTATTAATAAATACAACTGAACCAATTTACAAAGTCTTGGCAAGACCCGGCCGAGAGTGGATTTTCAGATCAACCAGCACCGAATCGGGCGCACTTACCCCTAGGCCACGGGCTAGTTGGTTCACTTGTGGAGATTAAAAATCCTGTTTCCGCTAGCCAAACACGATTGCCACAAGTCCGTGCCGTTGACAGCTTCTGTACCGCAGGCAGCCACAAACGCAATAATTGTGCATCACTTTATTAAGGCATTAGAAATTTTTTATTCAGCGCTCTTGGTCCATATCGTCATTGTCCTTCCATATCGTCATTTTCCTTCCATATCGTCATTTTCCTTCCGTATCGTCATTTTCAGCTTTTCGCAAATTGATCGACTGTTTTCCATTTTCCACAACTCGCAACAATGATAGTGCGGGGCCTCCATGGCCGTAGCTAGCGGGCGGCCAGTGGTGCCCGCCCCCCTATTTAAACTCTGTGCCCCCCCGTTTCATGTTCGACCCCCCGAACTACCACGAAGCTGCAGAAATGCTATGCGCAGTTGAAGACAGCTAATGGGCAATTACTTGTTAAATGACTCCAGTTTGCGACATTGCGTTCGGTTTTCAAGAAAACAAAAGAGAAAAATTCAACTCTTTAGTCACAGGAATTGCAAATAAAAGGGTTTTCAATGGTTGATGCAAACAAGATTTTCGCTTATGGTAAACCAAGAGCGCATCTTATTTTTATTTCATGACGGACAGTAAAGCTGTACGAAACACACAGTTGTGAAATTAGTTTTTGAGTAGTCGCACATAGGTTGAGTACACTCAGGGCCCGATTTACCAATAGGCTATGTAGGCTTTAAGCCTAGAGCAGTGGTTTCCAACCTTTTTGATGCATTCCTCCAGTGTTTTTTTAAGGTTTTCAGAAGGGTGTCGTGGTGGAGCTTTAGGGTGTCAACACGATTTTCCCTTCTATGTCTGATACTTTTTCAATATACCTAATTATTACTACCAAGTTTCAATATACCTAATTATTTGAACATGACATTCACTTTTGGCAAAAAATATAAAGAAAATTTTTTAATTAGAACGTTTCAGTGTCCATACTCATTCATTCATTTTCGTGCCCGCTTTTTCTTTGGGTTGGGTCGCGGGGACAGCAGTCCGAGGTGGATCCGAAATACCTCACGATCAACGACTGCTTTCCCACCGATGCAGCCAGCAGGACTTGCCTCGTCAATCTTTCCTGGGCGATTCTGGACACATGGCCTAATCTATTACCTGGGATCTTTCGATTCGGAGAAGTGGCGTGATATTCCGGGCTTTACGGATGTCAAACCTGTGCATTTTGTCACGAAGCGTCACACCCTGAACTCTTCGCAAAAATCCCGTCTCTGCCGCTTGTTCTTGGGAAAGTATTCTTTTAGTCGTTACTCGAGGTTCATGACCACAGGTGAGGATCGAAAGAAAGACCGATTTAAAAACTGAATGATTTGCGATCTTTGAAAGCACCCGTTTTCATCACGGAGCAACAAAGCTCACGAAGAACTGCGTTTGCTTTCGGAATCCGAGTATCAATCCCTTTGTTCCGATTTCCGTAACTCGTGAATAACACCGCAAGGGACTGAGGTACTTAAATTTCACCTGCTGCAGTATATTGCCACTCACTTGCTGCACATACTGCTTTGGGCTTCTTGAGACACATAAAACATCGCTCTTTTCAGGGCTGGTTTTCGTTCCTGCTTGGCTGCACGCAGCTGAAAACCGATCAAGTGCATTTCGAAGGCCCTGTTGAGAAATTGCTACTAGCTGTTCCAAATCGTTCGCAAAAAGCAAAGGGTAGATTCTGCAGTTCCCAAAGGTGACACCTTCGTCCACTCGGCTGTGACTGTCTATCCCAGTGGTCCTCAAACTTTCGTGAGCCGTGGCCCCCTTCTAAGTTTTACTGGCGAATACTTAATATAGCGTGACACTTGGGTTATGCAATACCACGGCAAAACTACCTAGTGAAGGCCTCTAGTCGTGGACCCCAGAGAATCGCTCCGTTGGCGTTTGAGAAAACCCTGGTTCTATCCAAATCACAGGTCTCCACATTTTTGGGAGAGGGTCACATAAGCCATTGCACACCGGTTCGAGGCCGGACATCTGAAGTAATGTGATTGTTTCGGGATATGTTGCATTCCACCAAATCAACACATATTTTGTAAATATAGTATTTTTTCATATTGGCAAAATGTGTTTTGCGGCCTGATGAAATGGCTTCGTGGGTCGGATTTGGCCTGCGGGNTGTAGTTTCGAGACCCTGATATAGAATATGAAGAGGAGNGGTGACAGTACACACCCTTGTCGGAGTCCAACACTACGGTGAATGGTTGTAATTTAACTCCACCGACACCGATTGTGAGCAGGAATACAGTGACTTGACGGCCAGTAACAGACGGTCTTCAACACCATAGGCTACTCCTGCAACACTCCCCAAAGCTTTTCACGAGGAACCCAGTCATATACTTTCCTGAGGTCGATAAAACATGTGTGTACGTCTTTGGCATGTTCCCAAGATTTCTCGAAAATTTGTTGGAGAGTGGAATTTTGTTCTGTTGTGCTACAGCCACGTGGAAAACCGCACTGGGTATCATTCAGCTTTGGCTCAATTATTTCGCGGCATCTTTTCACAAGGCACTTGGCGCAAACTTTCCATGGAAACTAAGGAGAGAGATGCCCCAGTAGTTGGTGCATTCGCTCCTGTCCCCCTTTCTGTGTATCGGGATGATCAGTTTGCCAACCTTTCGGTGCCCTTTCAAAACGCCATGCCGCTTGACACACACGAGTCAGTTAAACCACCCAGCGTTTCAAATTCCCATAATTCACAATCCTTTCCCAATCAGCTTTAAGCTCGGATTCAGAAGCGGCATCAGAGAGTTTAGAGATGCACAGTTCTATGCAAGCTTTCATCTGCGCTAAGTTAAAACATCCCGCTTGAAAAACTTTGCTCAGTTCTGTCAGATGAGGAAGCAATGTTAGGAAAAGGAAAGCACCATAATGAATCTTTTTGTTTTCACAAGTCGTGGTAAAAAAATGCCCATTGCATTATTTTTGGTTGCTCACAGCCATGGGCGCAATTTTGTTGTAAAATGCGAGGGGAACAGCTTGGTGTGAAACCAATATATTATGAAACCTAAAGAGAAAAATGTGGGGGAACATGGCATATATCCCCACTGTCTGCAAAAGTGGGGGAGCGTCCCTCGTGTCCCCCACCTGATTGCGCATGCTCACAGCTGCTTCAATGCAGCCCAAATGGCCAAAATATCACTCCTAGCTCTCCACAGTTGCCTCACTCGACAACTACCTTGTTTTGCATGCGCGCTGCAACTGACGACCTTTTGTCTTCATTGTAGCCTGATGCCTCGCTAGGCAAGCCGATCGCAACGGTGAAACAGCAAAACACTTCCACAATTGCATTAAAGTGCTTTCACATTTTCGTAGACTGTACAAATCTGCGGAAATATAGCAACAGGCCGAAGCGAAGCGGTGCACACGACAATGCGCAGGTACTATTTTTACAATTTCCGCTTCCAACTTCTGAGCCAGATAATTGTGTCGGCCTATCATTGCATCCCATGTTGCAATAGTCACATGCAGGAAAACGTGTTTTCTCAAATCGTTTTACTTCAATACAAGGCAAAACCATACCTTCTTGGCTTTCAGAATTTAGGGTGTCATTGCAAAATTTTAGGGTGTCATTTTGACACCCAAAAACGGCTTAAAAAAACACTGCATTCCTCCCTTTACTCATTTTGGAACATTTCATTCCTCCCCTGTGGAACTTCCATTCCTCCCCTGTTCGGGTTCGTAGACTAATTGGAACAATGCTCTTCCTTGAAGACAATAACCTGATTAATGCAAGTGGGACAAAAAACATTTGCTGTCAAATAATGGCACTAAAGTTTGTCAACATTCATTCATTTTTATTTGGGAAACAAACACACACGAAAACAGCAAATAAACAAGATAAAATAAACAAGCAAACTCATAAATAGATATATAATCAATATTGTATGTGCATCTTCCCGGGGTACCTAATATAACCAGGTAGTTTTCTAGTTAGGTACCCCGCTAGTCTATTGTTAAGATAGTGCTATGTTAATGGGGTTTAAGGTTTGTACCATCAGAATTTTTAATTATGACAGTGGGGAATACTTAAGGTAGCATATAATTGACACAAGTTAATATTGGTTTAAGAAGTGTAATTTACATTTCTTTTTGAAAATATAGAAAGGTTGTACTTCTAAATTTTGATCTAAAGATTCCCAAATCTTATCTCCTATATAAGCAAGAGATTTTTGTGCAGTTGCCAATCTTTTTCTGGGAACTATATATTCTTGAGATGTTTTCTGTCAACAAAACTGTGTGATAGTCTAATAAATATCTTACAAATATAAATGATATAGCCTAACCAACTGAAAGAGCCAATGTCAACCTAAAAATGAGTAGGTGAACTTAACCATGAAGTGGTTCCTGCCTGGGTAGGAATTTCTCCCTGTTAAGAACCACTGGCCTAGGGCCTCAAGATCCAAGGGGGCTTCCAGCAAACTGTGGTACGCATAGAGTCAATTGTCGGTACTGCATATGATCAGTTCGATAAATATTCGTCAACAATTTGTATCTTTTATTTCTATTCATCTAACCAGATTTTGTGTTGATAACGCCAGGGTTTTCCAGTTCAACAAAGGCTTAGGTTTATTATACTGTAAAATTTGAACTGTGTGCTCTGATGCTGTTAAGAAGCGTGATGGCAACACCTGCTACAAAGAATGATGTAAAGAACATTTCAGATAAGTTTGACAAGCTATCTAAGTCTCTTGTTGATAACAGCACCTCGCTGCTTCAGTTAACTGAAGAAATCAAAGAGCTTAGAAGGAGTCAACAATTCTTGTCTGAACAATATGAG
>JGI24021J15306_10009195_pt1 | contig 12217 bp, 10 predicted proteins | sample Ectturendosymbi1_FD_15306 | JGI IMG/M metagenome (IMG submission 15306)
ACAATGTTGGTGAAAAACTAAGAAATAAACATCAATATTCTGATCGCTAAGGGGGGTGCTTGAGCCCCTTCAGCACCCCCCCTGGCTGCGCCTTTGCCTGTATATGATCAATTCCATAAATATTCTCGGAACAACGGCAGCAGTGTCGATTTCGATCTCACGCCAACACTGCGCAGGACAAACACTTCGTCAAGCAGACTGATAGTAAATTCTTCGGCAAGACGCATCGCATAGGCAAATCCTATTGTCCAGCGTATGGCAAAACTTGCACCAAGTGCCAGAAGAAGAACCACTTTGCTGACATCTACAAGCAGATGATCAACGTTGGGGAAGAAGACGATTACCTGTCCTCGTCGGAAGACGATGCTTTCTTGCATAGCATCCAAGCAGACCCACGTCGCCATTTTACTGCTTTATTGACAATAAATGACTGTGCTGTGCGCAGGGCCGGCCCTATAGCAGATGCGGGGCCCAATGCAAGACCTAGACGCGGGGCCTCTCTGAGCAGTGATTTTATGACGTCATCGTGCTCAGTCAACCGTGTTACGATAGCGGTAGAGTACAGATATGCGGTACAGCGCTAACACGAGAATTGAGCTCGTTTGTTAACGTTCGAGAGGAAATTTGCTAGTTCTGACGAGAGCGTTCTTTGTTAACAGCGAAATTTATATGACGTTTCTACTGAATTCTCAAGCGCAAGGTGTATCTGGCAAAAATGAACAATCTACCCAAACACCGTTGCGCGGGGCCCAATGCAGCAGCATCGGCTTAAGGCCGGCCCTGGCTGTGCGCTCTCAAATTAAAACGAGCGCAGATGTGAGCACGATATGTCGGAAGTTTGTTTACCCAGACCAAGTGCGTCCATGCACGCGCAACCTCGTTATGCGGAACAAAACTGCCATGACTCTCGTTATGCGGAACAAAACTGCCATGACTCTGGAAACCAGCTCGCAGGTGTATAACCCCAAAACTCTTTTGATTGCTGATTGAGCTTATCTGCTGTGCGAACGTTGAATCTAACTACCGTTACCGATAATAATTTCACTGCGAATATTGCCACAGATGCTGATCTGGGTGACTTGGGCACCGTGACACGGCACATTAATCCTAATATTGCGCCCAGAGCCTTACCTTGTCGTAGAGTGCCGTTTGCCCTCGAAGGTAAATTGAAAACTACATTAGACTCGTTGGTCCAGCTTGGTGATTTGTCTGCGGTTGATGAACCTACTGACTTTGTGAGCCAGATGGTCATCGTAGAAACAAGCTGACCACTCCCTGCGTATATGCATTGACCCCCAAGTTCTCAACAGGGCTCTCAAACGAGAGCATTTCAGATTACCAACCCTTGACGACGTGCTACCAAAACTAAGCAAAGCTAAGATGTTTAGTAAATGTGGTGCTTCCTCTGCATTCTGGCATGTCAAACTGGATGAGCCATCCAGGAAACTGACTACCACGATCACCTCTTGTGGACGATATTGTTGGAATAGTCTCCCCTTTGGGTTAAAAGTCAGTGGTGAAATTTTTCAAAAACGACTAACTGCCGCCTTTTCCGGGCTGCATGGTGTATTTGCTATCGTTCGTTTCTGACCTTTTGGTCACTGGAAGTGGGGACACCATGGCCGATGCTGAACGTGCTCACGCCCATAACTTGCAGCAGCTCAAAGAACGCTGCAAAGCGAAGCACATTTAAGCTTAATGCCAAGAAGGCCGTCGAAAAAAACACACACCTTTCCTTCATGGGCCACATCATAACGGCCGGAGGTGTTAAACCTGACCCTGCGAAAGTTGCCGCTATTCTGCAAATGCCCCCACCCCAAGACATACCTGTTGTCAAACGCTTGTGTGGCATGGTCCAGTACCTCGCCAAATTTCTGCCCAACCTTGCCAATGATCTGACACCTCTTTGCAACCTCACCCGCAAAGGTGCATCATGCGAATGGAGTGCAGGCTGTGAGCGTGTGTTTCACACAGTACAAATAATGACCAACGCGCCCATCCTTGCTTATTACAACCCGGATGACAAACTCACCTTACAAGCAGACAGTTCGAAGGACGGCATTGCCGCCGTGCTTCTACAACAGGGCAAGCCCATCGAATTTGCCTCTCGTGCTCTCACCCCTGCTGAGCGTAATTGGTCGCAAATAGAGAAAGAAGCTTCAGCAGTTTTATTTGGTTTGGAACGTTTCCACCAGTATACATATGGCCGCCCAGTTGAAGTGGTTAATGACCACAGACCAATCCAGGCCATACTAAAGAAGCCATTGAGCCAAGCTCCGAAACCTACACAGGCCCTACTCATGCGTCTCAACCACTGCGACATTGATTTTCTGTATGTATCTGGCAACACCCTGCTCCTCGCCGACACATTGAGCCGTGCCTATATCTGCCTTGTGACCCAAGCAACAAGGTCGCTTCTCACACCATGCAGATGAATGCATTGCAAGCTCTACCTGATGACAATTTAATCAAAGTGCGCAATGCCATGTTAGGCGACGTTGAGGCCCAAGAATTGCTCAAAGTCGTCAAAAATGGTTGGCCCAATGATAGATGCCAGCTTCCCCCTGTCGTGCAACTGTACTTCCCCATCCGAGACACCTTGAGTCATCAAGAAGACATCATTCTCAAAGGTGAACGCATCTGGATCCTTATGACCCTCCGACCTGACATGAAACGGCAGTTACACTCTGCTCACCTTGGGTTAGCCAGCATGATGCGTCGAGCGTACGACACCACTTTCTGGCTGGGCATGCGCCATGACATCCAACAACTGGCAGATAACTGTCACATTTGTCAAGCAAAAGTTGCCTGTAGTTATGAACTGATGAGGAAAGCTTCTTTCTACGAGTTATACAAGCCGATCACAGGATAATATGTTGTGTGACAGTTCAGCCCGTTAGTCTGACATTGAAATGTATCTGGGTTGAATACTCCTACTGTCAACAGACGTGTGCCGGCGTGCGGTGTGTAAATGCCCAAACGAATGGCGGTCAGCTTGTATGGAAAACGACCAACTACATAAATTAAAATGTCTCCTGAAATCTCGTAGTCGGGGTGCTTCTCCAGATATTTACAGTAAGCACAAAACCCCCAGTCTATATCCTGCGGATTACTTGGACCCTCTCGCTTTACCTCTTCCTAGTTCATAAGTGGGCAACAGGATGAAACTTGGCCTTGTAAAAATCAGTGAGAAAAGGTTACTTTTATCAACTTTTCATTCTGGAGTATTAAGCTTTTGTTAACGAGATATAAGCGAGGCTGCTATGCACTTGCGTCAATAAATCACAATACAAACGGTTACTGCGGAACACGAAAAACATACTTTCCCGATTGAAACGATTCCCAAGAAAAATGCGATTAAAGCACAAGATACTCTGATACTGTTTAACACTGACACGCGAGTCTCAAGTTCACAATTGCACAATCTAAATTATCAAGATAATCAGCAAACAACAGTCAAACACAATCAAAACAATCACACAATCAAGCCCAGGCGCGCCTTTGAAGATGTTTTGGATAACATTTAATTAGAATTTAGTAAAATTTGATTATGAACCTATCTTGGGGAAAAACTTACCGAAAAATCAGATCTCTGGCTCGCTCACAACTCAGAACACGAAGTTCTCTCAAAAACTTCCCAAAAGGCCAAAAGATGGGCGTTTCAGCTATTGCAAGAATTGAAAAGAGCCTTTTTTAATCCCGGGTTGAATTCAGATGAACAGTTTACGTGGCAGAATGCTGTTTGGGCGTGTCACAGCACTTAAAATAAAAGTTTTCTATTTTCTCGCGAGCTGCCATTTACAAGCTTGTGTTGGCAAGAACCAAGTCCCCACCGTGAGCTGGCCACAATCTCACGCAACGACTGGCTTCAAAATTTTTCTCACGCTAGGGCGTGAAGGTCTGTTTGTGACGTTACATTACAGCTGGTAAAATGGACCTTCGCCCGGCTGTTCTTTGCTTGTGACAGCTACATATAAATCTGATCGATTCGAGTACTTATCTCGTGGTGCTAGTTGCAACAGAGATTGGTGTGAAACACACGAGTTGCTTTGAGTTCAGTCTTACCGCTAATCATGTTTTTTTTGCCCTTAGCTTTGTGCGCGATCCAAAGCTTATTTGTTCTTTATTTTAGCTGAAAGCATTTTTGCAAAGCGGTCTGCTTAGCCAAATGTTCCTAGTTGGCACACTGCAAATGTGTAATTTGAAACCGAGCTACGATTGCTCTTTTCTCGCTACTAACGGCGCGTGTGTGCTTACGGAATTTCACAATACTCGCTGTGCGCTCACTTTGTACTGCTACCTGCGTTGAAAACAATTCGCAGCGTTTCCGTGCGCGCTCAACACTCTGCAAATTACTTGCATGCTCAATGCAACGAAGTCGATGCGCTGAATTTTAACAATGCATTGCAAAGTGCACGTTACAAAAAGCGTTTTGCGCACGATCAGCTGTTACCGGTTAAAACATTACAGAACGCGATTTAAACACAATAAAATAAAATATTAACACAAAGCTACACAACAACATGCGGATACGATTTCCCGTTAAAATTTACCAACACAAAAACTTCACAAAACGAATTTACCATCGAATGCAGCAACTGAAGACTGCATTGTCCAACCTGCAATGACAGAAATGTTCAAATCACGCTCCAACGCAGAAGCGTGTGCAGCTTCTCAGTTGATGCTGAAAAATAACGTTCGTTTAAAAGAGTTTATTTACACCTATTGTTGCATATTGGCCGAGCAAACTCTGAACTTATACGAAACGTGCTAGGCGGACAAATTGTTGCATGGAACACAACCAACTGGAGCCATTATACCAGCATGAGGAGGGTAGCACGCCTTGGGAGAAAGTGGGTGTTGACATATGTCAGTTCAGTGGCAAATCGTATTTGATCACTGTTGATTATTTCTCGAATTTTATACAAGTTGATTTGCTCACGAACACCTTTGCAAAACACGTAGTACATTGCTTGAAGCGTCATTTTGCTCGTTATGGCATTCCTCGCTGTCTGCATTCTGACAACGCGCAACAGTACACGTGTACTGCTTTCACTGAGTTTATGCAGTCATGGCGCATAATTCACAGTAGGATATTTCGTCCCCGGGACACCAGTCCGCCAATGGCAAGGCTGAGGCTGCTGTGAATATTTTTATGTGTTTTCATCACTAATTCCATTTGCAATTTGAAGCTATTTTTTAATGTAATAATTTTCTATACTGTTTTAAGTTACTCTCTGCAAAAGGTGACTCACAATAAATGTGCAAAGTACAAATTCACAGTACATTAAATAGGTACACATGACTAAGTTCTAAAGAATTAATGTCTTTTAGTCGTTGTTTAGTTTTAAGCTTCGCTTGGCTTGTCGAGATTTCGTCGGTAAACTTCTGAGTCGCTTTCTTCAGTTATCTTTCTTCAATAATCGAAGTCTTCTTACGTTGTTGTTTCAGAATTACAAGACGTTTCATGTTGAGGAGCCAAGACGAGCTCAACACTTTCCAATCGCAACAAAATGGTGCTGCTATGTGACCAGTATATGAATGTAGTGCCTGGTGCGACCCGAACGGACGAACCTCGGCATAACAGCAATAGAGATTCCCCATTCGACTAGATTCACTCTTCTATAGCTGCTACGAATTCATCGTTAGGCGTATATGCGTCGTAATCATGTCTCCACATTACTTCCTCAATTCACAAGCTCAAGACGACTTTCAACTTTGGATTGCAGCCACTGACACGTTGAGACCCATTTCTTACAGCCACAATGGCATTCCCCTGAGCCAACCAAAGAAAGAGTCGAACCAACAATCCTTAGCATAATAGCAATTGTGATTAATTTGACTAGTTTCACTCTTCTATTGCTGCTACGAATTCAACGTTATATTTGGCGTAATTACGTCTCCACAGGGTCTTGTGCTAATAACAGATTTAACAGTGGTAGGAATTTGGATTTAAACAAGATTCGTGTTTCGCGTTTGCATCATATTTTGCAATGTAATTTCTGGATTGAGATTTGCATCGGAAAAACTTAAATCACTTTACTGGTATCTGGAAAAGACTCAAAGTCACAGTATGCGGCCCACTGCCATGATTACGATATGAAACTCCGAGTCACCAAAACTCGTGACTCGAGTCGGGTCATTGACCCGAGTCACGCTATAACTGCTGGATAACGTGTCAATACTCTATACATTGTGCTTGCTGTAAAGCAAGCACAATGTATTTGCTGTGCTTGCTGTAAAGCAAGCACAATGTATAGTTTCAATGGATATGAGAAACTCCAATGAAGGAAACACACAGATTAAATGCCGTGATCTACAGTTCAGAAACAGAATTGAAAGTTGCAAAGAAGTTTAAAACAAGATTGTTAAATCCAAATTCAATCCAAGTCCGGTAAAGCAGATTTATTTAAATCCAAATCCAATCCAAATCCATCAAAAATCTGAAAATCCGTCGGATTTAAATCGAAATCCATGTTTATTTCTGCTAACTAAAGGCGGCTTCACACAGAATCTGGTTATGGCTTTAAGATCCGGCTTATGGCCAGCGGCAGTCTTCACAGAGGCTCCGTTGGCCGTATCCCGATGAATTTTAAGAGGCGATCCTTTGATTTGTTAGGGCGTCTCGTGTTTTCCATGCAAGAAGTGAGTTTCAGAGTGCCCTTAGGCCTAGTAGCATAATCCGGTGGTCATCGGGCAGTATAAACTTTTGATATGATACACTTCGTTGTAGATTGCTGCATTGCTTTGTTGACTGCAGTGTTTATGTTTATCATCAGCTCAGGTCAGAAGAAATGAACTGGGATGGTTTTTGTTAGAAACTGAAATACATGACAAACTAAAAGTCTTGTTTTAACGTACATGTGCAAAACACTCATCCTTATATTTTGACTTTTGTTGACCTTTGATATTGAAATGATGGACTCATCCGCGTTTTTAATTTTGCAATCTGACTGGAATGAAGAGTTGATGTAAGTGACTTGATTGAATAATAATACCGTAGTTGTGTAGCCTATATTTAAATTAAAAAATCAGCAATCTTATGATAGCTTGAGCCTATATGTAATTTAAATGATCCACACATTTACCAGTGATATAATTAAGAGATACAGTAGAACTCACCAAAGCGAACACTAAAAAAGGGAACAGAAAAAAATTAGAATCAGACAAACTGTCAACTTAAGCAAATGTGTAGACTGGTATGTGGAACATGACTAAATGAAACACTCATAGTTTATTTTTGTTTCTTAGCAGATCCATATAGTGTGCAAGCTAGTATGCATTCAGGATGAGGTTAAATCAAATATGAAAAAGAACTGTACAAGAGACCCAACTTCGTCCTGCACGTTCTCCCACTGTTACATTCATTGTGCATAGAAAATTGACTTTCACACTTCCATTGTGATTTAATAATCAACTAAGTAACAGTTAACGTAATCCGGTTTCTCGTTTTCTTTATTGATTTGACATATCCGTTCCTAAATTTCCATGTTGGAGTCAAACAGCAAGGTTTTCAGATTGAAGGGGTGAAATGCATTGGGAGAAATCCATTCCTAACAGCTTTTTGTCAGATAGTGGCGATTCCGGTTAATCGGATTTTGGACAAATGAGGTCTGACTGTATTGCCAATTAAACCTTTTTCTACTCATGGGCTGCCTATGCAGCTGGGAAAGATATTGGTGGTGGCCCATTACAACTGGGGAAGATATTGGTGGTGTCCCAAAGCTTATAATCTCATAGATTTAACACTTCTACAAATTTATCTTAACACATTAGCTTTGTGCTATAACAACTGCAATGCTATGTAGTGTGCATCAGGTGAAAGAACTTGTGGTTGATCGTTCGTTTATGTCAGAAGTGATGAACATGCGGCCTGCAAAAGAATTTTGTGCGTCCGCGAAGTTAGCATTACTTTCATTTGTTGTTTGTTTCTGTTGATGAACAACTTTTTTCGTTTTTAACAGGTTTCACTGTATGACTGAAAAGTAGTGCGGCCCGCTTACTCAGCGGTAACTGACAAAGTGGCCCACGATAGCAAATAGGTTAGTCACCCCTGGTTTATGTCATAAACGTGACATTTAGGCCAACATTTCTTGCTATTTGTCCCAGAAAAAAAGCTTTATCTTATTCGATCATAATGATATGATGATAGAAGTCTCATATTGCTTTCATTCTGATTAAATAAGGCCTCAGGAGCTTGTAGTGGAGTGAGGATGTCACAACTCTGTGTTTTCATCATAGCCTAACTAGGCCATGTGGTAGTCATGATAGCAAGAAATGGGGAGCGAAACAATACTGCACAGGGCGAACTTGCAAAAAGCATAAACATTCAAAAGGCAACAAAGTTTACAGAAAATGCAAACAGTCGGAGGACAATAGCTATTCATTGAAAAGAGGCAAGTGGCAGGCAACAACACTGGTTACTATACTGAGGATGGCTAAAATAAGATCAAACATGCACACATGCCAATATGCTGGCAGTGTTCCCTCTTACCACAACCAGGGCAAGCGCTGGTGGAGCCACTATCACTCCCTGGGGTCATATCAACAAGTTCCTTTCCAAGTCAGCCAAAAGAGGGGCAGTGAACTTGCCCTACACACTAGTGGTTTAGATTGCAACTGGTTGAAAGCAACAATTGTCAAGAAGGTCATAGTATTTTCAGTATTTGTCAAACTCGGCATCCGTGGTGATTAACTGCCAAGCTCTGTGGCTCTATGGAAAAAGCATCATGGCCTACCATTGGGCCGTAGCCCATCGGTTGAAACACACAGGTGTAAACAAACCACCTTTTTATCATAGATGTGTTAGGAAGAATGTAGTCATGACTTGCTAATGCTTAAAACATTGTTTGTATTTATTATGTGTCTCAGCTTTCCAAGTGAAACTGTAATATTCATACTACACAGTCTGTGGAATTTAGTGTTAAAACTATCCAAATAAACATGGGTAAATACTACCACATTTTTTCTACATTTGTGTTGTTTTGACTGCTTTTCTGGCATGACCCTTGTGTGTGAAACAAACACTTAAATGCAATAATAAAATTAATGTTCTGTTGGTTGTTTATAACTGTTCTTTCAGGATTTCTTTATCGGATGTTGTTGCCAGCCATAACGTATGTGCTAACAGTGACACGACATTTTTGTGCGCTCATCTAAAGGCAGAGTACAGAAAATTTGTTATTTAAAGCCAAATCAATTAGCCTGCACTATAACAGAACAGCATGTTAGCACTCAAGTAACGTAATGAAAATGACCACTGCTGTGAAATTAGTATGACACAGTTGTTCAGCAATTTTGAAGAAATTAGACTCAGGTCTACAACATTTTTTTGGTGTGTAATTGCTCAGCTCACAAAGAAATTGTGCCAAACTGCCAATAAACTTTTTGGTCTTGAGCATGTGTTGTCTGCCCAACTGATGATGTGTTAAAGTGATAATTAAGAATGATGCTTACGCGTGACAAATATGCAGTATAGTCTATGTTCATAGTACCCAGCTTTTTTGAGCTTGCAGCATCTTTTTTGTCTCAGCAGAAACATGTGGCGTCTTGTCGAGTAAAAGGGAAGGGGGTTGCATTTTTATGTGAGTTTTTGTAAAATTTATGATGTTTATTTAGTTTGTTATACCAGATTATCATGTCAAACCTGGATAACCTATGTGGCATCTTGTGATGACATCATTAATGCCACTGCAGCTGTACACCATATGTTCTTAATACATTTTCAATATTAAAACTGTGAATGTTAATTTGTGAGATTATTTATGACATGCATATCTTGCAGTGGTTGTAATCATTCCTCACCAATCAAATAGCTGCTTTTTTAATTCCTGTTTTGTTCCCACTCTTCAAATGTTCACCAAGGTATGCTACCCTAAGTTATTGACACTGTTTCTGGAAGTACTGTATATCATGTGGGTGTAAGCTATAGTTGTTTTTCATGGATTTAAGAAAATCGATGAAGAATTATGTCACTTGTTACCAATGACGCCATGAATAATCATGAATCAAAAATCAAACCAGCATTATGCAATGTTCGAGCTATTTGATGCTATGCTACTCTTTAAAAAACAAATAGCCTTTCTCTATCAAAGCAATGTCAGCTTTGTCAAAGATGCAATAGCTTCACGGTTCTACACAGGTTGCTGCAGTATAAGGCATCAACTTGGTTGAACTTTATTTTAATTAATAATTTCAAAACTTACTCAGGGAACCTCTACCAAGAATAATCCCAAAGTTAGCTTGTTTGGTTTTGATCTGTAGTAAAAATTTTTACAAAAATATCAATTAGCTTATACCTGCAAGGTACATCAGCTGGATAATTGTGCTAAGTTAATTACTGGAGTCATGCTGTACCATGCCCAATGCAGTGTTTTACTAAAGGGTAGTTCAACTCTTGGTTAGCTTCAAATCGCATGGACAATTTCATAGCACTGTTCCATGTTGTATTAAAAATATGTCAAATTTCTGATTAATAGTTTTGTTCAACACTTACACATCTGTTTGACTTGCATAGGCGGTGGTGAACAATAGTGAATTATAGTGGCATTTGTTTGTTGCAGGCATGTTGGTGGCAAAGTCTGGGTGTCTTTGAAGCACCCACATCAAACCACTATTCACGGAACACTAAAAACTGAGGACTTATCAGCTGAAGGTCGGCTATCAGTGGCAACATCTGAAGGGTTTGAATTGAACTTGCTGGACAGACGAACAATTAGCATCTCTCATATAGAAACTGGCGTTTCAACAAAGTTTGTAGCTCCTGTTGCAACATACTATAACATTCACAAAAAGAGTGTGAGTTCATGATTTGTGTTTTATTGGAAAAACTGATGCATCGCCTTCAGCTATTCACATAGAAATTTCTGTAAAATCTTTTGTAAAATTTCTGAAATTCTCTGCTGAAGGTCAATACCTTGGCTGTAACCTTCACCGACTAAGTTTCGTAACAACCTTGGCAGGGTGGTTTGCTACTTCGAATTTATTTAGTGCGAAAATGAAAATTTTGGATTGTACTTTTTTTCCTAATAGTTATTTCAAACAAGCTTCATGTTTAGTATTTTATTTTTAACCATTTTAGTGTATCTTACATGTAAAAATCTTATTTGCATGAAAGTTAATCTCCTACGCTGTGTGTAAATACAGAAAATTTTGTGAAAAATGACACAGACCACACTGAACAAACATTGCAAAACGTAGTATTTAAATTGTGTGCTGATGCCTTTGGCTGCAAATGTCACTAGTGGCTAAAGCTTTGGAACATACTGTACATTGGTCTGACAAAGTACAGTTTTGCAACTGTAGCGCACTATTATCATATTCACCTTCTTTATTTCTAACAAATATTTTTTTCCTACTGACTTCCTTATCATACGGGATGCATGTCCTTATGTTACAAACCAAAAATCGTAAATGTGTAAGAAAGTCAATCAAACGTAACTAAATTTCCGACAGCAACATTCGCTGAAATTGCAAGCACTTGCGTGCAATATCCAGCTTGGCAGCCATTTCCGATGTTGCAGGCGTCTGATTTGCCGTTCCTCATCTCCGGTTTTATGGTTTTCCAGATCACTGCAATGGATATTTCGGCAGGTGGCGGCCTTGGGATCAGCGCATCGATTGACGGCTCTCTGCACCTTTGGGACACCAACACCGGATCTGTGCGGGTACGAATGCCACGCCAAAGAATTGTAATTGAAATAAAATCAGATATAAGATACGCTGTTGTATTATGCGATTTCCGGTATATCCGTTGCTTGTTTGTAGCCAGCCTGTTGCGAAAGCTTCCTTTGCGGTGACAAGCTTATTTGACCATAGTTATAGTTCAACGGCTTTTTGCTAGCTAGTAGATTCGCCTTTTTTTCCTCGGCAGGAATGTACTGTTACATTCAACTTCAGTTTTAGTTTGTTTTCCTCATCTGTCCGGCTTTAATTTTTATTCTGTGCTGAGCGTAACGATCGCTACGCTTTTAAGCGAAAGACACGTTCTTCCTTGTCGGTTGCTGAGGTACACCAGACAATGAACGAAAAGGTCGGCGACGACCAGAAACGAAAACACATACTGGAAGTTATACGTTTTCAGTGAATTCCCATCTAACTGCTGCCCGGTTTGCAGAGGACCTTTATCGGGCACGTGGGTGACGTCAACTGTTGCCAATTCTTCCCTTCTGGCGTCGTCGTCTTGAGCGGCGGCATGGATACACAGGTTAAGGTCTGG
>JGI24021J15306_10009197_pt1 | contig 12216 bp, 4 predicted proteins | sample Ectturendosymbi1_FD_15306 | JGI IMG/M metagenome (IMG submission 15306)
TGAAAATTGCAATGAAAATAGAAAAATTTCATGTCTCAACCTAATTTACTTTTATTGCAGATAGAACCACAAGCTTGAAATTAGGTTCTATTTAAACCTTAAACCGACCACTAATGACGTCTATTGGCGGAATTTTGTGATTTTTCTTCACTTTTTTGTTCATTTGTTAAGAGCACTTCTCACATTTTTGTTTGGAAAATTGCTTTTGTTTTTCATCATATAAAAAATTTTCCAAAATCAACACGTTATTTTTATCTGATTGGATGAGTTTGAGAAGATTTTCTAAGTTGTACAAAAACCCGCGCACGTCCAAACCTGTCAGTTAGTCCAGTATAAGTGAATAAACAAAATCTGCCCATTTTGGGCAAAGACAACAATGGCGTTTGTATTTAGAGGTTTCCTGAGCAGGGTTAAGAAAAAATATGCACTTGTTTCTCGAAAGATGCAGAAGGTCTAATAACGTTACTGTTGCCTGCTTTGATGCAGTCCGAGAATATATTTTTCCTTATTCTTTAAACACTACAACCGCATTTTACTTTGTGACTGAGTGCTCGGACATAGCAGTTTTTGTTCGTTTGAGGGTTGTCGTGCCACACTGCATTCGTACTTTACCTGGCCTTGACCAGTTTAGGAATTAGCGTCCCACTCTGTCGTAGCGTTGTACCAAGTGAACAAATAGTGTTAAGAGTGCGTCTGTAAATCCGAGGCCCGGCTTCCAACGCCGTTACAAAACGTTCGGTTAAGTAAGTTTGTGTAGCCCGGTGTCAAGCGAAATTTCTGACCTATTTTTTTTGGTCAGTCATTTTGCTTCTCAGAGTAAAGGAATAAAGTTTGGCGATTACTTTTTTGATGTGTGTTGTGTAAATTAAGCTTTTTGGTTGGATGTCAGATACCCGCAACAAGCTACAGTACGGGAATAAGTAAAACCAGTGAAAAATATTGGACTTGATCATAGACTTCAATTATTTTTCTTTTTCTAACTGTAACATAAATCCTCACCCGACACATTTACCTGAACACCAAATCCTAAGCTCTAATAATCAGTTTTCTCAGCGTATTTGATATGTTGAATGTTGCTCTGTGCATGCGCATATGACGTTAAGTCAGAACTTTCGCAAGTCAGAAATTTCGCTTGACGCCTGTGATTCAGCTTCAAACGCTGTTGTAAAACGTTCTGTTTTGTGTGTTTTTATTAACCAGCGTTGTGTAGAATGTGTGTGTTTGTGCTATGGAGTTCGTGTCTGCGGGCAAAAATACATTAATATTATATGTGCCCGTTTGCGAAAAAGTTGTACCACGGTTGAATAAGCACGATGACGTCATCCAATGAAATTTCATGAAAATGGCACCTCGAAGTGAAGAGCTGGTTGCGCCCCTGCTTGACACTGACCCGTTTTAGGGTGATTTTTGCGTGGAAAAAATATATTTTAAATTAATCTTATCAGACAGCTCTGGTCGTAACAGAGGAAGATCGACTGATATTTCTAATGCTGCGTTGAAGCAAATTGTGAAATAAGCAATGCGCAGCATTGAAACGTGAAACATTTTGAATGTGTGAATTCGAATGCTGGAAACAGCACACTAGCTTGATCCGATCACTTTTATGTTCTTAATCAATAGTGACTCACCTTTACGGAACTGCACCTACGTGCCCCTTTGTTTCGGTGAAGTTAATAAAAGGACACGACCGATTTCTAAGCAACAAGGCTGCGTTGGGAAAGAGTCAACATAGCAGGTTATCGCTGTGCAAACAATGGTGCAGCGGCAGCTCGAGGACAACGGGCGCGAAGCAAACGAGTGACGCTTGAGGCTGTGGAGTCGCGCGAGGCGCTGTCTGCACCGTGTTTGCCTTGCTCGCACCTCTCCGTTTGCCGAGCGGCTCCGAAGAGATAAGAGCTTGTCAATACTCGTTGGGAAAGCGCGCCTCTTGCAAGGAACCTCCTGAGCGACACGCAAAACCATGGAAAAAGTGACACTTGTTCTCTTGCGGAGCGATGCACGTGCTCTCCGGAAGAAGCTGTCTATAAAACCCAGCGCGTTCCGCGCGTTTATCACGAACTCGAACGAAGTGTCCGGTCATACCGCGTGTGAAACGTGGGCGCCATAGCTATCACTTTGTTTCTCGGATTTCGTCAGGTCGAGGCGCTGGTATCAGTGCAGACGAATGTTTAGTTTAACAAGAACAACACGTCGCCAGGTTGTGATGACAAGATCAGTTTATAGGAGCATATCTTGCAGCTAAAGTTCTTTCTTTCAGGCCAGCTTTCAAGAAATTTCAACTTTCAAATCCTAAACCAGATTTCTTTAAAGCTTGTGAGAAAAATGTAATGGAGCGAAGCTGAATACCAAGCTGGCTCAGTTCAAAAAGTAGTTCTAGAATGCCATCACTGTGATGATCGTACCGTCTAAGGTTGCAGAAAATGTAAAATCGAACGCATATGTTTACTGTAGTCAAGCTGCATGTGAGGAAAGCCTAATCGAGAAGTATTGCCTTATATTGGCCAGCGCAAAACTTCAAGTGATGCAGTTGAAATGTAAGACGTCCGCTTGCTCCTTGCTCCATATGCATCGCACATCTCTTGCCACGAAGTGTAATGTCTATGGAAGCAGTGTGAAGCTGGACAAAAACTTCGATGGTGATTGTAGCTGCCAACTATACCTCGTTCTTTACAAAACTGGTTAGCTTTATTTGAGATACTAACATTTTTTACTCAAAAAAAACAATAATGTTAAAAAGTTGAAAAATCTCGTCAGTTGAGTGAGACGTTCTGCAAAATTTTTAGCTGTTAAAAGCCACTATTCATTCATTTGAAACAATTGACACTTTTACCAACAGGGCTGAGTCTCCAGCAAATAGTGCGTATTTTGAAACCTGATTGACCATCCGCAAATGAAGAGCTATTGCTGAGTTGCCCACTGAGTTACGGGGCATTGTCTTGGAGGGATTTGGCGAACACAGGCAATAAAATACAGGGTTTGAATGCCTTGGTCATTTGTGTGATCTAAAAGACAATCACATAAAAGTATCCTTTTGTTTAGCAAACCAAACAAAGCTTAAGTTGTCGAAGAGACTTTTTAATTTTATTAAAATTTATCTGTTGTAAAGAATGCGAAATTTTTAACATTTTCTTGCCAACCAACCATTCACGTTTTTTAACAGTTTGTTTCGCTTTGGCACCGTTCCTTTTAAATTCGATGACATGAAATCGTAATTTTTAACTCGTTTTTTCCTAAAATCCAAAGCATTTTCAACAAACACTCCTGTAAAGGAACGTGTTTTGCCCACAGTTGATCATCCCATCAAAGCCAGTAATTTTGATCGACGCTGACGGTTCTTCAAGGTAGTAGTTTGCAGTAGATTGTACCAGAGCAAACGTTTCTACGGTTCGCGCATAAAGTAAAACGTTTTATGCTTTTTTTGGATAAAAATGAAGTGCTACAAAAAGAACATAAACTTTCTGTTTTACATTTTTGGAGTAATGTTCGTACTTCGTAAATGTGCACGACATGATTAAAAGTTTGTAGTATTAAGATTATACCAACCTTCACCATGTGTTATTCGTCTACAGAAAACCTTAACTTCAAAAACTGTGATTACAACAAAACAAATTAAATAATACAGCCAACGTTGATTAAAATTCTAGCAAGGAAACTTCAGCATGTGTTTGATTCAGGTGCTTGTGGAAATTAGTCAAATTTACTAAGAATCGTTGATAAAATGACAACTTAATGTAAAAAGGAACACCAAAGCCAGAAAAAGTTAAGTTTTCCGTCATCGAAAAAGAAACGCCTTTAGTCCAAGAGACCTTGTTTCTTTGCATTCGTAATTTTAAGTGATGACTTACAGTTGTAATCGCTTACGTATGAGCTTCATTTTCTCTCAGAAGGATAGTGAAGCCCAAGGAAATCTCAAATTTTGTCGCGGCTTCAGCGACCTCAGGTGGGATTGTCGAATGAACACCAAAGCGCTGTCAAACCAGGTATGTTCGACATTAGCCATTAGCATGTCTTTTACCTTAGTGCAGTTTAGCAAAACCCGCTTGTGTAACTTTACTGATTGGTAGAGATAATTTTCAATAGGATATGATTGTTGGAACGATGCAGTAGCGGAAATGCATACAAATCACAGAACAGGTTAGAGTTAGAAGATACAGAGTTCCCTTCGCGCTGAAATCATCCAGCTTAGCTTTTTTCTAAAAATGTAAATAATGCTCCATTATTACGATATTGCTTATAGACACTGTCGTAAATTTTGTGAATAGTGTGTCACAGTCAACTTTATTAAATTGATTACGCAAAAAATTAGTAAGTCACTCCAGCAAACTGGAAATGTTGTGCAGCGCATCACCCCAAACGCTTAGTGCTTGATCTTACATGCAATTTTTGAGTTAATTGCCAAAAATATCGCAGGCTGAAGATCGTATTTATCACAATTAGGAATAATCATGTTGTACGTGCACAGCATCGTGCGAAGCACAAGCGAATAGGGGTGATACGAAAATGCTCCAGCTTTCAACTTGATCTTGGTAAATAATTCATAACTGTCGGTGTTTGGCAAATACCAGCACAAGACGGCATCAGCAATAAACTGACATTACGCTTGACTTTCTCCTGTTGTCGCAAGTATACTTCTCTTTAAACAAAGTCTGCATAATTTCCTCTGAGACAACATTTCACCCAAAAGCGTTATTAGCAATTCAACGCGGTAGATCATTTTAACCGAAATTTGTTTACTCAGTTGTCCCACAGACGAAGTTGCCCGATGAGCAAATGGGGTGGAAGGGCGCAGAGAACGAAAAGTAACAAGTGCATACACGAAGAGTTTTTAATACATGTTTCGGTTTTTGAATCGGTTCTTCCTGGCAGAACACTTTTGATTAGACTTTCTAAAAACAATTATCGGAAGTTCACACAAACTTCATTTTCGTAAAAGCTTTTATTTGTGTATGATCCATTAGCTTTTCATGTTTACAAATGCTACTGTAGGTTTGGTTGACTGCGTTTGTACTATAAAACCTGGGTAAAGCAACGGAACTTCAGTGCAGTTCTAACAATCATTTAGATCCGTTAGTGATTGCGAAAAAAAGTTCCCATTCAAACACGGCCTATCCATATCTTTGCTATTGGTGATAGTAACAATGATTGAGGTAAAAACTTTATCCAAGAGATTAAACTTTGTGCATTAATCACAGTCGCGATGAAAACTACTTTGTACGAAAATAACTATAAGAAAACACTGAATCAACGAAAATTGGTAAGACTTATTAAGAATACAATTTCTCAATCTCTGCTTTTACGCAGTGGAGTATAAGGTTTACTAGTCACTACAGTGTCATTCTCTTCATATGCATTTCTATGATTTTCCTGCATACTTCTGCAGTAGCCTGTAATATATCCGACAACAGCTCCACCTGCGCCGGTTTCACAGTTAATTGCCAAAAATGCTCATACAGATCACGTTTATGACGTAGGAGTATGGTAAGTATGACTAAACAAAGGAACAGAGAAAACAAAGAGACTATGAGTATTGTTACATTACAAGTGATGATGATTTGCCCCCATTTTGGACTTTGAATAAACTTCGCTGAAGGAACGTTTGCCTTCCCCGGAGCTTGTAACACACGTGAAGCCACTGTTTGGATCAAAAGTTTTGCGAAATAAATGGAGATAATTGGTTAGCCCTCAATTTTTATGAGTCATCTTTGCAGCAACCGCAATGACAAGCCTTTGCAACCACTTACCGACATAACCAATTACACAGTCAAGGACCCCGACAACACTTAACCAAGAATTATTGCATTTTAAAATGAGTTTTTGCATTTTAAAATGAGTTTATAAACGATGGTGTAACGAATGCTTTTTATCAATTAGGCACCCAATGTTATTAATGAAAAATCGTCAGAACTTTTTCCACAAGTATATAAAGCAGCGTTTGACCATTAATGAATTAATAGTGGAGTGAGCGCTTTCACGTCGTTTATTAGTTCAGTATAGTTCTTATCGCTCTTAGCTGCTCTCATTTGAAAACCTACTTTTCGCTATTTTCCTTGCCTTTTCTGGATGCCGTTATCGCTACATCAGGGGTGCTCAATACGTCGATCGCAATCTACCAGTCCAACTCAAAGTAACTGTGTGTAGATTGCATGACATCAACATCTTCGGCGCTGGTGGACGGACATGTCCGTGTCTCGCGCCATCCTGGAACGCCTAGACCAGCTATGTCCAACCCAAATGGCTTACTGAGCCAAAAAGTAAATCACTATCTTGACAAGGGCCGCATATTAAATGACATATTTTTGAGGGCCGCACATTGAATGGCTTACTTTGATCATAGCAAACCAATTTTAGCTTAAGCTAATGTACTGAAAGTGTTCGAATCCTAACTGCAATGGTGACAGACGTGATAAAGTGGCACTGAGGACCACCTGCGTCAAAAAATTCGAATTGAAGATTATGAAAACAAGGACAGGTTGTCAGCGTGAAGGATACTTATACTATTGCGAAAACCTAAACTGGGCCGCAAAAAAACTCGACTGGGCCGCGGGTTGGACATAGCTGGTCTAGACGGACACGTCCTTCCTTGCATTCAAATGTCCATGACTTCTTTGTACTTGGTTTCTTGCAAAACTTTGTAGTAGGTAGATCGTTTTGACTTGTTCATTTTATAGTAGCTCGCATGCTGAAAAAGTGTGAGCACCAGGCGCGCAACCAGGGGGCATTGGGGAAATTTCCACCACCCCCTAAAATTTCAAAACATTGCATAGAAATTTTGACAATTGCAGAAATTTACCAAGGATGGAATTTTATGTTCTAATCATTTTTAAGAAAAGTCTTATTTGAATTTTCTTTGTCCTACAGTCTGCATTCCTTCAATAGTGTTTCAGTTGGCAGATGAAGTCTTGTATTTGCGATTGAAACAATAGAATCAGTGATTAAATATATCCTAAGATTCATACCGGTCTCTTGCATCTACCAACTTCACCACTCGCAATATCGTCTGCAGAAATTATCTCACAGGAAATATTATTCAACTGAAGTTTCAAAAATCTAGATGATTGATTTGATTAATTTTCTAAAGCAAGACGAGAAAATAGGCCGGTTTACTAGTAGCCTATACGTCTGCCACACTAAAGCCATGACTGAACTGTAGTTGGGTACGAAAGCACGTGTTTGTATTTGGCTGTTAATTTTTACTCTGTCCTGATCGTTCGGTCTGCATCTTGATTAAAACTGAAAAGCTCTCATTTTCGGAAATGTTGCGAAGAGAACTTTATCTGTGACCGATTGCGAAAAAGCTGTACCACAGTTGAGTAAGCACGATGACGTCATCGAATGAAATTTTGTAAAATTGCGTCCCCGAAAAGAAGAGCTGGTTGCAACCCCGGTGAGCACCCCTGCACTACGTCATGTAATCACACCTCTTCACTGATTTCTATTGCTTTGATGCTTCGTACCATTCGCCGTAGTGAAAGCCTGCTGTTGATTGGCTGTAACGTGAGCGTTGTCAGTGTTTTCAAGGTGTTTTAAGAGATCGAAACGGTCTCTGAAATAATTCTAATGGTCTCTCAAAATTCAGTAGAATCTCACTGCCTAACCACCCACCAAAAAAGGCTAAAACCTTGCTTTTTGACTGTCTCGGTATTCAGATGAAATAGTTGCGGTCTTTCAAAATGTCTCAATGGTCACCAAGGTCAAACGTTAAAAGAAACCCTGCGTGTCGTTGGTAATTTTACAACAGCTGAGCAAAATATTTTATTGACACCAATCATGTTTAATAAAAGAAACCACAAAACGCTTGAGCCAAGATTTTGAGTAATCCGAGTTACTGACTACGAGCAGTTGCCGGTGAGTTGAAGTGACATCAGCTCAACTTGATAAGTGCATCGCTTACCCTTTAACGCCCGCTCGAGCCACTTAGTGGCTCAGACGTTTTCAGTTATAACTCACCATGCGATAGTGCTAGAGAGCTAATCGAACCTCCACAAGATGTGAAAACGTCTTCGAGTTTCGATTTGGGCGCTTACGGATTTTTGAAACTTTTTGTGAGACAGCGTGACGTCACGGGGTGGTTCCGATGACGATATCGAGACTTGTGAAAACAATTCAAGTGCCAATTTACCCGTTTTTCAAATATTCGCTAGACGAAAATCTGCATCATTTGAGGCCTTGATTGACCATAACGGAATCGGTTGGGGAGTTATGGTAAAAATTCAGGACTTTGAGTCATTGCAATGGGTTTCAAGTGATAGAAGTACAAATGGTTGAAACCATTCTGAACAAAATGAAGACGAAGTTTTTGTACTTCTCCACAAGTTAAATCTAAACTCTGTTTAATATCACACTGCTGCAGCCACCAGTGAAGAAAACCATTTCAAAGGTACCATTTTACTTACCAGAAAAGAAAACCACTTCAGAGGTAGCATTCCATTTATCAGTAAAAGAGCTTTTTTTAAATGGAGGAACGTAGCAGCCAAATCGCAGTGAATACGTTTATTTGCGTTAGAGCGCTAGTTGCTGTGAGTTGTTCAATTACATAACTCCAGTATCATATGCAAAATAAAAGCCAACCATCTAATGTATTTTTGAAGCAGACTGGTGCAGACTGACAGCTTAATAGAAACGAAAGAATTTAGTGAAGGCAAAGAAAACAACATAAAGCGCTTCATTCTGCTCACTCTTTGCTCATAACTTCGTCTGAATGATGTGCAGGAAGAGGAAACAAAAATAAACGTCAAGTTTAACAAAGTGTAGAACGACACAGTTGTCTTATTATAGTGATTTTGTGTCTGCTCTGCCAAAGACGATTTTTAGGAAATTGCAGAATATGCATAAATTTTACCTGGAAATACTAAGGGTTGAAGTTGCTCAGATATTTTGTCTTTCTCAATAGCCGTCCATAGCAGTTTGCAAGAGTTCGACTTCATTGCTGCCATACATTATCACATATACGGGTCTTTCAACAAGAAACTCAAATTAAAAAAATTCTGACACACATGTTCTGATAACCTTGATAAGTGAATTGAAGAAACCGCGGTTGGGGAAAAAAGTAGTTGCGGAACCTTGTAACAAAAAAACATACTAAAATATTGTGAAGTCAGGTGATTCAGCGCGAGAACGAACGACGAGTTCCCGAAAAGAAAATGTTGTTCCCAAAGGAATTTATCTTTATTGGTGTTTAATTTAATCACTGTTGACCAACTACATTTTCGACAGGAAAACCAGCACATTGTCTTCTCATGTAATCCAATCATGGCGCGTTAGAAGATTCAGGCATTTGCTACTCTGTGTGAAGATATGTTTCTTGACAGACAATTCGATCCAATTATCCTGGCATTGCTCTCCACAACAGGTGATTCTTTTCTGGAGAAAAATGAACACCGTCGAACTCTCGCCACCACCCTCTTGATGATGCAAATGTATTCACTGCGAAATTTCCGGTTCATAATGGCATAAATTATTGGATTTATTGCTGTGTTGAACCACGATAGATTTGACGCCATCATATGGACACGTGTATCAAATTGATTTCTGCAAAAAATTCCCATAAAGTAGATTTGTTTCCAAGCTGAAACAAATATTCAACTCAAGATTTTAAAAGTATTGTATCTTAAAAGTTTGACAGCATAAAATATTTTTTAACTTTGTAGCTACTCCTTGGTGTCAAAGTGATTAACTTGCTACCAACGCTTTTCCAAGGCCACAAGACATATAACTTCAGGTACAAGAGAGGATGCAGATTCGTTTCAAAAACTTGTATTTGATACGGTTTTGTTCAGTATTATTTATTGTGGCAAACATTTTTCAATAACTCACCCATTTCAAGTTACTCCTCAAAGAAGACTGCGACAATCACCTACCTGCGAGCTCACTGATTTACTGCGAAGAGATGGAACACACTGAGCACCGAAGATCTAAATGCGAATTGCAACCTCGGGTTAATTCTGGGTGCTGCATCTACCACAGAGTAATTTTTTCCAAGGGTAAAATTGTCCTGGATTGCTTTATCTTCGTTTGTTTGTCTTTTTCCAAAACGCGTTTTGGTTATGACACTTGAAATTGTAAACAAATGTTCCTTATGCACTGGTCACCTACCTAAAATTGATTCAGAACGCTTCAAAGAGAAAATTATTAAAAGAACTAGGAATCATTTTTACAATGTCTCTGCCGATCGACATATGATGTTAATCGAAACAGCTGGCCTTGTTGTCAACATACTCTATTTGCAGTCACACGAAAAAGCAATTGTGCAGTCAATATAGTAGTTTGCAGCAAAAAGTGTTTTAAATTTTTAACAACAAAGGCATTTTCTAAAAATTTACGGTGATGAATATATTCTGTCGGTGACAAAACTTTAAAACAACAATATTTATTTAAAACATTTGGCTCTTCAAACGTTTTCCCTGCAACAAAATAGACTCTGTGTACAATGTGCGTAAGTTTTTTATTTTTCTTCTTCAAAAAGAAATTCACAAGCAGTTTGTTTTACAGTTTTTGCTCTTACTTTGACTGAAAAAATGTTTGATGTATTCGAAGTTAAAGCAGGGCTTTTGGATTGTCACTAAAGATTACAAAAAATTCAGGAAATCTGTCAAAGGTTTTCTTCATAATGAATTGGCTTTATCATATATCCTAAATTGGTTATTTAGCTTTTTCAATCAGAGGAAACTTTGTAACTTCTGGTGACAGTTATGTTACAATTGTGGAAGAGAAGCAAAGGGGACACAGGGTTTTGATTGCTGAAGGCAAGCACGTCCACTTTTTTCTTTTTTGGGTGTCTAAACAACAACATGAAGAGGCTACATTCGTAAATGCAATCTAAACTTTGTTGACAATTAGAAGCTCTAGGTTTACTGTAAGCTTTCGAGGAATCAACCAAATGGGCTCTACTTTCACGACTTTGCGATGATTCGGACTTGTACATAACCAATTAGTGTCCACAAAGATGACGAAGTCGAATCTATCAGCAAATGTTTTTGATAGGAAATCGATTTCACGTAACTTACGCGTCCTCAGTCCAGAAATCTACAAAACAATAGCTTACGGGTGAAATTCTGAAGGACTAAAGCAAAGGATGAGAAATCAAGCAAGATGTTACCGATATGCGCCGGGGGGCATATTCTGTCAAGGAGAACACGAAAAATTTAAACACCTACGCGTTAGCAGCTTGGCACAGAGATTGTGCGAACAGGGAATCAACATGTAGCTTATTGACTTTCACATTTCAAGGTGATTCACTTACTTTCCTGGTAAAAGATTGACAATCAAGCTGGGGGAAAACGTCAGCATAAAACCAAAGCAGATAGCGACGCTGACAAATAACATCCGTTTTTCTGACCTGGACTTCCTGCAAAAACACATCTCATAACTTATTAGGCATAAGAAAAAATGCTACCTGATATTTAATGCAAAGATCGCTTGCACAAGAAATAGTAAACATATATTTTCAAAAATCAATGTTATAGATAAAGGAATTGAGGTAGTCGGTGGTCTCCTGGGCGAAAGTGGTCCTACCATTTTTTGAAAAGAACAACTTTCTTTCAGTTTTATTGTGGAACGTACTTGTGGTGGTGTACATTTTTTCGGTAAATTGTTTCGCAAGGAAACAGCTCCTCATTTATGATGACTGAAACGAGGCATGCAGACATTCGTCTCAGCCAAGGTTTGACCCACTCTTTTGACACGACGCTTTGCGTCAAAGTTTCTGACGCAAGGACACCAACACTGAAACAATGTAATTAGTACAATATTTCAACCACCATTTCTTGAATGAAATTAGGTAGGTTCTGCTAATTTGGCAAATACTATTGCTTTTGAAGACAATGATTTTGCATTTTCAGCTGATTGATGACTTCATTCACACAATCTGCTACGTTTCGATAACAAAATCCATTTTTTTCTTCTACGTGTTGTCATGGTTGTTCCTGATTTTAAGAAAGAACTCCATCTTCGCCTGAATTTACGGTATGATAAAGTCTGAACGTGACAACTAATGCAAGAAAACCACATAATGTTTTGTATCACGTAGTCACTATTTTAGACCAAGCTTCAATTTTCAAGAAAGACATGATGAGGAAACTATCCGAAGACCACGGAAACAGCGGCAAAGATTCAGTACGCGTTTTCTTTTGTGGCAGTGCTATTTTTGAAAGGATGTTTTGCTCGTTTACGGGAAGTCATTTTGAGGGCTTTTATAAGAGTTTGCAAGATAAAAAAAAA
>JGI24021J15306_10009199_pt1 | contig 12216 bp, 10 predicted proteins | sample Ectturendosymbi1_FD_15306 | JGI IMG/M metagenome (IMG submission 15306)
ATGGTCAGTCTGTGAATATGTGTAATTGAAGGTATCGAGTAGCAGGTGCTTGATGTCTTGATAAAAGGTTAAATAAAATTCTAAGGAGAGTCCATCAGGACCTGGCGTCTTTCCTTTTTTCATTGTGGTGATCGCATCGTCAAGTTCTTTCAACGTTATAGGTTGTTCAAGGTCTGCAATTTGTTGGAGGGTTAATTTTGTTACATTCTTTCCTTGGAATTTAGAGGCTACATTTTCATCTATACTTGTGAATGAGTAGAGGTTTTTATAGAAGGATTGGACTAGATCTACTATTTCTTGTTGGGACGTGGTTTTTGTGTTCGGTTGTATTTCTAAGTCAGGTATTTTGGTGTTTTTGGTAAGTGGGATTAGTTGTTTGTATAGGTGGCTTAAAGAGATATTTTGGAATTCTGCCAAGTCAGCTTTATGTTTTAGAAGGTTACATCTTGCATCCTTCAGGAATTGATCATGTTAGTGTTTTCTGTATGAGTTATAGTTTTTAAAGCTTTCTGTATTTGGGTTGGAAGTCATTGTATCTCGAAGTTTGTGTAATTTTTGTTGTGTTTTTATGTTTTCTTAGATCTATTGTCGTGCTACATTACGTGCTTGCGTTTTTAAAAGTATCCTAATCTTATTTTTTGTTGTTAACCATTTTTGTAGTGGTTTGAGCGGTTATTTGATTGTATTTCATTTTTAATCACGTTGGAAAGTTGTGTCTGGTGGTCTATATTTTTGTATGTGTTTATATTATTTTTCCATGGGTGGTTTGTTCCGTGATTGGTTGGGGAGGGGAGAGCTATAGAGAGAGAGCAATAAGGTTATGGTCGGAGAAGAGGGTAGGGATGAAAACGTGGTTTTGTATTATGCTCGTACGGTTGACGTAAAAACGGTCTAGGCGGGACTGTGAGTTAGGAGCATGGTGGGTATAGGTAGTTTGGGTGGGGTGTAAAGTGCGGTAAGTGTCATGAAGATTTAGGTTGGTGTTCAGGGTTATCAGGGTTTGTGGCTTTGGGTAAGTTTTTGCGGGTGGGTGTTTGTCCAAAATAGGATTTTCTATGCAATTGAAGTCACCAGCTAGGATTAAGGGATTTTTAGAATATATATAGGGATATAGATTTTCAAAGAAATAATGATTTTGAGTTCTGTTTCGTTTTCCGGAGGGGGCATATATGTTTGTTATATGGAAAGATTGGTTATTCGAAAAGACTTTTACTGTTAATATTCTACCATTGAGGTCATTTGCGATTCTTTCCATATACAAGTGTTTAGATTTTAGTAAAGTAGCTACGCCAGAGGTATTGCTGTCTTTGGTTGAGGAACGGAAGAGTGATTGACCTAGTGACCATTCATTTTGCCAAATATGTTGATTGAGTATCGAACTATGAGTTTCTTGAAGAAGAATGGTTTGCGCATTAATAGTTTCTAAGATGTGAAATACAGCGTTTCGTTTTACTTGGTCTAGTAGGCCATTTACGTTATATGATGCGATTGTAATATCCATTGCGACAGAGAGAGACACTTATCACATTTAAAGCGTTTCCGTAGATCTAAAAGAGAATATTTTATACAGTAAATTACTTTTATCAAAACGATAATATTTTGTCGGGTTATAAAGAATGTATGCCAATAGCAGTTCCGGTATCGTTGTACACTTGTTTACAATTCGTACACTTGTTTACATTGGGTAATCTCACCTTTATTTAAAGTATGTAAAAAACACATGAAGGTCCACACATGACTATTCTACGTTCACATTCATTACAGTTTGGGTTTTTTTCCATAACAGATAGCTTCTGCCATTGGCCACACAGACATTTGTAGTACATTNCTCCGCATGAGCAGTGGTCTGTGTTTCTTTTTTCTGTCAAACGTTTCTTACAGCATAGAGTAAATGTTTCCAAAGGCGATATGTCTTTTCGGTTTCTTTTCTTTGGTTTCCTACTTTCTAGTGGCGGAAATTGTCCTTGTCGGCATTTTCAAGTGGTTGTTCATTATTGGTTTATGAAAGCACTGTAGGATTTTCGGTTGGTGGTGTGGCGTATGTAATTTTTCCTTCGAATTGTTCTTTTTCCTCTCTTTGCTTCCACTGAAGACGAACTTTAGCTAATTCTTCGCAATTTGGTCTCTCATGGCCTTGGGATTTACAGTACTCGCAGTAGGGCGGTTGGTTTTTGTATCTAATTTGGGCGTCTACTCCTCCCATGGAGGTAGCGCGGAATGTGTGCCATATTATGCCTTTTCACAAAAATATGTCGAGTTCCAGTTTGTATTTCGTACTGATCGTTTATTACATTTCTCCAAATTACTTCTGCGTATTCTTCAATTGTTTGGCGTATATCTGAATCCTTAAATTGCGGTGGTACGCGACTCATAATAATTTTTAGTTCATTTTCGCCGAATCTTGAGACCTCTTTGACTTTTGGAGAAAGTGTGAGTTTTTCTTTAAGTTCAATAGCCGCTTCCCGGTTTCTTGCGTGAAAGGTTGCTCGTAATCCTGGTAGTTGAATTATTGCTAGCAGTTTTGATTGAAAGTTGAATTGCAGTTTCCGGAGTTCTTCGTAAATTTCGTAACGTTGTACAGGTGTGGAGAATTTTACTTGTACTTCTACTTGTCTGTCATAGCGACATGGGTTATCTGGTCTTGTATTTTGGGATGTTACAGAACTGTAGGTTGGATTCTGGGCGGGAGTTGTCATTTCGTCGTAATTCGTTATATACTTATGTAGGGTGAGGTAATGACGAAAGTATGACAAATGAGCGAAAACGTAAAATGAGAGGACACAAAGGAAAGCAAGTACGATAAACAATTGAAAACAAAAACGTGTTACATTTGTAAGCAGGTTTTCAAATCAAACGGGTTGGGTTCGCAACCACAGGTCAAAGATTGTTATTTCTTACAGCTTTTGAGGGTTTCACATTTCACACGTTTTATTAGACACTTTTAACTTTTTTTCTGAAGTAATAGAACAAAGAACCGTACCGCACCTTTTCCGCCTCTTCGAACCCAGAGGTACTCGGGTGGGGCGCTCTGGGTAACTCGAATAAATAAATCCACGAAGTAATCCAATGGATAATCCACTAACTGATGTTTCTAAACTCGTTTTCTCATTTTTTGTGAACTGACCTTGACAAGACACGCGTGAAGCAGGAAACAAACCAACAGTGCCGCAGAAATAAGGCAAACTGCTCTCGCTGTTCTAAACTGCAATTTTCTTGACGGCCTTCTTGGTTCCCTTGCTGGCAGCCATTGCTGTTTGTATCTGTTTTTCGCTTCACAGGAAATCTTTTCATTTCATGAAAAGGAATTCACCCTCCAAGAAGGGGAGGGAGTGATCATGAAAAGGAATTCAATCACTCCCTCCCCTTCTTGGACGTGTTGGTAGAAAGACTCGGTTCGGAATTTTCAACATCAGTCTACAGGAAACCTACCTGCGCTGGCCAGTATCTACGCTGGAATTCCTTTAGCTCCCACAAACGGAAAATCAATTTAATTGGTACTTTGGTTCACAGAGCTTTTATGATCTGTTCAAAAGGCGAATTGGATCCAGAGCTTGACAAAATCCGCTCAATCCTATTGAAAAATGGCTACCCGGAACATTCAATCAACTCCACTCTCAAACGAAAACTTCAACAACTTAACTCGAACCCGGTCCACACAGTGAAAAAATGCCCAGTCCACCTACACGTTCCATGGATCGGAAACGTTTCGATGAAGTTCGAAACGCAGATCACGTCTTCCGTGAAACGCTGCTTCTTTTCCGTCGAACCACGTGTTGTTTTTACGACTCGACAGCTCTTACCAGCAACAAAGAAAGACGTGCTACCTTCCCATCATCAATGCAACGTAATTTAACAATTTGTGTGCCACTGCGAAAGTCGGTACGTTGGTCGCACGTCTCAGCGCTTAGAAGAGCGAATTAAACAACACATTCTAAAGTCGATTGCCAATCCTCCCACTCCACACATCCGTCAAAGCCTTCCCCGCCCCGGTAAGGCCACCAGTCCCCCACAATTTCACCAATCCGCCATCGGTCAACATCTTCTTGACAACGCCCAATGTGCCTTACATTACATCAAGACAAGTTCTCTGTTCTCGCTCGAGCTCGTACTCCATTTCATCTCTCCGTCCTAGAAGCGACTTTAATCAAATCTCTGAATCCCCCTCTGTGCAACCAAAAAAATTCGTTTACTCCTTGAAGATCTCCTAAACCTCTTAAACTCTTTCCATTGGCTAGTTGTTTCAACCAATGAGAACTCTGCTTTTCTGTTTATAAACCAGTTCGGTTGCATCTCCACTCCGTTCTGACGATATCCCTTGAAGAGTGTCAGTCGAAAAGCTTTGGGTTGAAACTCTTACTTTACGCCAGATTCATAATATCACACATGATATAGGTTTTTACCATTTTATGCATGTAAGTTATAGTTTTGCAGAAGCTGAACTAGAGATCAATTTTAACAACAGACTTCACACCAAAAGACTGGCAAGCTTGTGTTTTTCTACAAGCTTCTTGACATGCCATAAGTGTTGACGAAGTTGATGAACATATGGTTTGAGTGTTGTCATTCCAATAAATATTTTGTTTTATACACTGGTACTGTGGTGTTATGAACTGATTTGCTTTAAGCGTCATGTATAAGTGCAAAGTAAGTTTGAATGGAAGTTCAGATGAATTCTAGTTGCTGTACTAGAAGAAACAAAGCCCAACAAAAAGTTATATTAAAACAAACTCTTTAAAATTAAAAATTGCAAGTGTCAGGTGGCCACTCTCTACACATTAAATCAAAAAAAAATCTTAAAAATAAAAAATCTGATTTAAATCAAAAAAATCCTATTTAAATAAAAAAATCGTGATTTTTACCAACCCTGGATATCACCTGATCACTATGCAATGCATGCAACCCAACTTTTTGTTGACCGGTCAGGTGTGCCCCATGCTCATGTCGAGTGTGCTTCATGAATGGGGCACACTCGACAGAAGAAGCACTCTTTTTAAATTGATTGTAAAATTTTTTCTGAAAGGCGTTGTTTTCATGTTTTGGCATGAAATTGTGTATATAGAGTTGCTTTATTTTGTGACAAACTTTGAGCTTGTTTGGACTTGAAATAAAGTAGCAGTGGTTAAAAATGCAAAAAAATGTCGACTGTACCCCACCTTTTCCCTACATTATGGAATTGATACCTGGCTATGCCCATCGTGGTGGTATAGTAAATAGTGTATGCAAGTATACAATGTTGCTACATCTAGATACTCAGTACTTAGCACTGTATTTAATATGAAAACACATCACATCTGAGAGCTTAAATAGACACAATTATGCTCAAAAATTGTGACAATCAATTCAAATTTGGTCAGTTTCGATAAATAAACTATACCGCTACTAATATCACCACATAAATCAAATCAAAAACAAACCACAAGATCTTTTGGTAAATACCAGCAGTGCAACCGGGCGCGTAACCAGAAAATTTATTAGGGATGGGAAAAACAACAACCGAGTTTCACCATTTAAATGTGTTTAATGCTCCTTGTTTTTAAAGCATCATTCATGAAACGTGCATGTTTCTGGCGTTTTCTCCTGAACAATTGTGTTCAGATTTAAGCCGACAAATAAAAGCTTGCTTTCTTTGAATTTACAAGTTTTAAAAGTTTGACGGTAAAGTTCCAAGCTTCTACTTTGGATTAATGGCATCATTTGCTCATAAACCTTTCTTGCAAATGAGCTAGTAAACCTCTCAATGCCCAATGTTGCACTTGAGGAGGAAGTCATTGCGGGCGCCATTACGATTGCGCTTATACTGTATTTACACGCTTCTGATGTACACCAACACACAGAGCCATGTGAAAGGCTGTTGCGGCCTCCCGAAAAATCCAGATGGGGCCGTTTAATATCAGCAAGCATTTAGACAGATGCGTGCTTTTTCTAGCCGGTTGCAAATTAGTCCCTTGAGCAGCGCTGTGTCAAAACCTAACCAAGCTAAACTAATAATGTACAACTTAGAAGAAAATAAGTTTAATGAACTGCCAATGCAAAATAAGTGAAAACTAACTTTAACACTTGTTACTTGTTATTATCAATAAAGTAAAACAAATATCTTTTCTTGTGATGTGATAGGAAATTATTGATGATGCAATTTACCTGTTTGATGTAGTTACCGCATTTGCATCAACTATAGTATACATACGACAATATGTGAAACCGGCAGTCTGATTAATGGTTGTGATTTGCATCCCGGCGATCACAGAGCACCTGGTGGTCGCTGTACAGCTTCATCATTTTAATAGCCAGTCTCAATGTAATCAACTTGGTGTTTTCACCAAAAACTGATAGGTGGAAGCAATGCGTAGAACTAACTGCTTCCCAACACTCCCTCTGCCTTCACTTCTAATAAGAACCAATATATTGGAATCTGATACCATCCATTTTCATCATGACATATAGCAAGTGAGATTAAATCTTAAGAGACTTTTTAAGATCGAGCAAGCGAGCGTTAAACTTATCGAGATTATCCCCGGTTTTTCTGGTCGAAACTTTAAATTAGACTGTCTTAACACAGTCTGCACAGACATATATATATATATAATAAACTGACACAACAGCCTTCCTTCGTTTCAACTTTACATAACTTGTCTTAAGCAGCTTTCACGAAAACGTTTTTAACGTTGAACTGGAAACTTAGTCTCTCTATCTGTACGCAACTATAAAGCGATTGAACAACACTCCACAGCACATTCATTATGACGTAAATTCCCCGAGAATTTCAACGCACAAGGGCGAACCCGCGAAGTTGAGTGAGGAAGGTCAAGACTTCATTGACAATTGACCTTGTTCTGACGTAACCACAACGTTACAAAAACTGCTATGGTGTCCGAACGTCCGCAATTCTTTTACGAAATCAACGAATCATGATATTACATGCTTAATGTACTGGCTCTGCATTGAGACCAAAAGCCAGAAGAGTAAAAGTCAAGGGTAGAGAGACGGCTCTAACTTACTAATACGATATATATTGTCGGGCCCCTACGAATGGTCGGGGCCCATCCCGACCGGGGGGTACCGGGCTGCCTTGCCACGGCACTGCCAACACAGCACGTTCAACAGAAGCCGAACAGCGACTTTGCTCTGAGGCACTGACATCCAATTCATAAAAATATTAGTTTACTCTGAATTCCCTCGATATCAGCAACAAAAACAGTCACATTGAAACTAACGAAAAAGGCAGCGGCGAAGTTATCTGACCACACTCACAGTAGGCTACATATTTATGGAATACCTCACTGGCCTTACGTAATCTGTAAAATGGATTCAGGCGTTTTTTCCTACAAATGATACGTAACAATAACCAATTCTCAACACCATAAAAAGAGAATGCTCATCGTCATTCGCTTCAATGCTTCGCGCTATTTCTTCCACAGAAATCTTTTGTTAACCGCATAGCAAAAAACGTGCGTTGAACCAAACCAAAAATACAAATATAATTGCTTACAGAAATGCTGGAAATTGTCCTTACTCCCAAAATTTTGGGCCCACTCCGCAATCGGGGGCCCTAGGCTTACGCCTTTTTAGCCTAATGTTAAATCCGCCCCTGACAGTAGCCTATGTTTGATCCCACGCAAACGGCACAGTAAACACGGCCCACAACAGCAACTGTTGCGCGGCCCAATAAAAAGTGCTGAACGGCCCACAATTGGGCCGAGGCCCACACTGGGCATAGTGTTATTCGTTAAATAACTTGATTTCTCATTGGTGTAAACTTTCGAGTGTTTCCTGGACAACTCTGATGTAAGATACGCTGGATATTACAGGCGCGGGCTACGAATACAATTTTATATGATTGTATGCGGGTTATTCTGTTCTTGCACAGGAAAGGATACAACACAGGTCTGCAACAGTGGTGTGACTGACCGGGGTTCAAGGTGCGAACCTCACCCCTGATCAGGGGTGCTGTGCTAAAAAAAGGTGTGGGAACGGCGTTCCCAGGCGCATAGCCAGGGGAGAAATTCCCCCCAAAATTCCGAAAAGTTGCATCAAAATTATGGTTAATCAAGAGTTTGATGTGTAAGCCAAAGAAATACGTCAGTGCAAATCAACGAACTGCTTAAAGGAACCTATCTCACTTCTTCGGTGTTTAGTCGAACCTGATCAAAACAATATGTTTTAGCACCTGTTCATGATTAATAACGTTGTGCATGGTGTAAATGCACGAGAATTCATATCATGGTTGACCTTTACCTGAGGTTTAATCACTGTGTGGAAGTTGTTGGTAATGAAATACAAATTTGTATCTAACCGTTTGTAAATAATAACCGCAAGAATAAACAAGGAGTAACGCTTTTCGCGGCTGTTTCTGGCGCAGCAGCTTGCTGCATTTCACCTAATGGTGATGCACGCTTCATTTCAAGACCATCGCAACAAATCGTCTCTGGGAACTCTGGCGTGCTACAAATAAAACTTATCCGTCATCAGCCGTATAAGCCTTAAACGAAAACCGTAGATTTTTGTTTTCGTAGAGTTTTAAAACTAAATGCGTGAGTATGGCGGCAATATACATTTTATACGCCTTGAAGCTCAAGCTTTGACTTTTGAAACTGGATTGCTGCTGGGCCAAGAAGCATCTCGTTTCAAACGTCGTTTTCATTGCGCCATAGACGTTGTTCGGCAACTATAGCGTTCATTCTAGATATTTATTTGCAATGATTAAACAAGTATCATGACGGTTCAGCCACAATTATGGGGAGCCAACGTTTTCATCTGTGATTTCCCACCAACTTTCCGGCGAGTAAAAAATCAGTCTCGCCAAGTAATCAGAGTTCGACCTGCCCATCATCTCAAAGTGTTTCAACTTTCATCTGCTGTTAATTGACACCCTATCCTAGAGTAAATTGAAAGTATTCAGCTGCAATGGGAAGAGTAAGCAGCAAAATCTAAGGTAAGTGGGAAGATGCCTTTTATTTTGTAAGTGCTGAGGGTAATACTGTCATTACTTACAGATAGCTTGCAATCTGCTTTCTCGATGAAGCGTATGTGACGCAAAAGAAACTAAATTGAATAACGTCCCCTCGATTGGATTTTGATATCAACTAATGGATTTTAATAAAGACTCCAAGCTGTTACGCTGGAATGGCTAAATCAACCAACCAACTGTTGTGTTAATCTGCGGCGACTAGCACAGTCTCGTCCCCACGGGGCTTTGGTGGGCTTAGTTCCTCAAACAAAACTCTAAGTCCCCCCAAATTGAATTATGAAACAATAAAAACGTAGAGTTTTTGTCAAATTTTAGAATGTCAAGCTCCCTTGCACAAAAGTAAAGTCCACCTACTGAGGAGTTTCTGGCGACGGTTCTGGACAAATATATTTCTTAGGTTTACTGCAGAGCCGTGGTGATAGCCGACTGTGACTTCGTTTTGGCAAATACATAACTATTTTCACACTTCATGTACACTGAGTGGGTCAAACAAATCAAGTTTGTTTAAAGGACATGTGTAACTTTCCCCAATTTACAATAATGTGTTTATCATATGTGTGACTCATTTTAAAAACTGTAACTAGCTAGTAGCTAACCTTTTCTGGGAAGCAAGCTTAGTGCGAGTAGTATGCACAAATGCTGTGGCAGTAGCATTTCATAGCATTTAATGTCGTAAAATCCAAACAATTTTCAAACGCGTTGAGAGACTCTAGCGTTTACGTCTATCAGCTGCACACGTCAGTTAGTTGCTCAAGAATTGCCTGACCAAGGATCTACGTCCTACATGCGCGTAGATTTTGTAGAAGGCCTACTTCGGGAGTCGGTGTCTTAGTGCAAAGTCGCTGCCAGTGATGGAGTCTCGGGACTTGGTCTCGGGCTTGAGACTCGTCTCGAGACCCATTTTAGCGAGTCTCGGTCTCGAACGTTTCAATCTCGTCTCGGTCTCGAAGGCTGCTGGTCTCGGTCACAAGCCTATTGTTTCAGACTTTTAATACTGCAACGATATGGCATAGCAAAATTTCTGTAATTCAACGTGCCTTTTGTCTACTGTATTTGCAGGTGAGAAATGATCAAAACAGGTAGGAAAAATGCCAGAAATTCAAAAAAAATTCAATTTCGAAGTGGTGATGATATTTTTTAGAAAAAATGGCATAATCCACAAATTTTCAAGTCTCGGTATCGATCTCGAAACGCAAGTCTCGAGTTTCGGATTTTTTGATGAAGTCTCGGTCTCGACTACATCTTTGGTTGCTACTCGGCTTCGATTGAACGTGTGTGTTGGTGTACATCACAAGCAGGTAAATATAAATAGCTCAAGCACAATGTCGGCCACGATGACTTCTTGATCAAGTGCAATATTGGCTGTAAAAAGCATACTGCATACCGTTCACTTGTAGCATCGATATTTTCACAAGCGCTTTTGCAGGAAAGTTCTACGAGCAAATGGTGGCTTTCATCGAAAGTAGAAACTTGGAACTTCACTAAATACAAACTTTTCTAACTTGCCAATTCAATGAAAATGGATTTTTATTTTCCGGCTCAAATCTGAACTCAAACGTTCAGGAAAAGAACGCAAGACAAATGCACGTTTCATGGATGAGGCTTTGAAAATAAGGGGCGTTAAATATTTAAATGTTGAGACTTGGTTGTTGTTTTCCCCCCATATCAAAATTTATGGCTACGAGCCTGGGCGTTCCCACAAATATAATGGAAGACGACACAAAATAGTTTGAATAAAGTTAGCCTTCGCCTACACTAATTTCCACATTGGACCTTCCTGTTTGTAGGCTTTTTGACTAACTGTTGACTTTTGTCTAGCAGTGGGAATCTGGGTGTCGCTAGCACATCTGTGAGAACGCAGCCATGTTTTAATATAATCGTTTGAATCCCACACCTTCAAGTGATGTTACTAGTGCAAAAAGGTGTGAGAACGCGTTCACACACTAAAAAAAGGTGTGGGAACGCCGTTCCCACGCGTTCCCACCCCACTGCACCCCTGCCACTGACAAGATAAATGCAAAAACTGAGTCCCCATTTTGCTTCTATTTCGATATTCAGTACTTCTTTGATTTTCAGTAAGTTAGAGTTTTTTGCGTTTTTCGGAAGTTTTTGGACTGTTATTTTCCGGTGATTTCGGGATTTAGTATATAGAAATCCACATTCGGATACACTTTCATTTCTAAACTTTTTTCTGAATGTTGGCGACGGGCCCCCTACGGTGGCCAGTGGGCTTCTTTCAGCTACGTTTCCCACCCTGGCAAAAAACTCCAGCTACGCAACTAGTCTACAAACCAATATTCCTGAGTAATTTTTTATTAGGCTATGCTAAAGATGCTGATTATCAACGTGGATTCAGTAAATGTTATCTGCACAACAGCCAGCGTACCACGGCAAATGCTGACAACGAAGCTATTCACAATGCATTTGGTAATGGTTAACTTTAAGAAGTTATGGGTCATGTGAAGATAAATTTCTTTGACGTGTTAGATAAATACGAATATTGAAAGGGGAAATATGTCAAAATCAGTCCTTGGTGAGTTCAGTTCTGCTGTCTCTATGTACCGTAACAAAAGTACTCAGTTAAATTTGGGGTCGCCTTTATCCTGGGGCTCCCCCAGCCGAGGCGTACGGGGGACCCTTCCTCCGGCTCTGTCTGAGACGTAAACCTAATACATCGCCCACCCAATTCCAAATCTTTCAATTGTTTATGTAGCTGTTCGTAATTGATTAACTGTATGTAACTGTATGTTGTACGCGCAACCGCGTGGTTTTGGCTAATCGCACGCAGCTGCATGGCTGACTGCACCGGAATATGTAACCTTCTTTATATTGATACTGGTTTGAGCGTATAAAACCTACAAAAATAAAAGTGAAGTAGGTTACAGTATGCGCAAATGATATAACGTGCTTGCAATAATATATTGACACCACGACGCGGTTATACATTGTAGTTTGTTATACACTGACACGGCAACGTAGTTGTAGTTTGTTGTACAGTTATAAATTGACACCCCAACGCGGATATCTATGTTGTATTTCAGGTAATATGTCGCAAAATAAACGCTCATGCTCTGATAAGTTACGTTTTTTCAAAATTCATTGGCGGTCGCCAAAGCGGAACGCTGAAAAACCCTGACTGCGGCATTGATGGGGGGCCATTGGCAGTACCGCGTGTGCATGACAGTTGCTTGACACGCACCCATCAACGCCGAGCATGATGCTATCGAGCAGGGATCTCCGTACTTTTTGCC
>JGI24021J15306_10009200_pt1 | contig 12215 bp, 5 predicted proteins | sample Ectturendosymbi1_FD_15306 | JGI IMG/M metagenome (IMG submission 15306)
TTTTTTTTTTTTTTTTTTTTTTGTAATTTTAGTTTGCTTCTGTGTGTAGGAATTCGCAGATTTACGTCACAGTGCGGCCAAAATATTTATCTACTGGATTGTGAACCATTTTTGGTTTTAATTACAATGAAACATTGTAAAGATTCTCAATATAAAATACATTTTTTAATTTCTTATTTTTTTGGTAAAACTGTGTTTTTACCATTTTTGTTAATAAAAACTTGTACATTGTATTGCCCAAGAATAATAGTTGGAACTTTACGAAGGAACTATCATGCTGCAAACTACAATTTTTAATCTCCGCACTCTGAAATTCGTATGCTCTCACATTTTCGTTCCTTTACCTCTTCACGCAAAGTTAACACTAACGAAAGTTTTGGTTCATTTACGTTTAAACCTGACACAGCCCTACCAGACGTCAGGTAGTTGGGCTTTTTTATCATTTTAATTTCGCTGAAATTTTATTTGCCTCCATGTGTATAGGTAGAACTTACATGATGCCATTTTTGGCAAGTGGCCACCGCCTGGGCTAAACAAGCAGAATTGGTGTTGAACAATTTTATTTGGTTAACATTCTTACCTGACCCAGCCACACAAAATCAAGTGATTGATTTCTTTTATCATCACGATCTTTCTAAAATTTTATTCCCCTCCATGTGCTAAGCAGCAAATCACAAGATATCGATTTTTGCATGTGATCGTTGTCCGAATGTAACACCGAACTTTGGATGCTACAACTTCGCATAAGAAAAAGAACTGTTTTCTGACCGCTTGGGTTTGATTTTCCTCAGATGTTAAACACATTCTGTGTGGTTCTTAGTATTTTTTTGCATATTTTCATGCAAAGTTTTTCAGATATTGCGAAAAAGTACGTATGGGCATTGAATGTACTGACAGGGAAACTTAATTTCATAATGGATCAAATAAAGTTATGATAGGATGTTTTATATGAATAAGATTTCAGTACTGTGGATGCGTAGTCGTACGTGAAATCGATGTCGTATAAAAATAATTAGCTTGACTGATTCGCTTGCTTGTCACCTTTGTGTGGACCCGTAACTTGAATAGATCTACAGATATGTGCAAGTTTAAATCATCGGAAAAAGATAAAAGCAGACCCGTCGGCAAATTCCTCGAAAGCTTTTTCAGTAAATCGAGAGGTTTCAATTATTGATGTTAAGTTTATTTTTTAGAGCTGATGCCGGCTGCTTAATGCGCATTGCACACCTTTGAAACTAAAGCATTCAACGCTTAGGCTGCACTTTCAAAAGCTGGAATGTTAAGGAAACGGTGGTTGGTCAATTCGCTCTCGAATATCTGAATAACCATGCTTTGCACGCAGGCTATATAAACTACGTTCTACAAAACTACTATCGCGAATACACTGAACCATGCAGAAGCAAGGACCTCTGTTTAAAATACAAGTAGTCGATATATTGTTCATAGGTTTCACACGGAACAGATCAACATAAATTTTTTTTTGAAAATCTGAAACAATGCATAAAAATTTCGTGGGAGGCTTTGATTGCCCGGTTTGTCCCCCACCCTGGTTGCGTGCTAGGGTTGCCAGATGCATTTTGCAAAAAAACGGCTATTTTGTCAAAAGTGCCGGATCTAAGATCTGTCGTAATTCTTGAGCGGCACAGGGAAAACAAAGAACAGCAGGGGAAGGTGGGGCACAGTAGGACTAGGGCAGTGGTTCTTAACCTTTTTTACATATCTTACCCTTTTTGTCGAACAAGGTTACCAGATTTACCCCCAGTACATTCAATGGTGGTAAATCTGCTCATCTGTTGAAAATATGGAATTAACAAATATCTACAGCTTAGAAGGATTCATCAAAATTTGCATTGGCTGCAATTTATGGTTCAGTAAATTTACCCCCTTGAAAGATGACATTTACCCCCAGGGGTAAATTTACCCCAGGTTAAGAACCACTGGACTAGGGGCACAGTCGTCTGTTTTGATTTATTCAAAAAGTTGAAAACGTTAACCTCGAAAGTTTCTAAAGTGATTTAGTCTCATACCAGCCGTAGTACTAAAGTGAACTTTTCCTTGATAGGCAGCCGTTGTTACGAGTTACAGAGTAAGTTGCGTTTTTGCAACCCAAAAGTAATTTATAAAACCGCATTTAGATCTGGGTTTTGTCCACGTTAATCAACATCTTCTGTTCTGAGTTTTTGTGACATTGTAGTCATGGGGTGCAACATTATTTGATAATGCCCGATTTTAAATTCTTTTTAAGTTGAGTTGGTACTTGTTCATTTTATTTTTTAGATATGCATGGGGCACATCTCACAGAAAAAAATGGGGCACACTCAACACATTGCCACTAGGTAAGTCTAAACAAGGTAACGCTTGAGGGGTTATATTGGAATGCAGCACAGAATAATTCTAAAATATGAGCATTTTTAGGTTCATTATGTGCTTAGAGACACATTATATTTGAATGGTAAAGCACGGATTTCAGCATACTGCTTTGGCTTCATTTAATGTTTGGTAATCATACACATTTGTTTTGCTATGCAGTGATGGTGGGTAATTAAAATGTGAAAGAAGTGGAGAGACAGTCAGCTAGTGCCTATTTTGCATGGGATATCACGTGAACTTTATGCAGTGCATGCAACACAACTTTTTATTGACCGGTCAGGTGTACCCCATGCTCATGTGGCAAGTGCCCCAGGCATAGCGCACACTCGACAGAAAAAGTACCTTTTACAAATTGATTGTAAATGTTTTTCTGAATGGCGTTGTTTTCATGTTTTGGCATGATATCGTGTATTTAGAGTTGCTTTATTGTGTGACACGTTTTGAGCTTGTTTGGACTTGAAATAAAGTAGCAGTGGTTGAAAATGCAAAACAGTGTCGACTGTACCCCACCTTCCCCTTTTTCAAGTAATTTGCCCGTATTTTGGTTGGATCATTGCATTTCGGTGTGTGTGTGTGTCACGTGAAAATCGCACCAAACATTGCGTCAACAGCAGCAAATAAACGTTGCTGAAGAAACTGTCCTGACAAGTGCCACTACTAGAGTTATTATAATTTGAGAAATTCGGCGTTAGTTTTTTAAAGTTGCGGCAAATTATTTATTTTCAAAATAGCGGCTGTGGGCACTGATTTTCAAAATACCGGAATTTTACCGGCCTCCCCTAAAACAGCAGTAAAATACCGGCCAGGCCGGTGAAACACCGGTCATCTGGCAACCCTATTGCGGGCCTAATTCAATTTACACGCGCATTAAACTCTGTGACTAACAGTTTTGATCTTTTATTGCTTGACCATTCTTTTGAGTACTTTACACACAGCACGAAACTTGCATTGATAAAGGCGAATGCAAGCGTACAACAATCGACTCAAAAGCTAAATGCACTCTCTACGGGCGTTTGTGCAGTCTGTGTTTCATTTGTATGTGCATGTACTGTAAAATAATTTTTCCTATATCATAACTATTCAATGACTATTTTGTTCAGATCACGTTTTTTCTGTAGCAACTTCTTCCAAAAAAACATTACAAGGTTAGGTTTTTCAAAATTGATCCTACGACTGCAAAACAAGACCAAAACTTTTTTTAGAGTGCAGCAAAAGGAGCGGTAGTGAATAGCGATAGCGACAGCTCGCTACTATTTTGATTCAGGAACGGGTTGCTATTCTACCCTCATGTCTAAAATCTTCGAGCCTTTAACCTTTTTTACATAGGTCTAGCAATGGACAGAAGGTTGCCCACCTCTGGCAACAACTATTACGACTGTAATGCCCATCTGCAGCGTGGATGGGGTAAGGACTATTCAATGCAGCACGCAGTTAAGAGCAGCGAGGTTTCGGCACCAGTTGCACATGAAGTAGCATAGCAGCGCCGCAAGTAGGTGTGCATCGGCGACGGCGTTCAGGGCAAGACTGTGGAGCCGGAACTCATATTTCGCGCCCCGGCTCCAGCTCTAGGCATCAAAATTTTTTGACTCCGGCTCCAGAACGATTTGGTCTATTTAAAAACTAAAAACCATTGGGTTATTTGCAAACTCGCTTGCCCCACAAACTATTTCTGTTGAAGGGAACTCAAATTTCAGGCTCCGGCTCCACTCCACCATCTAAGTTTTCTTGGCTCCGGTTCCGGCTCCACAGCGCTGGTTTAGAGAGTGTACCTGATAGCAAGATGTAACAGCAGGCATAAAACTATTTTGCGGAATATTCTCAACAAAGTCGTTCACTATAATATTCACAGTGAAATTTCCTCGGATTTTTTCTCAAAAGCTGACTTTTCAACTCTGCGTTGATTTATGACTGTCTTGTCATAAGCGAAACATGCACTAACTCTAAACCAAAAAATATTCAGACAAACAGACAATGGGCAATACAATTCTCGCACAGATCCTGCACAGTCCATAGTACGTTAGAATTTTGTATTATTATCACCTCAATGTAACTACCAGATCTTTAGATCGCCATGTCGACTGTCATATTCATCAACGAAATCATCTAAATCTATTTTTCAGTTCGTACTTTCAATTGGAAGAAGATCAATGTTACGCAGTTTTTCACTGGTCATGGAATTTCTGGGAAATCTTTTCACTAATTTCATTTCTGAAAAACTTCTCTCGTATGACGCACTGGTAACGGGAATAGTTACAGCTACCAGTAACAATCAAACGCAGCTTTTTAAGTAGCTTTAAATGAAAAAAATTGTTCGAGCGGTATAAGCAGCCTCGACTCCTTCCCAAGCAAGTTCTTTGCCAAAGTTGTTTCATGTTTTAAACATTTCACTAAATGACTATGACTTGCACATTCTTCCAAGTGTTTTTCTGATAGAAATATTTGACCTCTGGGGCAAAGAGCTGAAATACGCGAAAGAATTACTTTATAATCATTTCAGAAAAACCGTACAAAATTCTGTGAGGTTGCAGGACATGTGTGGGTAGAGTTAAACCTGAAGTCACAAACCACTTACATAAGTTGTTTCGAAGTCGTATACACAAGGCAGAACGCAATATTGCAGCCAGGATAAATTCGGATAACCAATTCTTAAAATGCTTTCACAAACCTTTTGCACCGGGTCAAGCAACAATCTGCTGACAATAGTATAATTCAGTTACATCTCACTGTGAAATGCATTTAAAGATCAAACCTCCCATTTATGCGACTGTTTCCTAGTTTCGAAATGAATGTTTCACCACTACGACCGCGGTATGACTAAATTTCACGCAGGATCCGAGCAACCATTGGTGTGTCATCATAAACAACTGTAGTTAACGAGCCGTCAAAAACAACAACGCAGATTATCACGCTTTTGGGAAATTTTGAATGCAAGCGAGAGGGTTTCTAAATTATTGTTTGAAATATCGATGACCGAAAGTTATCCACTGTATATGTCTATGTCAACCAAACGAACGGGAAATTGGGAAAAATCTGGGAGGGTGAACAGGGGACCAAGCAAAAACCTGGGGGGCATGGCCCACCCAGCCCCCCCTTAGAATCGCCACTGCTTGCTCACCCTATATGATGAGGTATTTAGTTAGCTATTCAGAGATAACAATGTAAGTCACAAATATGATAAAGACAGTGTCGTATAAAGTTGGGAAAAGCTACTAATGTGCTTTAAACGAACTCGCATATGCTTGCTAGATCGTCGGCGTATGCATACCTTCTGGAGACGGTGGTTGGCAAGTATGCGGTGTAGATGTGGAAAAGAAGGAGTGCCAAGACGGATTACTGTGGAACGCCATTCTCGAGTATCGTCTCATACACCAGACAAAGAATTTTTACGAGATAGCTATGGCCACCATTACTTATGTTTTAAACTGCATGTGCACGGCAGTTCAAATGTCTATTGTCTATTGAATGTCTATTGTCTATTTCAATGTCTATTGACTGTCTATTGTCTATTGCACTGTCTATTGTCTGTCTATTGTCTATATATATACGTATATATGTCTATTGTCTATATATACAAGACTATGGCACTGTCTATTGTCTATTGCAATGTCTATTGAAGGCCGTAAGTTGTGCACCTTTGATTTAAGGTTACGGCAGACACTGCACACAAAGTATATTTGCGTAACTCCAGAATTGTCAGAGAGGAATTTTGCCATGGTCTTGAGATGATGCTCGCATCATCATTAGGTGGGTTAAAGCAAACGGGTTAGTTGGCTAGATGACATCCATGGATTTTCACCAATCCTATGTGGCACAGTGACAACCTTTGTTTAATATGATAAGTTCTCTTGCAATTGTGTTTTCATTTATTTAATTTCCACAGACAGTTCGTTAATTCGTTGCATTTGCATCATATTTTTACCTTGTTTCTGTTCATTAGCCGAGTAGTTGAGATCCCTATGCTGGATAAAACTTAGGGGGACCTAAACAGTTATTGCCCTACATCCCTATTGTGTGTACCCTGCAGTTAAGATTCATAAGAGACTCATCAACAAACATGTCAAACCAATCATTGATTCTCCCGCAGGAGCAGACAGGTTTTCGACACAGGAGGTAAAACCGTAGATCAGGTTACGTTGCCGACGCAAGAAATTGAGGAGAGCTTTTCGACTAAGAAGAAGGCTGGAGCTTATTTGTCAATCTCGCAGCAACCTAAGACACAGTATGGCAATGCGTCCTCAAGTGAAAGCTGCTGCTGTTGCTACCTGACAGGCACATGGTCCGCATGATCACCATGCTGGTTGGTAATCACAGCTTTACCCTTACCACCGGTATCAACAAAAAAGCAAGTTGCGACACCACAAGAATGGTGTCCCACAGGGATTCATCTTGGTACCCCTTCTCTTCAACATCTGCACCTCTGACTTGCCAACCAGCGTCTCTAGAAAATATGCCTGCGCTGACGGTCTAGCAATCATGCATGCCTATGGACAAGCAGTGGAAGAAGTGCTTAACAAAGACATGGCGATTACAGGTAAATACATCCAGACCTGGAATTAAATCTCAGGTTTTCAAAAACAGTGTCGGCAGTCGTCCACCTCAACAAGAAAACCTAAGCGTGAGCTGAAAGTCAATTCCAAGGAACAAACATTGCACTTTTGCTCCGAGCCCAAATACCTCGCACTCAGTGGCGGAACCATGGGTGCGTTTGGGGCAATTGATCACTCAAACGTTTGTGACGCCCTTTGAATGGCTTCCTTTGATATAAATTCGCCTCTTTTTGGATTCTAGCGAAGTTTAAACAGATTTTTAAAAATATAAAAAACTCTAAACCAGTATTTTTGCCCCTTTGGTGTCGCGCCCCTTTGGTGTTGGTCACTGATACTCGCACATCACCTAACCTCAAAATGAAACACAAAAAACAAAAGAAACATTTATTTGCCATTATCGTTTTTAAGGGGAAGAATGAAACCGTTTTTTGGAAACTCGTAGCTTAATTCGAGGAAGACAGGACACATCGCAAATCGGCTTCACATTCCAGTTTGTTTCGAGATTTTGTCATGTATGCTTTGTTTCGATTCACCTTGTCACCAAAAATACTTTTGTATATCGATCAAAATGAGTAACCAATGTTACATTTACCAAGAGTCGTTTCGTCTAACCTTTCCTGGTCGAATCGATCAATTGCCTGAATCGATGCTATTTCGCACTGAATGGGACAAAAATATCAGGCGTTCGAGACGAGATCGCGATTGCTTAGGTTAAGGTCGGAAGCTGTCGGCCACTTGAATCTATAAATCTTGTCAAGCTAACAGCTGCGCAAAATAGGCAGTTTCCAGGTGACTATAGCGTTCCGAGAATTTATTGATGAACAACGTAAAGTAATATCGAGGGACATGCTATGAATAGAATTTTTGCTTTCTTGAAATACTTGTTTTTGAACTCGTCATGTAGTGTACATGAGGGAAAGGGATGGCTACTGAAATGTGCAGAATGCTGTATACATCTAGCCGCGTTGAAAAAATTATAAAGTTTGGTTTATTCAGTTGGGGATAGATGGAAGAAATGTCAGTGGCGTCATCTTTTAACTTTTTCGTTCATTTGCCCATGAGCGACATTTGCCCTTGAACCTTGTGTGATTACCCCAAAAAAAAGTATGTCACAATTCTGAAGGTGTAAGGATGAACGACAAAGCGCATGAAATTTGCAAAGTTTAAAATTTTTAGTCAACGTTAAAGATATTATCTACGTTAGCTTGGCCATAAAATATGTTTACTGTGACCAATGTGATCCAAAAATATTTTTTCTGTGACCAATGTGTCCCGGAAGTATGTTTGCAGTGCCGCCGAAATATGTTTGCTGTGAACACTGGTGAACACTGTGTCCCCAAAATATGTTTGTTGTGAACACTGTGTCCCAGAATTATTTTTGCTGTGACCGATGTGCCCCCGAAGTATTTTTTCTGGGTTGCCAATGTGTCCCCGAAATATTTTTACTGTCAACAATATGTCCCCAAAATATGTTTGCTGTGAACAATGTGCCCACGAAATATGTTTGCTGAGATCAACATACCACGTTACATGAACATACCACGTTACATAAACCCTACAATACTACTGTACACATCCCTTTGCTGGGAAGGATTGCAGTTTATCCAAGTGTAAGATTCAAACTGTTGATGATTTTCTTGACGTACCGCTATTGCGAAAAAACTTGTTGCTCCAGCATTGATGTAAATATGTTGCAATTCTTCAAAAGCAATGCAATGCCTATGTGCCCCGTGCTGAACTAAGATAATTTCTTTAAGATTGTTACATCCAAGACACAGTGTTTAGCATGTGGGTTCCCTGGCCATGGTAATGCCCTGCGACATAATTCTGTCTCAGTGGGGCTTTCAAACACTGTCACCAAACGAGAAAAGTATTTGAAGTGTTATGATATCTCCTTTCATCTGCCATAAAGTTCAGAGAAAAACTGCTGAAGAAAGACTAAACGAGCATTTGATGAGTCAAATTATACTGTACTTCAACGCAACGTGCTGAAGTGTTCTTTGTTTTTATGTCGCTATTTTTTGCGACGTCTTGCATTGGCTTAGTAAGTTCTGTATTCTGAATTTTTACATGTCGCTTGGTACGTGACCTATGCCATAAAGGATAAATGACCCAAACATTTCGAGCAAATCTCAAACGGGCAAACGGGTTGTCATATGAAAAACAAGCGTCATATGAAAAACAAGCGTCATATGAAAAACAAGCGTCACATGAAAAAAAGCGTCATATGAAAAACAAGCGTCGTGTGAAAAACAAGCGTCATATGAAAAATAGCAAACAAGCGTCCTATAAAAATCTGAGGATGAACTCTGGCCTTTCTGCAGCGTATATCTTAACTTTGTCTGATCTTTTAACCTTTTATGCAATTTTCAAAGCTGTTGGTTCAGGGTATTGACAACGCGGTTACGTTGGAAATAGATTGGAATAAAACGTGGGTTTTGCTGCATACTGGTTAGCTTCACATTCAACTAATACGATCACATTTTCAAAGGTACTTGATTCAAAGCTCAACCACTTATTGTAACGACGTATTTGAGGAAAAGTCACTATTTTGTGATAATAAAAAGAAAATTCAGTCACAAATCCTTTTTAGGGTTATGACCAATTTTAAGCGAGACGTGTGAGCACTAGAAGTTTTATCTTAGCATAGTTTATCAATCATTTCAATGCAAAAACAACTTATGCAACGACAGATCAATTTAATCTGGAAGACCTATTATTTATTTTGTCTGTGGAGGGGTGATCGGTGAAAGGAACTACGTACAACTTGCGTGCGAAAGCTTATTCGTGACGGCATTGAATAGAAGTTATGCAAGTCAATATTTTGTGGAAAGTGCAATCAGGACGTTTATGCAAGAAACGCACATTTGTTGCACTTAAAATGCATGAACGTCTTGCAGCTTCGAAACAAAGTTCAGCAAAGGTAAAAACTCAATGTTCTACCTGGTCTTCTTTATCCACCAACAGGCAGAGGGACAGTGAGTAAATTCTGTGACTTGTTCCAGAATATTCTGACATTGCAGACAAAACTATTTTGAAGCAGGGCTGGCAGGGATTCAACAGAGACGAAAACTACAAAACATTTTCTTGTGTGAACATTAAATGCGTCAAAACTAGAAGATAATTTGATGTATTGTGGTAGGGAGTTCCAGAGTAAGGGAGCTTTGTAAAAAATGAATTATGTACGAGTGGAGGACAGGAGAAGTAAGGCCGATTTTTAATTTATTAAAGCACAATAGCGTATGGCGATCTCACCTATCAGATGGCAAAATCAAGTTGCGAAAAGAAAGGACAGTGGCGTTACTTGATGTGCGAAAACAATCCAGTATTAACTTGGCAGCCTTTTGAATATGTGCTCAAGCAGCAAGCTGTCCGAAGACAGTTGACGATAATCACATTTCCATGGTCTAAGATTGGAAAACGCAAGAAAAATAAATTGTGTAGAGGACCTTGCGTGGAACAAAGTGTGAAAACTGGTTTATGCAGTTAAGTCTACGTGCGGTCTTTTGGTTAATCGACAAAATATGATGATGTCATGACAAGGTTCTTTGAAATATAAGACCTATATATTTGTAAGAATCGGTTTCACTGGGGTCAATACTGATGTTAAAGGTAAGAACAGGGGTGAGAGCTATGAGGTTTGGAAATGGTTAAAAGTTTTGTCTTTGCTGAATTAAACTTTACGTTTCATAGATTTCACTAACTGGACAATGCGAGCAAATCGCAAGTTAAAACCTTATGGAGATGAAGTGGAAAGCAAGAAGAGAATAATAAAGCTGTGTGGTCAGCGAACAATGAAATTGAGATTTCAGGGGATTCGGCAATGTCGTTGACATATATGACAAACAATAAGGGACTAAGGACAGAGCCCTGTGGTATCCCGCAATTTGTACAACAGGCGTTTGAATAACTGTCGTTGATTCTCACTGTTTGGCTCCTACCGCTCAGGTAGGAAGACAAGAGATTAAGTAAAGATCCATCTATTGCTAACTGTTGCAATTTATAGATTAATTCAGAGTGAATTACTCCATCGAAGTCTTTGGAAGCATCCACAAAGGCGATATATGAAGACAAGCCCCTATCATAGGCAGTTTAAAGTTTATGTGTGGTTTCTAAAAGTGATGTGACTGTGGAATGTTTTTTACGGAAACTTGAATTACGTTGGGCCAACAACTTGTTATACTCGAGGAATGAATAAATATGACGGTGATTAATTCGCTCGAAGATTTTAGACATGAGGGTAGAATAGCAATGGGCCTGTAATTTGCGACCTCAGAATAGGAACTTTTTTGTGGATGGGATCAACAATGGCTAATTTCCAAGCGGCAAGGTATTTGTGAAGTGGAGATAATAAAGTTAAAAGCGTAGACTAAACGGTATAATTAGGGGGTGACAACATAATCTAGGAAAAGGGTTTGTTAGATTAAAGAGACCTTTGGGTTTGAAGGGATCAAGAATATGGAAAATATCAAGCGGTTCGATGTATATTGGGAGGATGCGCTCATCCATTTTAGGAGCGAATGGGGAAGGCGATAAGTCAATATTCGGCAGGGTGCACAGAGACAAAGAAATTGTTAAACATGTTGCTTTTATTATGGTCTGACTAAAGGGCAATGCCATTGGATCAAAGAGGCAAGGATCTATCTGAAGAAGATTGCCAGCATTGATTCACGATTTTCCAAAAGTTAGGGTTGCTTTGACAAAGCAAGTTCAGTCATTTGTGTTTGGAAGTGGGACTTTTGGCAGCCTGGATACTTCGCTGACCCAGATTGCGCATTTTGTTGTAAAGTTGCTTATGTTCAGGTTTGTGCGATCTACGCCAGCGCTTGTGTAGCGTATGATGTTTTCGGAGAAGTACTAAAATGTTCCTCATGATCCAGGGGTTAGGTTTTCGTTTTTGATATGATGTTTTAGTTGGGATTAAGGCTTTAGCGTTGTCATTGATGTAATGTCGGTAATATTTTGTAAAGCATTGTTAACATCGCTTGAATTGGCTGTTATGAAGTCCCAGGGAACTGAGAAAGCAGCGTCATTTAGCCCATCGACGTCGGCATTTGAGTAGTCCCAGATTAAAGGCTTGCGCGCTATGGGGAGGGAGATTTTATAGTTTACCTCTGTGAAAATTAATAAGTACATTGAAACTGCTTATCCTTGAACGTATCAAAACTATTTGGCAAAAATTCTTCCTACTTCTTCGTAATAAATGCTATAACCCAAGCATTGCATTTTCCTGTATAGAAGTGCATATCTTTGCAACAAACCTTCTTGTGTGTTCCAGCGTAAATTAAAGGATTGAGG
>JGI24021J15306_10009201_pt1 | contig 12215 bp, 9 predicted proteins | sample Ectturendosymbi1_FD_15306 | JGI IMG/M metagenome (IMG submission 15306)
CAACATTACGGATTGGGCGGGGGCTGCAAAGTAGTGTTGCTGTACCCGCCCAATTGGACACGTTGTAATAATCTACAGTTGCAGTGTTGAAATCGCATTGATCTCCAGCCTTCAGTAGTGCTGGTCACAATATATCAGGACAACACCCTCGCGTACCTTTTTCTTGAGCCCGTCATGACTTTTTCGCAGGTACGGCGTTAAAGTGGATGTCTGGGCGGCGGGCGTCATCACCTACATCCTCCTGTGCGGCTACCCGCCTTTCCGCTCCGAAACGAACTCGCAGGAGGAACTTTTCGATGCCATACTCGCCAGCGAACTCACTTTCCCTCGCGAGCACTGGGACCATATCTCCGAATCGGCCCGGGACCTGATTTGCGGGGCCCTGACCCTCGACGCGAACCAGCGCTTGTCGGCCAGCGACGTCCTGCGCCACCCCTGGGTTGCGGTTCGTACAGCTTGCCAGTGCCTGCTAAGTGGCCGTATGCGAATACTCACCTGTTCTTCTTGCTTCATGGAAACCAAGGAACTTTTAGGCATTTTGGTTTTGGCTTTTTGTGGACGAAAGAGTGGTGATGTGGATTTCAACTTTTGCTCGCAAAGCTAATGAGCCCGGTTACTTCGAAACCGACGATACATTTATGCTATTCTTCAGTTTGATCAGGCCGCATTTTTTCAATGACATGATTTTTGGTTGCAGCAAAATTGCCCAGCAAAATTCAGTAACTTCCAAACAGTCTTTTCTTAACAATTTTTAAGAACAAGATTCGATCCACGAAGTGTGTCGGCTTGCTCCCCATCTGCGCCTTTGACGTCACAAAGCACAATTGTTAAGATTCAAACAAAGCAGAAAGCTCCTGTTTGTGTTGTGCTTGCATTTGTGTTTCTGTCGCGTAAACCGTGACCCGCGCATCTGATTCCTGTTTCTGTGCCGGTGTCTCACTGCCCCAGCATCCCTGTCTCCAGGCGGACGCAGCCCTGGACCGGGACATGAAGAAAACGGTGTCCAACAAGCTCTCGGCCATGCAACCGTGGACGCAACAATCCAACTCGCCGTCGAATCGCGGCAGACGCAAGCGCATCAACGTGGGAGCGAGAGTTTTGGCGGTACGTCGTGGCTCTGCATTGTCTATGCTGCGATTTTGTGACTGGATGTTGGTAAACGTTAACGCCTGTTGCATGTTGTTAAGTATGGGCGTAAATATTATAATCGCTTGACACAGCATTTGTGCGGAGTCACTCGTTTAGTTCCAGCTTCATGGGGGTTAAGTAGTTTCTCTTTTTGGAAAACAGTCGATCGCAATTTGCTACTGTACTTTTTGCTTTAGCTTGCTGTTTGTTTCGAACTTAAGAACCAAACTGAAATATTGTGAGTCCACCAATGTTTCAACCTGTCATGAAGGCGTTTCCCAGTTTCACTCTGCCTGTGGTCTGTCGAAGTTGGCTGCAACTATAAACAGTTAGTTGTGACCTAGAAACCGTTCTTCGAATCGAATCTTTTTTCGTTTCAGCGCATTTGATGTTTTTGTCTTTTCAGGTCTTTTGTTGTTGATGTTGTTTCTTTGCAAACCAACGTGCCGCGAAAAGCGCGGCGCGTCGTTTTTTGCTTGTTTCAGTGTAGATGTTGTGTTGTTCTGCGGATGAACTTGTAAACAAACGGCGGACACATTCTGCTTGTGACAATGCCTGGCTTACTCTCTTGCCATTGCTCAAATGCGTCCGCAGGCTCGGTCGTATTTCACAGCCTTCATACAACGTCAAGAATCACCTAACGCTTATTAACAAACCACGCATTCCTAACATTGACACGTAACAAGCGCCGCTTGTTTACGTCTTCCTCATCGTGCGCTTCGTAGCCGTGACGTAACAACCACCGTCTCTCAGCACGACACCTGACGGAAGCAACCGCTGGCGACGCAGCCGGGATATCAATGCAACCATTGGCCACAAAGAAAACGTGGGCATGGTGTGGAAAAGATGCACAAAAGCAGTTACTAATTTGCTTCTGTTTCAGGATTACTCGAGGAGATGACGTCACACAGGTGTGCGTCAGCACCTTGAAGGTATAGCGATGACTGATTGATTAAGTTAAAAGTGAACAAAGCGAGTGGTGGTTAATATTGGTTTCGGCAAAACACAGTCTTGTATATCACCCGTGAGGTCTGCTGTCCGTTTCTGTAGATTGGTTCATTGTAGCAAATGCGTTATTGGCATACCGCTGACATGCCATGTAGAATGCCGGCTTTTACGCGAACATTCCATTAAGTTAACGCCATTCTTGCCCGCGGTCGTAATTAACCGTTTTGGTAATTGAAAATATTCGTACTTCTGCACTTGGAACATCTTCAGCTAGCGGTAGCAACTGCATCAGAGTAAACAAAGAAAGCATGGTGCTACTCTGTCGTTGTACGGATACAGTAATAGTCACCCACTACCCAGTTCATAACTTAGCCGTTATCCAGCTTATTAACTGTGCAGTCGCTCGTACGTCATGTGTTTTACGTCACGTTTTTAATGACGTGAGCTTTGTGGCTATCACCACGGTATAGGAAATTCTCACTGTGTAGTGTAACAACGTAGTCCCATGCAGCTATCTTGCCGGTAGAATAGTGCACGCTCTTTGCAGTTACATATAAAGCTCGCTTGTAGCCTGTCTGTCTTGCGTGTGGCTATGCGTGGTATCGTGTTGTTTCGTCCTGTCTCACTGTGTATTTTCTATATCGCATCAATGAAAGCGGTGAGGTCAGAGAGTTCAGACTGCGAGAAAAGTGAGTTTGCATCCTATAGCCCTTTGTTAGTTCGCAGCACCAGCAGCACTGATGACGTGCAAGCGTTTGACGCGTACCCGGATGTGGATTAGGTCAGATGACTACGATGCGTAACAGTCTTTCCAACGCTGAAAGTTACATGTGCCACCTGAACTGGTGTTCATGTTGGTAAAAGCGTTGTAGTGGATAAGCTTTTCAACTGTCCGGTCAGTTTACTTGCAGTGCTGCGCCGAGAGCTTGTACTTGGCCATCAAACGTATGGAAAAAAGCTGTGAGCCATTTACACAGGGACGGGCGAAACATTTCTCCCTGTGGCACGCGGAAGTGTGCCATGATAAGAACTTTCTATTTCGTTCCGCAACGCTCTCCTGTGCGGTTTGGTGCAGGCGCGTTAATTTTGTTGGCGCCCATTCCCTTCAGCATTGCATGGCATTGTTTTTTTATTATTTCTCAAAGCACGGTGTGTGGAACAATTGCCAGCAACAATGCCCGTGATCGACTTATGTGAAAGCTCGAGCGAGTCGAAGTGGGAGCTTTGAATGCGATTCGAATCCCGTCTGGCGACGAGTCGACCTCCGCGATTCGCTTCGGTTCCTAATCGTTTGGCGCGAAATTTCATTTTTTATCAATTGATGCAGCAGTAAAAATTTTGATTACAAAAAAAAAACATTGAAAGAAACAAATCGCAGTCTTTTACGAACAGCGCAAACATACAGTTTTCTATATGGCACACCGAATTTGCAAACATAGCTTTTATGAAGCTACAGACAAAATCGAGTGGTTATGATGCTTGCACCGTCGACCCTATTCACTTGCTGGGTCTACGAGACTTCATACACTGCTTTCGGTGTATTTGTGCCGATTATTGTGTTCTTCTAATTGGCATTTTTACCAAAGCGGAATCCTCACGAAAAGTTTTGAGTAGTTGCGCTTGTCGCTTCGCCTACTTTTATTACAACGCGTTGTACGACAGTGCCTTTTTTCTTGTAAAAGAGCTTTGGTTAGGTACACTCTATCGAATGCCTTCGTGCCTCACGTCATGGCGAAAATTTTCAGTATCGTTAAAATTTTCAGTATAGCATGGTCGCGTCGATTTGCAAGGGTTAAAAAATCTATGCGATTGTTACCAACGAGATGAAGCCGACACTGCTTAGGTTGAAAGTTGGGAAATCTTTTCGTCAATCTTTGTTTAGGAGCCGATTCGAAATATTGAAATCGGAACTCCAACCACTGCTGTTAATCATGTTCGAGCTGACTGCTCATTTTCACTTTCTCTGCAGAAAACTTGTACAGTAATTCTGGGATGTCCGGATGTCCGAAAAACATTATTACAAAACTTTACCCCTTATTTCAAAACTTGGCTGATCATTTGCAGCAATATCACTCGTACTCATCTGCGTGTGCCAGACATTGTCCGCACTGTTTCTGTCTAAATTTTATAACCTAAAAAAGTAAAACAAAAATTGCAAAATAGTTCCCATCAGCGGCATGCCGCAAGCTGATCCACCGATTGGAATCTCTGGCTTCAGTACGCACGGAAATTTCAAGTTCATTAAGCAGCTTGTAAAATTACCGTAAGTGCAATGGCCTTCTTTTTTTCGAACGTCTTCTTGCACCGAACTGTCACGCGCCTATACCTCACTCATCACAAACTAGTAAACGCACCCGGCAAGGTGAGAGATATTCAGCAAGGGCGAATAGCCGACCACGCCGCAGGTGGTCACAGAGGATCAGCTTATTAGACGTGTTTTTGATTATCCCATCAAAAGTCGTTTCGTTGCAGACCAGTACGACAGTGTTAATTGGTCAGGCAAAGATGAAACAACATCTTGATGCAAGCGAGAGAAAAAACAGCTGAGGGGAGCGGCAGAGAATCGTTTTTCCCGGCAAGCGAAGGAAGACATCTAGCTCGTAGCTGAAGTTCACCGTAGACCTGTATCGAGTTGAAACGACCAAACCCTCGCCTTTCCGTGCCCCACAAGTGTTTGGCGTCCATGACCAGATGAGCGCGCCGATCGCGGGCTCCAGCTACGTGGTGTGTTTACACGTTTTTTTCTTTGTGTTTGTTTGCAGCAAACTGCTTTGGACAAGAACGAGCAGCTGAAGCCTGTCACGAAATCCCATTCGCCTCGAGTGTGCGTCGAGATAGCCAGGCACGACGATACAGACGACGACGACGATGACTTTTAAGAAACATGCCGAAATACACAAAAAACACAACAAAAAATGCAGTATACAACAATAACTGTTTAATGTTTTTTCGAGTTTGCACAAGATAGAAATTGTATGTTAGTATCGTTAAAACGTGTTTGCAGGGCTTAAGATGATCATTTAATGCAGGAAGTTGCTATGGCCAGCTGATGATATTTGTTTTAGTCTTTTTTTAATGTTACTGGTTGCACGTTGCTCGATGTATTTTGTTCTGGTTGCCAGCCTGATTTCCTTAATCGCCTTCCTGAGATTCTCCCCGCTAGTTGGTCAAACAATAAGATATGCGTGTTAAGTTGTCGTTGTTAGTTGATCAACGTTCAACCGCTGTTAGGACGTCGTCTTCCTAAGACTTTAACTGTGTTCTTTTTTCCGCCGCTGGTGATTGCTTTAAGCAAAGTCAACGTACGTTTGCTGTACGTTGAAAAGGCGCTCCTTTTAATCTTTTTGAGTTTTTACGCTCTGCTGCTGCACGTTGTGACCTAGTCAAGTCCGCTGACGGTGCTTCAAATCCGACGCCCGCCCAAAAATATCACCAGATGAAGATTGCGGATTCGCCCGTACGCGTTCCTTTCGACCGACCTCCTCAAGCCGGACATATCGAGATCCGGAATGCCTTCATCTTAGCCAGTTGCGCTATTTCTCGTGCGCGGTAGACAATAGAAATCAAGCACATTTTAAACAACCACGTGTACTTTTTATTCGTTGATCCCACACCGCTAGCGCTCGTCAGCCAAGCCGGAGTTAAATTCCGAGAACATGTTTTCATCGCGGATCGCCAACGTGCGCAGGATTCCTTGAATTTTGTTCGTCAGTGAAAAAGCTTCTGTCCGCTTCTTTGACTCTCCTTCGTTGCGTCAAATTCCAAGACTCACTGCCCGCGCCATGTACCCTTCGGCATGTTTGGTAGGCGTGTGTGTGGGCGTTGGCCGTGGTATGGGTGTATCCAGTGTTAGTGTCATGTGTGTTTTTCATTCGCACAAGTTTTGTTACGTTTTATGTCCATGACTGTGAGTTGTGTTCGTTGATCAGTATTAATGCGCCCGGGAAAGCGACGTAAAGCTCCGAACTTACCTTTGCTGCTCCTGATACAACTAGATGTGCTATTGTTTGTTTTCTCGTTGACCTTAGTACGTTGCTTTGTCGTGCAATTGTGAGTTGCAAGCTGTACATTTTCTGTCGAAAACCGAGTGTGCGGCTTTTTGAAACGTTTTTTTGGTTCATTCAAGTCAAGCCAAGCCAGATCTGTTCGCATTTACTCTTATTCCGGTTACTTGACGCATTCGACTTGCGCTTCTACACAGATAAAGCAAATCAACCTCAAGGGCCTGCAGCAATGAACAAGATAAGTCCGCTGTTTGATAAAAATTCGATATTTTTCAAACAGTGGCAGACAGTTCGCATTGAAATGCTATCGGGTTGTCCTTGCGATGGCAGGTTGCAAGCCGAAAGCGTTGGAATCAGCAAAGAAATTAGCTTCTGCTATTTAGTGGCGTTGTCGCATGGACATTGGCTCAAATAAAGCCCGTCATCTCCGAAGCTTAGCTTGTTATATTTTAATTGGCATCTCGCAGGCTGGCGCTGAGGTCTGTGCGACTGCACTGGCTAAAACCTGAGTAGCTGTGTCATGGCACATAACCGCACGCGCGGTAACTCGGTTGTCGTTCTCATCAACAGTGCACGAAGTCGATGTGCAGCGAGGAAAACTTCGTTGCATGCTATGCTTTACATGTTTGGCGGTCAAACAAAACGTCTTAATTTGTTGCGCGTGGCAACGCCATATTTGCACTCATTCTGTGGTTTTAAAACCTTTTTTCTCCCTGAATCCTTCGGTTTTTACCGAAACGACTGAAATAGTTTCACGTTGACCTGTCCGTCGTTGCAACTCACTTTGCCCTGCGCTCGCTCGCGTGTCAGACGACATGGCGACGACGCGCATCAACATCACGAGCCTGATGTTTACGTTGGCGGTTTAGCGGCTCTCGTGCACACATGTCAGCTTACTTCTTCACAACCCTTGCGTTTTCTTGCCCTTTGATATTTGACTACTTTGATCTGAACACGCCAAGCCATATATTGGCGGCGCACGTCGTCGTATGTAAGTGTTCGTTTGCCCCAAGAAGTCAATAGCATGTTGTGATGCCCGCTTGTCTAGCGTCTTCGTAACGTTGTCTGAAGCGTGTTTTAGTTCAAATTCCAATAAACTAGGATGCTGCGACTCAATGTCTGTTTGCATTTGGGGTGTAGGAAGACTTATACTCGAGGTGGTAAGTTCATGTTCAATGCATGTATTCCACAATCTCAGGGTCTCTTCAGTAAGCAAAATATTCGGCAAGAATGGTGCCAGCAGCAGTATCCGGTGATAATGCTGCTCAGGCTTATACGTTTAGTTTTATAAGTTTTCTGTGTTCCTCCAAAATTTAATGAAGTTACTCAGTTTTGTTTTTCCTTTTTTCCGATTTTTTTAGCGTCATTACCGCACTGCCACCGAACTGAGAAAATTTCAATACTTCGAACTTTTATTACGTCACAAAACGCTTACAAAAATATTGCTTGTTTTTCTGTAATACTGTGCATGATCTGTGGAAACTTCAGAAGTAGACTTGTTTTATTTCGTTGCTTATACGCACAACACAAAACTGCTATATTTGAAAGTAATAAATTAGTGCGTCGTACGGCATGAATCGTCAAACAAACTCGTTCGGTTTGTGCTGTCATGTTGTAGCGCCTGCCTTGACGCAACAAAAACAAAAGTTTTTTGCATCAGTTTTCTGAAAGCTGTACACCAAAAGTTTTTTCTTAATTTGAAACGTAAGCATTTCTGCTGAATAGAGTTTTAACCCTGTACAGGGCTAAAAGAAAATCTAACACCGCTGGTATTCAGGGGCGTACCGAGCTTGAATGGCGCCCTGGGCAAGAAACAAATTTGGCGCCCCCGTGTTCGAACCTTGGGTCTTTCGGAAGCAAATGTACTGTATTGAAGAAAGTACTTGCGACACTGTTGGGGCTTTTCGGCGCTCTCATAGTGATTCGTCGTCAGGGGAATTGTGCCCCCCTCGTTACGCCCATGCTGGTATCATAACCCTAAGTGGGCAAATGTTCCCACCACAACGTAGACTTAAGAAAACGTTTCAGGAGCACGGACGTGTTTGTCAACAGCTCAAGCAATTATTCTCAAGCTCACCTGACCTGAAAAAAACGGAACTTGTATTTTGAAATTTTTTTTTTGTTTGAAAACCAAACACAACTCCCAAAAAGCCCCGACGTACATAGAGAAAACACCAAAATTACATGATTCCTCCTCCAGCCTTCATTGGCGCTGGGAAGGACCAGTGGTTATTTGGGTAGCAGTCCTAAAGCGAAGCAACATCTACTGTAGTTGAAAGGGAGCGTTGATTGATAAAGTTAAGCAAAAGCCTGTTGCTCTGAGTGGCTTTCTGCGGCTATGCTAATGCGTTTATAATATGTGTTGGATGGATGTACTCTGCACTATGGGGTAAGCAAGAAATCGATTTCACGTAAAATTACGCATCCTCAGTCCTGAAATTTACAAGCAAATCTTACGGGCAGAAAGTCGTCAATAGGGGGCTTGAGGGCTAAGCCCCTCCCCCGTGGCGACAAACTGCTTACGGGTGAAAAGCTAAAAGGCTAAAGTAAGAGCAGAGAAAACATACAACCTCAAAACGAAATCGAATAAATCATAACACAGCTCAAAAATCAAAACATCTTTTAACTCACTGACTGACGTCAAGAGCACAAGCTGCGACAAAAATAAACTGGGATTTATAAAATTAGAAAAAAGTTTACTCAAATAAATGATTTCACTAAAACTTCGAAATCAAGTGGTTGACGCCAGTGGTCAAAAACTCCTCTGACTGTATATAAATCCAACTCGTTATCAAGTGACTAAGGAGGTAAGAAAAACGCTAGAGAGATTTAGCTAACTATGCGAAGGCAGCAAATCTCTGGAGCAGTGGTTCCCAAACTTGTTGGAGCCGTTGCGCAATTCAAGGTAGCGATTATGTCTTACTGCCCACAATAAAAGATTTTCGCATTTCAGGCCAAAAATTTCCGTTGCAGTAATCACTCATAATACAGAAAAATGTGGGTTTGGTTCTGCGTTACCCCCGGAAGAATCGCATATTAACCCCGGGGGTTAAATAACCTTACCCCCAGTTTGGGAACCACTGCTCTAGAGTACGCATTTAAAACCTGCGATGAGTTCGCCTAAAGCATGCAGGAGTCGGCAACCTTTCACTAGACGCGGGCCAAACACAAACTCTGAAAGATACGGCGGGCCTTACTAATTTCCACCAACAGTTCCGTTCATTTTGCTGTTTATGATGTTGATAATACTTGGGAATTTATGTCAATTCAATCAGATTAACTCCTGATTTTCACAGTTCATAACGAAAACCCAAAATATGACATATGATACATATATAGCACAGTGCGGTTTCTCATAATTAGATCGTAGTAAGTCTTGCATTAAAAGAAGTTGCAAGCAGGGCTAATTCACAAAAGATAACACCACCACGCGGGCCATAACTTTACTACAATTTGTAAACGGGCTGCGGGCCGGGTGATTTTTCTTGGCGGGCCGCATCCGGCACGCGGGCCGTAGGTTGCCGACCCCTGGCCTAAACCTTAACGTTGCCGTGGGAGCCAGCACGCTGCGTTGGAAGTAAAACCAGCACATAAAGCCGTAGGGAAGGTCGGACTGTGTCAAACAACACAAAAAATAGCCGATAGCAAGCATCAGTTCATATGGGGGAAGATCATGTTCTGAATGTTAATTTGCGCATTAAGTTGGTGATACCATTTATTTTTACCGATATCCAGAGCGTAACAACTTGGTTGTTTGACAAAAGCAACGGTGTATGCTTCGTGTAGAGGTGGTTTGTTTATTGTGCCATGCAGTGGCGTACGCGGGAAATTTTCATGGGGAGGCGTTAATTCAGTGGCATATGATGGTCATTTGTATTTGATGTACGTTGTTTGCGACGTCACAATTTGACGTCATATTCCTGTTTCCAAACCAACGTTTGGGCGAAGTTTGTTGACATAATATGCATATTCTTCTACACGCACTCTCCTTAATTTATGTGTCATTGCACTGAATATAAATTTCCAAGTTAGAATATATTGAATATAAATTTTCCTATTAGCGCTTCAAGTTACAATATCTGAGGAATATAAACTCAACGCTACGACACAGCAGTTCATAACTGCAAAAATATCAGGCTGCGCGTTAAAGCAGGGGAGTAAAACACACTCATCATTGCATCGGAGCAATTTACAACTGCAAAATGAGGCTGCGCTAATGTCTTGTCGAATACGAGCAGCCGAGCGCGGCTGGACTCGCTGGAGCACACCACGGTTTGCAAGATCGCATCTTGCTAAACTACACAAGAATTGAGAATGCGCATGAAGTACGCAAGAAAACTTTCGATTTTTTGTTATGTATAGAAGTCTAGCAAACTTTTTGTTTTCCTTTCTCTGCTGAGACATTATCAAATGCCTGAATGCTTCTATGTCAACAACTGCTGTTTTTGAGCTCGTGCAACAGTTTCTATCATGCTGCAGAAAATGGTAATGAAGCCAATGCGGTCAGCGCTTGCGCTGATCAGCCATAGCAGATAAAAAAGACAATTCTACTGGATAAAGTGAACTATCGCGGAACACAATCTTAAACATGCGTAGTGTACGAAAGGTCTGCAAAAAGTGGTGAGATGGTTTCTTGATACAGACGATAATCCAGATTCCCACCAAAACCTAATTATAACTTTCTAGCCCATTTACAATGTTCCTTGAAATTTGCATGCCAATTATGTCCGTGGTATTTGAATTAAGTCAGCTATGTCCAACCCAAATGGCCTACTGAGCCAAAAAATATGTCACCATCTTAAGCAGGGCCGCACATTGAATGACATAATTAAATGAGGGTCGCACATTGAATGGCTTACTTTGATCTTATCAAAGAAAATTTAGCTTCAGCTAATGTACTGAAAGCGTTCGAATTCTAACTTCAATGGTAAAGAGGCGATAAAGTGGCGCTGAGGATGCCAGCATCAGAAATGTCAAATTTCAAGACTATCAAAAAAGGACAGATTGTCAATATCTGAGATACTTTTCCTACAGCAAAAACCTTAATTGGGCCGCACAATACCTTCGACTTGGCCACATGCGGCCCGAGGGCCGTGGGTTGGACATAGCTGCATTAGGTCGACAAATTGACAAGCAAAAGTATGCAAAAACAGTCCCCTTTGCGCAGCTAATAAAGTTCTTGTAAAACAGTGGTTCCCAACCTTTTTCATCTCGCGACCCCATTCGAAAATATGACATAAGCGCTCGGCCCCANCCATTAACTACAACTCTAAAGGGGTTCAAATAACAACCAACAAGATAAAAAAACACATCATTTTGCATGTTGCATTCACTGTATTTACATTCATATGCATAACAAACAGAACCCATGCTAATCAGGGGAACGACTGAGCTTGCAGCTGTGCAACTAGTCTTGAAATCCTTGGGGGAGGTGTTGATGAGAACTAATCTCATGTCATTCTCAACGTCCAGTCTATTCTTTGACTTTTGTTTTACTGTAATGTCAAATGTGGACAGGGATTGAAATCCAGCCTCACAGACAGGGGCCTGAGGCAAACTCGTGGAAAGGTTCCCCAAAACAGTTGTTGAGGAGCCCAATTTGGCTCATATGCAAACAATTGTTGCTATATTTTGAAAAACCTGTGACTTGTTTCAGATCTTATTAAAATGTGGCTTTAGACTGGTTCATGAGTTTTTTAACAGAGCAATGCAAAAACCTGTTTTTTCGCTGAGACTTTTCGGTCGTCTGTCTTGCAATAGTAGTAAAACTTGTTGAAACAGTATTCACTACCCCACCTTTATGGACATTATCACCGACTTGACTTGATTTGTTTGGTCTTTTCAAAATATATTCGGTCGGTGACTGGAAAAAGCCAGGCAAAATCTAAGTGCGAAACTCTCAAAGGGTATACGCGGAATCTTTGAAAAATGGAGACCTGAAGTGACTGTTTCTCGTTCACCTCCCCAAATATCCAACCCTGCTCACAGAGGTAGGTGGAAACGAATGGAAGCAGACAACGAAAAGGGGGCATAGTTGCTGCATAACGCACCAGGACAGCGTCAGGGATTTTCCAGAGAACAAGTCACGTGTTTAGGAATCATTTCGCAGTTGCAAATACGCTCAATCGTGAATAA
>JGI24021J15306_10009202_pt1 | contig 12212 bp, 8 predicted proteins | sample Ectturendosymbi1_FD_15306 | JGI IMG/M metagenome (IMG submission 15306)
GCTGTTTCGGCCTGAGCCGTTTCGGTCTGAGCCGTTTCGGTCTGGCCGATTCGGTCTGGCTGATTCGGTCTGGCCGTTTCGGTCACGGGACATTTCGGTCGCGATATTTCTGTACATAAGGAACTGATGAAACTTGTGAAATTTGTTAATGTAAATGAATATCTAGGCATGATAATCATTTATCCGTATAATACAAGACAAATCAAAACTCGACAATTTGCTGTCGAGTTTTGACTGTCGAGATGTGTGTTGCCAACGTTATTTTCGGGCAAGAACGCCTTACCGAGCAGTTCCTTTCAATGTGCTTTTTCTATGATAGCGTTATTTTCTTTACAAAACGGTGCTCGTCTCCAAGCGAGCACTTCACTTTCAACGCACTCTTTCTGTGAGAGCATTCTCTTTGTGCACCTGAAGGCACTGAGGGGCGGTGAGCTGCGCCTGGTGAGAACAGTTGGAATGGTCAGACTTGACGAGATTCTCTTTGAAATATTAAGCAAAAAATTGCACTAACACTGAGACCACCACCACAAGTTTACTGTAGCACATCGTCTGCACAAACCAATGTTATTATCAAACCAGTATAATTTAGACCTGAAACCACCTAACTTTATATGACGCCAGGGATATCATGCCTTGCAGTAGCCTAGCTTTTTTCTGGATTACTGAAACAGAACACCGAGTTTTTCTTCAGACAGGATACCATGTCTTCATCCTACACGCTTCAGCGCTATATATGCATGCAAATTTAGCTATATATGTGCAGGGATAGCTTAATGCGCTTAGAGAAAGCTATCTCTGCGCAGAGATAGCTAAATGCGCACTGAGATAGCTAAATATGCGCAGAGATAGCAGTTTTTGTGCTAAATCTGTCAGATATAATATTTTTACGAACGGCGCCACATAGTTTTCAATGTAAGGTCGCGACGCCCAGAGGCAGTGTTCCTTCTACGGTGCGCAAATGCGCAGTGCCAACAGACTACTTGTGTAGTGAAATCTCATTCTCGCGCACTGGCAACAGTCCAGATTTGATATCGTATATATACTGCATAGTCTCTGTAACGCTTGAAACGCTTTCCTGCCTATGTGTTTACATGCTTGCGCAACTGCATGCGCACTGAAAGAAATATTTGTTAGTGTACATTTTTCTGAGGGAACCCTGCCGAGATGGGTCGTGAACCATTTTTGGAGGGATCGCGAGTACATTTTTTATGCACACAGCTGTATTACATTTGGTTAGATCGAGTTTTAGATGGGGGGCATTGTTTATAGTGGGTTGCTACAATGGATCGCGGACTTGCGGTACAAAAAGGTTGAAAACTACTGCTCTATGCAAATCTGCTGCTTCAGAAAAAACATTTAATCTTATATGAATGATGTTAAAAAATACTTAAATACCTAATTGCAGAGAGCAGCTCGGGCTCTAACGGATGAGTCCGAGTAAAGCGCGAGCGAACGAAGTCGAGAGAACGCTTGCTACGAACGATAGTCTTTGATTCAGGTCACCTGCAACATGAATGCGAAAGGCCAGACACGGAACAAAAATACTTGAATAGTAACAAAGTCCAACGCATAGACCCCAAGTTAGCAACCATATAATCAGTGAAGTGTGTGGTGCCACAAATATACAAAGCAATCAAGCTTGCATTCTACAATATTATAAATCGTAATGAAAGGCTCTGGTTACGCCCGAGACACCACTGATTCAGTTACTTTGCACAACTAAGAACTTTATGCCGAGTAAAAACTTGTCGACAGCGCTTGCCGCTATTGCGAATTGTGAAGAGTGCGCTTTGAGTGGAATTGCTCGACCTTTGGTAACCTACAGTGTGATGATGGAGGGAGTGCGCTTTGAATCAAACGGCTCGACTTTGCATTACTGTAAGATTTCAGCAAGAATTCATAGCCTGACCGAAATGTCCCGTGACCGAAGAGGCCAGACCGAATTGGCCAGACCGAAATCGGCCAGACCGAAATGGCTCAGACCGAAACCGCTCAGACCGAAACGGCCAGACCGAATCGGCCAGACCGAAAAGTCCTGTTCCGAGACAGGAAGATCTAACGGTGAATATTTCGCCTACCAAGTAGGCATCATCAGCTCTTATTCAAATGTAATTCAAAAATATCAAATAGTTGGATTTTTTATGTAAATGGGATTTTTTATTTAAATCCGATTTTTTTGATTTTTTTTATTTAATGTTTAGGGGCGGACACTTAACAGTTTTGATGTTTGATAATTTGTTTTAATGTAACATTTTTGTGTGTTGTTTCATGTACAGAAACTAAGCACTGTTAGCAACAACATACTACTCAAGACAAGTTCGTACACGCTGATCGAACTATAACTTTGATGCTGAACTCAATAAGGATTACGCGGATGCAGTGGGAAAATCTATTGTTGAAATTACTTGCATTTTTAAATTAGAACTTTACACTGCAAGTCCTTTACACTGCTACGCATTTCGTGCATCTCGAAATTGATTCCTCAAGCACAGCTATAGTTATGTGCAAAGAAGATAAAAGTTTCTTCAACTGTCGCTTGAGCGTAACATTCAAGTTTTGATGTTTAACACAAACCTATCATTTCGGTGTCCTAGCTCAGAATAGGATCCACGTTGGGTTTCACTTAACAAACCGACTTTTACTCAAAAACCTAACTGTAATTCGAAGCTGAACTCACCAAGCATCTTCTACGCTGTTTCTCAACAACTATGGAAACAAATGTTTATTTTCCGCAAAATGAACGCTTATATTTTTGTGACCAAAACCGAGCGAAGAAACAGCAACTAATGTACTGTGCAGAAGAGTTGTAAACGGGCCTCGTGCCTCATTTTGAATCCCGAATCCGGCCCGAGTCCGAAATCGCAAGCCTGAATCCGGCCCGAGCCGGACATTAATTTTTAAGCCCGATTTATGCCCTAAAGCCAAATTTACTGAGTTAGTCAACATATGCGCAACTACGGGTTGGTGGCGTAGCAATGTAAACATGACTAAATAATTCTCGATTAATTATTTTTTATTGAAGGTTTAATTAACTCGATTGATTAAACAGTAATTGGCGTAAATAATGTCCGTCGTAGCGCAAACGTTTCGTATGCAGGACGGAAATCGTGTCCCCACATTTTGATAAACTTAAGCCCGAACCGGAAACCCATCCCGATTTATAACCCTGCTGCTGTGGAGTTTTCGATCCTGCAAAATGTCAGCCAGGTTGCGGCATTTGTCTGGTTTCTCTGATTTTGGTAGTAGCAGAAATGTTGAAACCATTTATTATATAATCAGGAAATATATCGTGATAAATTTTGTACATTTGTTTTGCAAATTCATAATTGTAAATATCGTTAATCTGTAATATCCGTGCAAAATAAAATAGATCTCTATGTGGAATACGCTTTCTACGATTAACTTTAAGTAGATTACGGATAGCTCTATTATTTAACTTTAATAGATCAGCAATACTTGGCCAATTAGCTGTAGCCCAATTCAAACTACGTAATTTAGATGGGAACAGACTAGAGAAAAATAAACTATTCTTAACAAATGCCCGTCAGCAAAATGTTGGAGTTTAAATAGGGCGCTGGTTCCACTAGCGACTTTTTTACCCACATTTCCTAAGTGGGAAGTCTATGTTAGTTTAGAGCAGGGTCGGCAACCTACAGCCACGGGCCGGATCCGGCCCGCCAAGCAAAATCATCCAGGTATTATATTTCCATCCAGGTACAAGCAAAATCAGGTATTATATTTTATGAATCTGCCCTCCTTCCGCACTGTGCCATAAATAGCCTACTCTATGCAGCATTTTGGGCTTTCGTTACGAACCGTGAAAATCAGGAGTTAATCTGATTAAAATTCCATAAATTCCCAGTATTTAACAACAGAGAAGGGAACGGAGTTGTTGGTGGAAAATTGGCACGGCCCGCCATACCTTGCAGAGTTTGGTTTTGGCCTGCGACTAGGGAAAGGTTGCCTACCCCTGGTTTGGAGTCAATAAGGATCCCCTTTATTTTCTGTGAGTTTTTGCTTATAGTACATGATTTTGCTTTGCTTTATGATGTGCGTTAAGATATTAATATATTTTTGTAGCTTTGCAAATAATAAAGATTCACATGGCGTTTAATTTTCCTTTTGAATAAATTTTTTTTGTCTTCATAGATTTTAATATACCTTTGGTTATCCAGGGTTTAGACGCAAATTTAGTTTTTCTTCAGGATAATTTCACTAAAGCGGTATGTGTGTTGATTACATCAATAGAAGTGTCAAAGAATAATGTACATTTAGAATCAGCATCTAATGAGGTATTAGAGAGATTGTGTCTGAGTTTATCATCCAGACTAGATCAAACAGAAATGAGTCCACATTAAGCTTTTATAACATCTCCATATGGGAGCGTGCTGTTTGTTTCTGGAAAATTAAATTACTAAGAACTGGGAAGATGATCACTTGTGTCTGAAAGGAAAAGACCAAGATATAAATAATGAAGGTTATCATTAGTATAGATATGATTTAAAGAGGAGTGAACTTATGCATAATCTAGTAGCTTATTTGTTAAGCAGTGAACTCTAATAAATGTGAGTGAATTCAGGTAAGCATGAGTCATACGATTGTCAGACAACAGATTAGTATTAAAGTCTCCTAGAATATAAAATGCTTGCCTTTGATTGTTTAATTTTATAATAGTATTTTCTAACTTTTTACTGAACTCATAAACACTGTTGTTAGGATGGAAGTAGATGGTGCCTGCTATTACAGACTCTTTAAACGGTGAGAATAATTCAACCTACAGATCTTCAACGTTATCGTCATTTAAGATTTAAATCCGGCTGTTCTCGAGTAGAAANATGTTATGTACAACCCCGCATCACNAGCGTTAGTAAGGGGAATTTTTATGAATAAAGCTATAGACGTTGATCAGGGACCGAGTTTAAGNGGGGGACGTGGGGACATGTTACCCCAACTATTGGACAAGGGGGACATATCTTTTGTACCCTCAATATTTTGTGATAAAAANTAATGNAGTTGTGCAAATTTCATGGTTACATTACTGTTGGAAACGTTTCCCCAGCATAAGGCAAGGGAATAGATAAGAAAAATAAAGATTATCACTGGATTATCTGTAGACACATTATACAAATTTACTATGTCAAGTGAATTGTCATGGTTGTTGATTACTTTTTGTTAATTTCAATTACCGAATCGGTGTGCACATAAAATTCGCTCAATCACGAATTCCTGCGCTGGTCTGTAGCCCGTAATCAGAATACGGTTGCCAGCAGACGCGTAGCCAGGGGAGGCAACGTCCCCCAATTCCAAAGTTCTCAGGTTAATACTGAAACATTTAAACATGATCCAATGAAATACGTCAGTGCAAATCAATGAAATTGCCTCAAGGAACCTGTCCTACGTCAGCTTTTAGTCGAATACAAACTTGCAGTATGGTCTTATACAAAACATTTTAGGGGTTCACGGGTCTTTCCTTTTGCGTTTCGTTGACGTCACCATGTTCACTTCACCACGGTACGACCTTTTTGCAGAATTGGGAAAATAACAGGCAAAACATACTTTGGGGGCCATGGCCCAAATGCCCCCTGGCTTCGCCCATGTTGCAATACTTCATGTTTACTCTTTAGATCACATCTGGAAACATTTGCTACCTGAAGTCAAAGTCAAGCGTGAATGTAGGCTATTTGTTCCAAATCACTGCAGAGTGGGGCAAATTATTTCAGAGAGCCGAGAGCCAGGCTGGATGGTTGTATGCAAGTAACACAATGGCATACAACATACAGCAAAATATAACACTCCAGGGCTGCTTATAATGCAGCACAGGGAAACTTGGCGTTTTTATTGTGAATATTTCACCTGGCCTTTGGTTTGGTCACAAATATTGTGTTTGACTTTTTGTTTTTTTCTGGAATTTGGCCTAACTTGCATTTTGCCCCACATTCCGGCAACTAAACAATCACAATGCTAAATGTTTTCATGTGCACTTCGTCACTTGTCTTCCTGACAGTTGAAAATATGTAGTTTAACATTCTAAACCAGTGTTTCTAAAACGTTTTCAAGACAGGGACTATTTTCGGACCAGCATAAACAGGGCCGGCCCTAGCAGGTGCGGGGCCCAATGCAAGAATTAGGGGCGGGGCCCCTCTGAGTAGTGCTTTATGACGTCATCGTGCTCAGTCAACCGTGCTACGACCTTTTTGAGGAAATGGCCTATATGATACAAACGACATATTGCAAACTTTTCTATAACTCCTGTTATCATTGCAAATTTGGCCTATATGAATATAAAAAAACACGGCGAATTATTGGAATTGATCTGTATGTAGATGATATGTAGACACAAAGTATTCTTCTCTTCGGAGGGATGTGGGCATAGCTAATGTGTCCCCTAACTACGTCCATGTTTACGACTAATATGTTGCTGTGGTGGACACAGGCCCGTAGCTATAGGGGGCGAAGCCCCCCTTGGAAAAATGTGTTGGACATCGTTTAAAACTATTGGACATAGGTCAAACAATTTGGGCCTCTCTCGGAAAACTCTTCGCCCCTCCTGGGGTCCCAAGCTGGTTACGGGCCTGGGTGGACATTAGACAGTGTCCCGCTACGACTCGTAATTAAGCCGAAAATTCTAAAGGAAGCTCTGCAATGGAGATTTGAGCGGCGAGGGCAAGTGGGAAGCTACGTAGTTACCTCAATCAAACCGAACAAACGAAGTGAACCTACAATGCAATATACTTCACTCTTGTAAGAGTGAACGCCACTTTCGTTCGAAGGACCAGGCCCCTATCCACGGGGCGAGGCATTTGCAGGCAGGGCCCCCAAGATTTTTGCCCCTCCCTAATTTTGTTGTGTCCAGAAAAATTTGTCTTTAACATATCGTAAAAACAAAAATATTGTCTCCTAAAAATGCATTTTCCCCCAAACCTTGAAACCCCACTACGTGCCTGCGAAGAATGACCGACTTGGAGAAAGTTGCTAACATAAACTTATTAACCTTTCTCACTTTCGGCAACCACAAGCGCAGACGCAGTCTTGTATAAAGGTAACGTCTGGGCGCACGATCAACTGTATTCTGTATGACGCAATACACAAAAAAACAGACTTCACCAGAGAGCAAACCATACATCCGCCCAAAGTTCCCCAAAAGCCCAATTTTAGAGTTATTCTTAATGCATGGACTTGGATACCAATGCAAACTGTTCTTCATGGATTAGAAATATTTCACAACTATCACGTCATAGAATGTAGAAAAAAACGTCGCAAACGCAATATATAATGCGCATGGTTGATTGATGAAATAGAAGCATATAACCGCCCAATATGATGAGCAGGAACGAGTGTGCTGGATGACATTCGCAATTTTTGCCTTGCCTATAGTTAAGACGCACTGGAACTTTCATTCAGTGGTGTAGGAGCTGGGAGTGTCTTTAACGTTGATGTACCTGGACTTTGAAGTAGTGTTTCTTTTACCTATATACACTCGCAAATAGCCAAACACAATGAAAGTTTGGTGGAGCGGCAAATGATAAATGTGATGGCTTGAACCAACGAGCAACCCTTCGTTAGTCTTTGCTCAGCTTCAAACCACTGAACACTTGTCTGAAAGTGACAACTGGATTTTTCATGCTCAGCTAACCGCACACTTGAACTGGACCAAAAATGCTGTTTTTTTCGGAGAGAAAGTCAGATAACTCAATAGTGAACAAACGGGTCGAAACCTCCGTACCCGAAATTTCAGGAATTTCACCCGAATTTTCGACAAATCAAAAGTTTTGGGTGTGAACTTACCCCCTCAGCTCTACACTACTGAATGGACAGGGCGACATAAACCTTGAAAAAGGTTTACAAAACAGCAAAATATCCTATTTTTCCAGCTGAGTGCACTAGACATTTCAGTTGCATCACCTCTCCATTGGATAATTTACGTTGTAAACATCAACTTGAAAAAGTCCTGCCTGCTACATCTCAGGAAAATTCATAATTCAAATCTAGCTTATGTGGGCTTTCAGCGATTGGAAAATCTCGCTTAGCTGTTGAAAGTGGTTTGGGTCAAGACGTAGGATCCAACAGTTTTCGATAAAGCTAACATTAGGTCCATCAGAAATGAAAAAGTTTGGGGACACAGTGAAAATAAAGTTTGGCACACTAGACATTTTTCCCAACGCTAAGGCCCCAGGGTGCAATTTTTTTCAGAACAACGACCAACAAGCTTTATGGCATAACTAGCGCTTCATGCTACTCAATATCTTTTCGGCGACTGCCCATACAGGCTGACACGGTTCAGTGTCCAGTACAGGCCAAGCAAAAATGCACGATATAACACTTTTTGCTGTGGTTGAACGGCCAACTGTTGGAGTCTTCGCACTCCAATAGAAGGTCTGCGTCTACGGGCTTAACCTTTCATCTTTTGTGTCAAGGTTCGTTCTAACGAGAGCATTGTTTGCTAACAAGGATATTTTATAAGCCGTTTCTACTGAATTTGAGCGCTAGGAGTATTTGGCAAAAATGAACTTCTATCCAAACACATGGCGCGGGGTCCCCGGAGACGTGGGGCCACCAGAGGCGCGGGGCCCCCATAGGCGCGGAGCCCAATGCAACCGCATCGGTTGCATCGGCTTAAGGCCGGCCCTGAGCATAAATCTTCGCGGACTCAAGATAGGCTAAGACTACGAGAATAATACAAACACTAGTTTTAGCAAATTCGGTTTATCGCCCACATTCGCAATTTCAGTGAGAATCTTGTCTCTGAGTTTGTTACACAAATTTGTCGAAACAAGTGCCTGTAAACTCACACATGATATCGTCTTACGGTTGTAGTTGGTATCGGTGCATGGTTATGAAAATAGGTATATTGTTGAAAAACAGCTTCACAAAGGTATGTTGTTGGAAAAAGAAAAAGAGCTTTTGTTGCCTGCCGACACAGATCAGAGATTTGGTTTCATTGTCTGGACATCCACTCAAAATTGAGTGAGACTCTACAGCTGCCGACTTTGCACCTCAATCTGCTGTTTAGCAATGCAATCCACTTCACAATGAACCTGCAGCTCTGGCACCTCAAAAGGGCTTCACACACAGTTAAATGCTTTTGATGTAATTGTGAGAAGGGATATATCTATCCATCTCGGAGAGATGTGGTAAGGCGCTCAAGGAAGATTTGACAAATGTAGCGCAAATCAATTTCTACCTCTTTTGCAAATGCGGTTAATGCTAAAAACGCAGATATCCTTCTATTTTCAATTTGATGGATCCCCAACTGTATTTTACTTTTAAACGCGACGATGTCTCGGACACATCTAAAAGTATTTTAGCTTTTCCGTGCCTGGAGCTGTTCAGCTGATTCAAACGTATAAAAAATCACCTAAGAATATTTGGCAATTAACTTGCTGTCGATGAATCGTTCAGCAAAGTTATGATTCTGTTCTTTTAATAACGCACCAGTGCCATTGCGTGGGCCACTCCCTCGAGCATCTTTCCTCATGAGCCTACGGATATTCTAATGAAACAAACGTCCACTGTGTTCTGCAGCCATCTCGCCAATCAATGCACCAAATTAACGAATGCGTAAGGGACGGCCTGTGATGTGATTAACAGCAGATGAAAGAAATCTATTTAAAAACTGTCAGATCTTCTTAAATTTTCTCGCTGTCTGATTTTTTCTCCGCGAAGAAGACAATAACTACCTAAATATTTTTATTTTCGTTTTTCATAAATTCATAGTCTTTGTGATTCTTATCATGGCCGAATAAGCACAATCGGCGAAAACATACACATTGTGAGTTCGCGAAAGCTGATGTTTCTTAGTGAAGAAATATACTTTCTTAAACATTTCTTATCTTGTAGTATGTTTGACAAGTGGACAGCAAAACAGAAATTGTTCCACGTAGTCCTCAGTCGCACGGTATCGCACTTCGATTGACAACATGGCTAATGCGGACAGTCCGCTATCTGTCATATGAGACCTGTTGAAGGTTTTGATCAACTTCAGTGTGCTGAAACTCCTCTCAGCGCTGGCAACAGCATCGGGGCAGTTTAGCATAATCCGAAGTGCAATAAATATGCTAGGATAAACTTCATCAAGACGTGTCTTGAGAATAAAGCTTAACTAAAGGAATCGGATCGTGAATCAATGTCATTTAATTAACAACGATTTTTTGAGATGTAATGAAATGCTAACAAAAATTTGCAGGACATCAGAATCAAGCCTATCGTTCTGTTATGAAAACATTTTTACCGAAGGAACAAAACTAAAGCCGATCAAAGCAATGCGCCGCGGTGGACGTTTTCTTTCATCAGCGCTTAAGTTAATTTTGCTTGAAAAGCATGCGCATCGTGCTTTTAACTGGCCGAAATACGCATGCATACACCTTTCTGGTGTCTAGAGACTTGTTAATTTCCTGGTGCATGGCACATGTTTAGATTGATAACATTTTGTCTCTCAAATCGGCTATAAATGTTGTCAAATATAGACCAAGGGGGCATACGTGGACGCAACATGGTTAACATCCATAATCCACTAGCTGCATCACTCGTTTGGGACAAGCTTAGTAGTGATTGCTAAAGTAAATAAACTCTTCTAACAACCCTATAACCTCCATCTTGCTGTCTAAATAGCAGGCTGCGCAAATGTGTAACTTTGGTCCGAAGCATCAAAGGTACCTTGCTTCTATGCAGTACACAATAAGAGAAATCTGCCTGAGCAAACCACTTCTTCTTTTGGGCTAGTTGTTCAAACCGCTGCTTGGCCGCGCTAGATCTAGGGGCAAGATGTTGAGCAGCCATTCTGTTGTCTCANCGCAAACCACAATACATTTTTACTTTTTTTTCACAACAATCACTACACAAAATACACTAATCAGGTGTAAGTCTGACTTCTGGACGTAAACAACTAGGCATATAGGCTAAATTCGCGTTCAACACTCCAAGCAATGCATGGTTACGCTTTACGCTCAAGCCTCAAAATATATTAACTCACAAACGTAGCAAAATGATCAGGCGAGTTATTCTACAGTAGGTAACAGCGGCAGGTATTGCTCTGCCTATAAATTACAGGACAAAACAGAATACTGATTGATAAAAATACACTGATTTCTAGTGTTTCACATTTCAATTTGGGGTTGAAGTTTTGTTTAGGGGTTACTCCCACAAAAACACCCCTGTGGCGACGGGACTGAATTTTGGGCAAGTGTGTCGCTAGACGGTAAATTTGCTGATATTAGTCTGATACGGATAATCGCATATTCCGGTTAAACACATACAAAAATCCTTGGCAGATTGGTTATGCGATTAACTGGATTCGTTTGTACTAACTCCCGGAATCACCGGAAAACACTCCGAGAAATCTTTGAAAATTGCTAAAAGCAAAAGCCTACTAAAAATCAAAAAAATACTACCGAACTACAATCTAACACGCGCACTCCTGCCCCCTGTCAGTTGCGCAACTGCTCAACACCTGCTCCGAGATCTTGTGCGGCCAAGCAGTGGTTAGACCAACTGGCTCAAAAGAAGCATTCCTTCTAGATACTTATTTGTGATGACGTGTATTGTGACGGTTCAATCACAATTATGTGGTGTCTTCCCGCGTGGGCCACTTTTTGTAAAGATTTGCAACGCCATAACTCGCCAGCCAATTGAGCTACAGAGCTATTCAAACCATCTACGGATTCGGCAAGTTTTCTGGTTGAGATTGAAAAAATATTTTTTTCGTTTTGGGTATGGGGTTTTCTTGGGGTGACGTCATTATGGAGGCACGTTTTCGCGACTTTTTGACCAATTTATCTGACCCTGGGCGCCAACCATTGAGCAATTTTTGGCGCAAGTTTTTTTTGGAATCTGGACCATCATCCCACGCAAAACATACCTCACTCATGACGTCATCAATCGAAAACCTCATGCCCAAAACTTAATTTTTTTTCATTCTAAAGTACAAGACATCACAAGTCTTTAAAGGGTTTGAATAGCCCTCTAGCTCAATCTGCTGTCGAGTTATGGCTGGCCAAAGTTTGGTCCGAGAGGGCAAATTATGCCTTTTGTGAATCGTTTTTATTTTTGTCTAAAACTGATTCTTTTGAGCCATAATTTGGGCTCCAGATATGCTAGAAAACCAATCAAGGGCTCTAAAGCCGCGGATGGTAGCCTAGATTTCAAAACAACTTGAGCCAACAATATTGGCCTCAGGGCCGGGTGAAGGTGGCCAAAAGAAAGAAACATGCTCCCAT
>JGI24021J15306_10009203_pt1 | contig 12211 bp, 7 predicted proteins | sample Ectturendosymbi1_FD_15306 | JGI IMG/M metagenome (IMG submission 15306)
TTCTGGGCTCTGGTCGAAATTTGTATAGCTTGTTTGCATAGTAATCAGAATATAGATATGATGGCTGTTATGCTAAGATTTACAAATAGATTAATTGTTGTACAAGCAACTAGGTTCCACCAGAAATTTGGGGTTTGATTACAGGAAACCTTGGAATGCATTCATCTTCCCGTGTAAGAATCAGCTTATGGGTGGCCGGGTAAGACGAGCTTCTCGTGACCCCTCTCGAAGGCCCTGCGGATTAGTTGTGATAAAAAATCATCTGTTGCAAATATATCTGACGAGTGCAAACCGGTATGCGCTCCCACGAATTGAACAATGTTCGAGAGCTTGCAAAGAGTTTTAATGTATTGAAGAATAAGGCGGAATGGGACATTTCGGGGATGCTGTTTTGGCGACGTGTGCTAGATAAAGCACATGACAATGTGTGCTAGACAAAGCTGTCTCAAGAACAGCACAAACGAAACTTAATGACTCTGTGCAAGAAGGTAATGCAGTATTTACTACTGTATGATTCGTATACAGTACCTTACTACTGTATGCTTTGTATTGCATGTTCAACTGCCAATGATTTCAAATTCTCGTTTGTATTTTTCTTATCAGAGTATTCGCGAAAACACGATACAGCACGCGGCACTCCTAGTCTACGAATACTTTTAATACTTGTCAGGCTCTGGCCTTCAACCAAAGCCCCCATTTTAGGAACGATTTGTTGTAATTCGGCTGTAAGGTCATTTCAACATCAGCGACGCTTTTACTCCGGTCCCTCGAAGTGTCGTTACAGGGCAATTCTACTGCATTTCAAAAACACACTTTTTCGTATAAAGCATTTGCGACAACCATCGCCGAAACGCCCCGTCGCCGAAACGGCATCGCCGAATTGTCCTGTATCGGAATAAGGAGGAACCAAGTGCTACCAGTGTCTTGACGTGGCACTGATGCAATGCGTTCCAGATTTCCTCGTCGGAGTGTTGTTCAAATGGATCGAGGTTGTAACGGACGGTTCCTACAAATAGCACGGGATCTTGTGGAATGATGGTCAGTTTTTTTCTCAGATCTTCAAGTCCAAGAGTAGCAATGTCGATGTCGTCGATGAAAATTTGCCCTCGGGAAAGTTCAGTCAAACGAAAGAGAACTGTTCCCAACGAGGACTTTCCTGTAGTTGATGAAAATTGTTACAAGAATACATAATTCAGTTCATGCGAAACCGTTCAACCGCTTGATGGAAGATTATTTGCTGCTAACCTGATCCAGTTCGACCGACGATTCCAATTTTTTGTTTAGATGCGATGTTGAAATTTACATTGTGCAATACTTCCGGAAGATTGGGTCGGTAACGCATGGCGACGTTCTTGAATCTGGAAGAAAAAATTGATTGCAATCATTTCAATACATCTTACAGCAGAAGTGTCGTAGCACAACAGCTTAATCGAGGAAGGGCAACAAACAAATTGGCTTATCTTTGTGAAATTGCCGTTTGTTCACAATGTGCTGTACTTCTTCAGATGATAATTTTTCGATGAATGATGTACGACCCTACTATTTTGCAAAATCATGCTTTGCCGGCGCTGTGCTTGACTTCACACACAAAAGTTTGATTCTTACGTCGCTAACATCAAGTATGCGCTCGGAAGTACCTCAAAGTTATTTTCCAACCAGTTGGTACCAACCTTATGTCGCCTCCTTTCGGCCAATCAGGACTTGGACGGTTGTCTTCCACAATGTGCGGACGCTCGGTTGGACACTTTGTGATATAGTCGCGGACACGTTCGACTGAAGTGAACAGGGATTCCGTTTCAATCATAAAGCGAATGCAGATTTGGAATAGACCAGTCATCTGCAAACGGACGTGTAATTTGTGTTTATTCATGTATCATAAAGTTGAAACAAAAATGGTTGTTTTACAGATACTTTTTGGTTCAAGCTGACCTGAATAGCGTAGGTTAGGGCCAGGTTCGCATAGGCCGAGCCTTCAGTCACACCAAACGACTGCGGATAAACAGATGAGATGACAACGAAAACGGCGACGATGAAGTTGACAGTGATTGTGAACGTGTCCAATCTCAGCGTCACCCACTGCAAACAGTGGTGGTAGCATTGAAACGGAACAGAGTGCGCGTCAATGTACTGTGAGAACCTGCAAACGAAAACAAACGCGACTTTCTTCAGATGAGTGTGATGGATTAAGCCGTTTTATTCCGAATCCATAACGGTACTATGCACAGCAAGCAATCGTTTTTGTAAAATAAATACTTTGCGCTACTTGGTGCGGATCTTGGAAACATGCAGCGCTGTATTTTATGTTGACTTATCAGCATAATTCAAAGCTGGGTTAGCAGATATTGGTCTAAAAAAATGAGAACATGGAGGATATATAACATTAGTGGCAGTGGTCGTTTCAAGTCCCTGTTTTAGAACGTTTGAAGTGCTGCGAAGGCAACCTTTACAAAATCTCCCCTCCCCAAGAAACTATCTCCCTTGAATTGATTCTCGCGATTTTTCTGAATAAATTCAATTTGAAAGAAAAATGAAAAAAACTCTTCAAAGATTAATTGATTATTTTAGCCATTTTCGGTTGCTTGTGTTGTGTACAAGACATAAGTAGATGTTTGCTTTTGAGTTGAAAATAAGTCATCAATTTGGAATCAGTGCTTCAGAGCAGGAATGTTATAGGTAGTTGCTGCAGGTCAGAACAAACAGGTTTATAGGCGAATTTGTCCAAATTGCAGATTGTTTTAAGGTTGCTAAACTTACCTGTGCATTTCTGCGCTTGTAACTACAATGTTTATGAGCAGATGTAAAATACGTTGCTGTTTATTGTGAACTAATTTATTCCTTATATACAAGAAAACTGCCGCGAGAATCAACAACCAACCGCTCATTACATTTCAATAAATTCTTCCGTTTTGTTGTATGCGTGAATGGATGAGAGCCCGTGCGTAGTTGCAGTCACGTGCGAAATGTACGGAGACCTGAAAGGTAGGAACAAAGTAATTGGAAATAAAGTGAAGGAAACTGCTGTACTTATGATCGCATTCGTGCATATGCAGTTAATCAGCATTGCTACCCTGATGATAATAACTTAGCATGAGAAGATGTTTATGCATATGTGCGTTTTATGAAGTCGAACTATTATGATTAACATTTCCTGAGGTTAACTTATCCGCGATAGCCGACGGTTATTTGGAATCAGTACCTTTCCTGAACGATGAGCAGGTTCCTAAAAGGAAACAAAGTTTTGCTGCATAATTTTGCATCACAAAGAAAAGCCTTCGTGCGTTTTTAAGACATGATCCGTTTATTCACTACTAAAACACGGTGGAACTTATTTCGTAAGCACTTCAGAGTTGCATCTCCGGTTTATTGACTGTTGCAAGAATGCATACATGGCGTATCATCTGTTAAATGGTGAATAACTAATGTAATACTAGGCAGCTATGCATCGGCAGAAAAATGCATTGGTGTAGCAAGTTGAAACAACAACTTCAGAAATCTATGAAGTGCGCACTGGCTGAATGACAATTCACATCCAACTGGTATCATTTAGAATGTTCCTTAGAGAGCGAACATTCAAGTTTCAATATAGAGTGATCGTTGATTACCTGTAAACGTTTTCATATCTTTTGAATTCTCGAACACCGCTTCGAAAAGCTTGGAATAAGATGGCGAAAAAAATGGCGAGGACCAGGCAAACGACCAGGAAGTAAGGAAAAGCAACGCAGATTGTTGCAAGTGACAAGATCACGAGAGATCCCTGCAACAGTGCAGCGAGATTTTATCACTTTGAGAGATCGCTAAACGTAACAACCAAAATCTTCTGACCAATGAAGCAAAACTCGCGGATGTGCTTCGCATGCATGGTGCAAAATTGTATTCTTTCAATTTCTGCGGCATTTAAAAAAAAATTTTTTAAGTAGATTACGTGGCAGTAAGCAGCAGAGACGCTACTGCAGCTCTGAATATAAAATCTTTTTCTACGATTTAATTTCAGAGCAACTTTATTCATAAAAGCTACGAAACCATGCAAATTGTGCATTTGTACAGAGTATAAGGTGTTAAAGTTATCTGACTAGAGTTTGAAACTATTTTAAAAATTGAAACAATCATTGCAATTGAAATGTCAGTTTGGAACAGTTCAAGCTTTTTTTGTGAAAAGTACTGACTTGTTCATGATGATTTCAGAAAAAACACATTAAGAAAATTGCAAACCGTTTTATGAAAAGAAAGCATTGCTTTTCCCACACAGCACCTGCATGAAATATCTACAATTGCGTGCCGAGCTTGCCATTCGTGTGGCTAATGTGAGAGTACTTTGTACATTATGTTCGCTGCAACAAATCATATTTTGAGTGGTACTGACAAGTAGAATGTACAAATGCAAGATCTTCTGTGTAAAAGTTTCACTCGATTTGTATCCGTTTCCAAAAACATTTGGGTTGATACTTGATACAATTTCCGTCATTAATTATCACTTTCATATGAGACCTGACACTCTAAAATTTTTTAAATACATATAAAACTTGTTGCCAGATACAATACCGTTTGAAAAAATGAATTCAGTATGATGGGAAGGCGGTTGTCGATTTCATCGATATCGCGAGAAAACCTGAAAGAAGACAGAAATAGTGGCTGTTATTTTCAAGATATATTGCCTCAACATCTTATTTATGTTTCTCGTTTGGATAAACAACTTTTTTCAGAAATTACCGAGAAAAACACTCTTACCTGTTGGAAAATACGGCAAATCTTCATTTATTTTAAACTCTAATTGTAAAGGCACGTCGAACTCCCATAGTACAAAGTAAAGCAATAAAGCACTAGACCTTGATGTTTTCATTGATAGACGAACATCAACAGGGACTTTACTTAAAGTTCAAAATGGGTGGGCACGGTGTACTATCGTGCTGCACTATTTTGCTGAAAACCGTACTTGTGACATTATTGCCACACAAATATAAGTTACTTTGAAAACTACAAAGCATCAGCAAAAAACGTGCTTACGGAGGTGAATTTTCGCAGCTTTTATTCAAGGGACAAATGTAAGTTTCATGTCTTTTTCGTAAACAGATTTTACGGCAAAGCTTACTGAGGGCAGACGTGTACTTCATTCATTACAGATTAAAAGAACTTAAGAATCGGTTGCACGTTTAATGGGTATGCAATCGCTTGAAATCAAACAAAAGTTGAAACTGTTATTGAATTTTTGCATCACAAGTTGTGGCATTATTGCGTCAAATGCTGTGATCGTGTCACATCGCGACAGCAACCGTCTGCATAGTTTCACACATTACGTGGTCTGGCGGTAAGAGTGATCAGTGCAGGCGGCCAGACATTAGTTGCGATAAGGAATATGGTATACGGTGCAGTACATTCATTGCGTTCGTTGATCTATGGATTTAGGAGAGAAAAGAAAATGTTTGCAGAACAAATCAGGTCAAATTAGAGACACTGTAAGAGAAATGCAATAGGTTCGCTATAAAAATTTTCTTGATTTAAGTTGATTCATTCCATGATAGACAATTTTTGTTGGCTTTTCAAAATCTCTGCAGATTAGGTTCACTTCAGGGCAGTTTTCCTGAAAAAAAATTATCAAGTTAGCCTCCTATCTATGAATTTCCATTATACGGACATGAACAACAAATTGCACTGCAACCTCAGCCCGTGTGAAATATTAGAAGTAATGGTGCTACTATAGCGTGAGGCCTACCACACTATAGCGCGAGATCTGCCTATAGCAGCACCAAATGCGGCTCGTCATTTTGAAGACATTTTGTGTTGCAACCAGCATGAACATTTCAGTATTACTGGATTTGTTAAACGCATGTCCAGTTTAATCAAGAGAAAATGGTGTTGCACCTTGGAACAATAAGAACGGGAAGCAGAACAAAGGTTAAAATGCCTGTGTTTGCTACTAAAAAAACAGGGTTGCAAACGCTTTGATTAACATTCAAAATGGCCTCCACGAGGTGAAATTTGTTGGACAAACAAAGGTTTAACCGGATAAGCTACGTTTCCGTCGTCTACGGAAACGTCATTTGCATAAACGAAAAAAATATTTCATAAACGAAACGCTTTTGCATCAGCATGAAAGATTATGAGAAATCTTTGCATTAGGATTTAAATGCATTATCAAAAGCGCGCATGCACTTGGCACCAAGTACACAGTTTATGACGTCTCGACAGAAACGTGTTACATCAAATTGAAAAAATATCCAAATTATTGCCAAAACGCGTGCACAGACACAAAATTATGTGACACTCCGATTCCAACTAGCTCTTGCACGACCATTCACAAAACGCAACTTATGACATCTAAAAAACATCAATTGCATAAACTTGAAGATAATAATTCGTAAAAAACAAAAAAATTGCATAAATTTTCAACAACCAGAAAATGTATGTTTTGCAAAAAACTTGAAAAAAACAAGATATGGGTCATCTGGGTAGTAGTAGTTATTGGGAGAAACCCCACTTGATCTACTTGCTCAATCGGAAAATGGCTGTCGAAAACCCCTTCCATTATTAGGGGTGGCCAACCCGCGACACACAAGCCGCATGCGGTTCTTCGCCCGGTTTCTTGCGGCTCAGTAATTACCCAGAAATCCCACTAAATATCATGCATAACAATTAATGGCTTGTAAAGTTCTGTCATTGTCATGTTGGTGTGTGATATTTGTTATAAATCTATCTGAGCAAAGGTGTGTGTGTGTGAGTTAGGAAGAGATGGAGTGATGTTCATATTTGCCCATGTATATGATGTGGCTCTTTGCAGTAACACAGTAGGAAATGTGGCCCTTGGTCTGTGACTGGCTGGCCACCCCTGCATTATTACTTTACCTTTGTTTTGATGGAAATTTTAAGGTAAATTCGTTGTGAAAACAGGCTTTTGAAAATTCGTGCATTCCAAGCACAATCCATAGCTACCAGATGGAAAATCCTTACCCATCTGCCCATACTTCTTTCACGTTACTGTCCTGGCGAGTTGTTTTCGTTCGGTTTGTATACAGTTTATTTGATATATAAGCGATACCCTGCTTAATTGTGGCTTTTTTGTACAGGACATACTTACTCCTGGATATAATAAGTCCAAAATCCCACGATGACTGTGTGACAACAATGTGGTTTCTCCTGAGCTTTCAGTTAACGAGTATAGTGACATTTGGTCCGTGTATAAATTTCATCATCGACGTATCTACTTTGAATTTGTTTGGAAATCCTGTGATCACATTTTGGATTTTTGTGAAAAATCTGGCCTGATGAAATCTATTAAAAGTTCCTCGCCTAGAAAATACCCTCAATGCTTCCCAGTTGATTTTAGAAAGAAGTCTGCATGGCCTCTCAAAAAACAGAAATGAAATGTTTAGTGATCATCTCACATCTCGTAGTGGAAACCAATTCGCTAAGGTTGTGATGGCTTGGATTTGATTGTGGCTTTTGTCGATGAAACAATCAGCAGAGCAGAAAATTTCATTAGTAACCGCTCTAATTTTCATGCAGCCACATTCCAACTGGTTAAACAAAATTTCAAACAAAATGAAACGCGAAATAATATTTGATCGCAATACAAAAATTCAAACTTAAACGCCTCTGAAAAAGCGAGACTGCCCAACGATGTAGAAATAATTGCGAAAACAAAGAAAAACTGAAAATCGAAATCTCCCAGACGTGCAGACCATTTGGTGTATTAACATATGATCATGCTATACTGCAAGGTTTAATAACATGTGACGAACATGTAACCTGGTGAAAGAGAAATGAAATCCTGAAAGAACCAAACTCCAAACCTGTTCAGCAAACGACCAACAGGCGTTCTGTCGAAAAACGACATTGGACATTTCAGAATCTTTGTGATAAGTCTGTGATGCAATCTCGACGAAGCACGGATGGTTAGAAATGAGAAGATGAATGCTTGGAAGATGAGAATGACTACAGAAAAGATTGCAATGCATCCGTAGATTATCTGTAAATAAAAGTGACTATTTGCTAATGTCCATAAAGTATTGCAAATGAAATCTTACAACACTTCAGGCTAAACCCTACTCCACGTTTTTCAGAAATAACAATGAGTAAGTTATGCTGACTCGGCAACCTAAACCCCAAAGGCAGACTTATCCCTTCAATAAATGTCTTCTGCAATTGGGGAGCAATTGCGGTGTATTTGATTTTTCGTGACATGTTTTATTGCATAACTATAAAACACCACGTACAACTGGTCATATAAGATAACTTACTGTCTCGTGATCCATGATCTGATCCTCTTAATACACAAGGGTTTAGCATTGCATTGATAGTCCTTTACGGTGGAACAAACGATAGTTCTAAAAATTTAACGTTCGACCTTCTGGTGCGAATACTGTAAATGCGATTATGAATAGGTAAAGAGCTTTCGGATATTCAAAAAAGAAATTTTTCGCAGATTCTTTCATTTTCCACAAGATTGTCTTCACAATAAATGTCCAATGGTTATGTTACGCACACAGTTCTAGGAAATTCAACCAGAATTACCCGTGGACGTACTCATAAGAATGTGGTGGACAGCACATGGTGACAACCGCAGAGATTCAGAAGTTACTGCCAAGATTTTCACCAATATCTGAAACTGGTCTTGCTTCTGGAATATTGATGTATAGTCTAGGGACTTTCGCAAGATATCCAACGAAAATTATCATCTTTTTCATAAGGAATCGACAAACGAGAAAGCAATTTAGAAAATTGAAAAACAATCTTAGTATAACGCAAAAACATGAAAATTATCAAAAACAAGAAAAATATCAAAAACTTGAAAATAGAAAATTATCGAAACATGAGAAATTCGTGAACTTTGAAATACGAATAAGTTATCAAAACTTTAGTGAAGAATGTGAAAACTCGACCATGTTGAAAACATTAGTATAATAAAAAATATGGAAATGATCAAAAACCTGAAAATATTTAAAAAATTGTGAAATCACATTTCTAAAGACCTCAAATCATTGATTGGAACAAAATTTACCAAGAAAACACCATCTTCAAAAATGCTTTTGAAAAAGTTCACTTCGGGGTTTTCATTTTGAGCTAATGCTTCAGCTTTTGTCATCAGCTTTTTGGGCTCACCTGGTAAAGCCCAGTTCTCGGATTGGTCACAATGTTGGAGTCTGCTGTGCAATTGACTAAATTTGATTTTGGAAGTGTTGATGAATTCGATTCACCGGGGCACGAGATCTGCAAAACACATTATAACGGTTAGAAAATTTGAGATACTGAATTTTTACTCCTTACATAGGAACGTTTAGACTTCTTGTGTTGATTTCAGTTACCAAATTCATATACAAACCAAAGCTGACTCATTTTGAACATGGTTCAGCAAAAGTTAAACCTAGCAAAAATAAACAGGAAGTAAAGTTAGAAAATTTTGAAAACGAAGTCCAAGATCACTTTTCAGCTAAGTAACATGTTAGACAGTTAATTTGAGAAGTTCAGTACCTTCTTCAAAAACTCACAAACTAACAGATTTTCTTACAAGGAAGAGCTTACCTGCCCTCCTTCGTTGATCCAGTATGTCAGCCAGAAATTAGTGGCAGTTATTGCACATAAATAAACGAAGACAAGCAAGAATATCAGGAAGCTTGGTACGTACCTGAAATCATCACAAAAACAAACACATCACTTAGATTTGTAAGGAAGTCGAATAAAACACTGTAGCGCGATGTCCTTACATGCAACAGCATAGGGTTGTCTTTCGTGACTTTGTTTCAGTGCTCGTTAGTGCCTCTACTTCACTACAAAATCGTATTGAAAACTAATTTTTGTCTTGTGATGTTGCGTGTTATCGCGCAATTCGTTATGCACGACATTGCTCGACGCTGTGGGTGATTGAGACCCGTGAATTCCACCTTCTATTTCATGTTTCACTTCGGGTGCTTGCTTGAACATATCGTCAGCAGTAAATGAGTCATGCACGTACAGACGTAATGTACGATGATAACATGTGGATTTTTCAATGCACATCAACTTTATTTATGGATTTCACAAAGAAAACTGTTATAGTCGGATCTCCCGTTGTTTTTTCATTGCATTTGAGCAAAAGAGAGGGTTTCGTAATTCCTACTGTATCTCTTACCCGCCAATTGCCTTCATGTATATCTTGTAAGTCTTCCATCCCACAGATCCCTGTTCTTTGCTCTCTTGGACCATCAGTGGTTCGTTTTTTTCATTCTGAACTTCATCGGAACGTTCTTCTGGGAGTGCTTTTTCTAATATCAAATCATATTCAGATTTTACTGGTGCATCCTTCTTGAAGTGCGCATACTACAATACTTGAAGCAGCATAAAAGCATCAAGCAGCAGCCTTTTGAAACAGTTATGCCCAATAGCGTTTCACAAGATACGAACGCACTGAAATTAATCAGTATAATTGTTAGCTGTTGATTTCGCTTAACTCCATTTTTTCACCGCTTGAGATACTTCCAATAGCTTCAACCATTTTCACAAAATTCGAACAGTGTTGCAGATCGGGCAGGGATTGAAGTACCTGGTTTTTCATCAACAGCTTCGTTCTTAGTCGGTTCTGCCTCTGATGCACTAACATCGAACGATGATTCTGGTTTCTTGTCATTTCCACTGCTCAGGTCATATTTTCTATAGAAAAGCGATTGATATTAGTGCATCGCAAGTTCGCCAGCATATTCGCAGTTAAAAAGTGATACAGATTTTCCTTAGAGGTCAGTTCAGTGCCGTTTCTGTGATCGTTTTGCAACTGCAAGTTAATACATCGTAAAAACAACAACCTTAGTAAACTAGTGAATTTATGTGCCCAATTACGGAAGACACAAAAATGAAGTAGCTCACTAGTGCAATTCAAGCCATTATGATATCAGTGAATTTTGATGAAGCAGCACACGATAGTGTGTAAAGAATTTAGCTTACAAACAACTTTTGTACCACATTGACTTCAAAATCTCACTCCAAACCATGCTATTTTTCCAATGCAGTCAACGACCGCAAATGTACACAGTTTCCATTCGAAAAACATTATGTTCGGTGACGAAATGGGAATTTTTGGTAGAAATGTAAATGTACGCCCGCCGAGAACCGTGGCAGGTAAAACCCACCCATGCATGCACGAGCGAAAGTGTTACTGCTTTAACGAAGGGTTTTAGTAGGCTTATCCAAAATACACGTTACGGACCATACTGTATGAATTTGTCACACAAATTTCGCAGGCTGAAACAGTCGCCATATATTTGTGTTTTACTGCCAACACTTTCCCACACCTTCTTAGCCTGAGAAGAAAGCACAGATATTTGAAAGCTTCATGCGTAAGAGATACTCCCTTTCTTTGATCGCATTGTCAGTTTTTTTCATTACGTGAGGATATAGTTTATTGCTAGGTGCATAAGCGTATTACATCGGGGTGTAGACGATGTGATTGTATCCCCATACATAAGAATTGGTGATCATTCGGGAAACAACTTTCAGTATTGGGACATTTATTTTTTGATAAGAAAATTGTTAAATTAAAACAACTTCTTTCAAACTTGGGTGAAATAGTATAAGTGCCTCAATCGCGGTTGATGCCACTTAACACACTGACCCACGATGTGCACTGGGAAGGAACCACAGATAGAAAACCTAACTTGCATAAGACTGAGGCGACTAAATAATATAAGAGTTTTCTCATTGATTCAATTCTGTTGTTCCTTGAAGTCTGGGAGCGGAATATGCCTGTTTGATTTGAAACCCTAACCTCTTGACAGTGCAGTTTAGCTGCAGCAAATGAGGACAGATAAGACATGTTGCAAAAAGGCAGAGAGCCTCTTCTGCTGAAGGTTGTCTTGAGTGAAGTTTGGAGAAATGTGAAGGTCATGGTTGATATCACATGTACCACTGAGTCATAACTTGACGCGTTCGAGGCTAAAAGCGACCACGTGGCAACAGAATAAACTCGGTGAGTGAGGTTCATTGCCACATAACGCTTTATTGGGAGGATAAACGTATTTTCTGTTTCATTTTGAACCTCTAACTCCTTGGCGATGCCGTCCGACTACAACAAGATCATTCAAATTTGTGCGTACAAGGAAAGCTTCATGCAAATTTGAGCATATGTGAACAGCTTCGTTCAACTTTAGGTAAAATGAGAATCATTTGTTTTAAATTAGGACAGCTTCATTCCGATTTGGGCAATTCCGTCATCTTCAAACGTACGGGAAATCAAAAGTGTTTTGAAAAAAAA
>JGI24021J15306_10009204_pt1 | contig 12210 bp, 6 predicted proteins | sample Ectturendosymbi1_FD_15306 | JGI IMG/M metagenome (IMG submission 15306)
CCCTTCGACCGCGCCCCGCCCTTTCCAATCCGCAGTGGCGCGTTCCCCCTGAAGCAGGTCCCCGGCCCCCACTCCACGCTCTCGGGGGGGCAGGCGCACCCGGTGACGCGCTATCCGCTCGACTCGCGTTACTCGCACAGAAACAGCGGCACGAGAAGAAACGTGTCCAAGAAACAAGCAAGCAGCGAACGGAAAGAGTCCGGCGTGGGTGTGGCCACCAGCGTCGATCTGGACAAGGACGTCATGGCGCGATGTATCCTGAAAGCGCAAAATGAACTGCGCATGCGCACAGCCGCTCTTGGTAAAGCGAAGGATCGGCCCAAAACCCATTCTCCTTTTTTGATGGGCCGTCAAAGACGTCATCAGGCTGCTGAGAATGGAAAGACATCAAACCCGTTGATGCTGGGCCCGGCAGATGTCTCAGGTATGTAGCTTTTTCAGTGTTACAAAAGCGCCAAATCAAAACGTGATCTTCGATATGTCGGTGACGCAATAACTAGATATTCTGGAGTATATGGTTGGTGTGTTAAAGTGTTTGACAATTACCTGTTTCTGGGACTGAGTGTCTCGGTGAGTTTGTCTGCCAGAAATAAATCACAGGTTGTCACGAATTTCATCTTGAGATCCAGCTCGGACTTCTTTTGAATTCAGTTTCTATGCCAGGGGAAATTTGCGGTTTTTATGGCTGTTTTATTTTCCCTCAGTTTTGCTTGTCTGCGTCCATATTTTTTTTCAATCATTTCATTTCATAGATGTTTGTGTATCTGTTCTGCAAGGCTCAAAACGTTTGTCGTGGCGCTAAGTACTGATCCAGCAGACATTGCGAACTTTTTTCGACACNTCACCAAACAATTTAAGCTAACACTGGTTTTAGAATGTTCTTTAAAAAGACAAAAAATATTTTTCGTCATATAAAAGCTACTCCTTGCATTAATCCAATGCTTCGGCAAATAAATTGACCAGTATCTTTTAGAATGACTGCGCTCTCTGAATATTGTTTGAAGATGTTTGACATTATCAACTGGCACATGGTGGTCAGGGAAACAGGTTGAAAGGCTGGTCCTGTTGATAAAATACATGATGTACAATAAGATTAGTCTTGTTGACAACTTTGTAATATGAACAAAATGAAAATAAGAGCTAGATTCAGATTTAGATGAAAATCAAGCCGGAAAACCCTGTACCTTGCCAAACCGGAGTTCAGCCTTGTAATTTGGTTCAACAGAATTGAAGTTTGTGTCCAAAAGCCTTCAGGCAATTTCTTCCCAAGATTTAAGCCTGCGGGAAATCCTTAATAGAAACGTTCATTGTTCACCTTCCTGTCTATGTAAAGATTAACAGTCTTGCCCAGTAAACTTCAGACACAAACACAGCTCAAATTTAACGCCAACGTCTGAACACACAAAAGTCCAGTAATGAACTTTCTTGTCATCCCAAGTGGAACGTCACTATACCTGACAGTAGCTGTCTTTTTTAGAGAGTTGCTGCAATGCAAGCAAGCATCAGCGGCAAGCCAAACTAAAACATGGTTGTTCAGTATACACCTTCATAAGGAATTCACATCAAACCAAACGATTGTTTTTTTCTGACATGTTGGTTCGTGATCTTTTTCAAGTTGCGGCATACCTGGGGTTTCTCTTCTCGCACAGACTGCAATAATGCACTGCAGAAGGAGCACCAGTTTTAACCAGAAATTTTACCCAACTTTCCTTTGCTTTTGAAGGGATGGGCGGTTGCATTTTTAACTTTTTCAACTGCACGTTAGACACAAGTTTGGTTTCATTAAGTAGGACTAGATTGTCAGGCTAAGGTTTTTTTTATGTAACTCGCAAGGCAACGTTTGTAATGGCCGCAGTTGATCAACATGCTGAGCAACAGGAAGGATGTCTGGTGACGGATCAAAATGAAAAATTACGTTGACACGTCGCGCGAAACAGATGAACAGCGTTTTTATGCATTGTTCCAACGACCTTTGTATTTTATGCATGAGCAGCAAGTTTTTGGATGATGGCTGCATCTTGTCATTCTGAGCCCTTGCGAAATTGCAAACGTTTGTTGCGCAATTGCCGGCGCAAAAACTAGAAAAAAAAGTTTTTTTTGCAAAAAAATAAGGCACTTATGTTGTAGTCAACAGAAAACTAGCACTCAAAACCGTTCGTTCCGAAGAAAACCTTTGTCGTACAGGGCGTTTAAATCAATATTAGCTTTAGGAATAATATCTGAGGTCAGCGTTTAACCGATAGACCGCAGTCCCGGTCCAAAGATTATTTGGGCAAAAACCGTGTCTTTCTTTAAACGCCTTCTGTGGGCGCGCCTTTCTTACTGTCATATATGGCCTGCCCACGAAACGACCACCGCAAAGTATCGCATCTAATTACGAGGTTCGCTAGGCAATTTTTAAAACCAAACAAATTGTTTTTTGGGCTGCCATATAATGTTCTAATAGAGCTTGACATCGCTGGTTCAAATTCTAGTGCAACTTCATTTTGTCGATCAGCGTGAATTGCATGACTTCGTAAAAACAAGGTTGTTTTTGCGGAGTTGAAAACGTAAATCACCGTTGTAAGAAATGCACTAGACATGTTATGACCCCAATGAAGCAACATGTGATGCTTTAAAGAATTTTAGTCAAACTATGAATGCTATATAGGTTTTTAGTCAAAATATGCAGGTTTCTGCGTCTCAAAATTGTTTTGTGTTGCTCTGCTCCCGTTCTCTCGCATCAAGCTGCCCGTTGTTTGAGACGTCGTTTTTCTCTGGCCAGCAGCAACGCCGCAATTTGACATTGTATTTTTTAAGATTTCGAACAGCAGGGCATTCCACGCAGGCTGTGAAGATCAAATATAGCTGCGATTTCCATTAGGAGTTAATTTTCTATGGTATTTTGTGTACTGTTTTTGTTCCACAAGTTCCTGATTTAGCTGGATCACTTAATTTTGATCATTAAGACTAACTTATGTGAAAAAAGTAAACTGAAATGTAAACACATTCGTAAGGTATTCATGTGCGCAGAGATCGTTGGTCATTTTTTGACGTAAAATAAATCCGGCAACAAAAATCATTAATTTTCAAACGACTTGGGAAGGGTCACCGTGACAGTAGCCCTGAGAGGACTCCAAATAACTCACGGTCTTCAGCAATCTCTGATAGTTCTACTGGCTGCACACTAAGACGCGACCAAGCAGGTTCGGAGATGTAATCACATCACCTGTTTTTTGGTCAACTTCTGGGCCGTTTTCTCGTGAGTGTAGCCAAGACTCATCTCGCCAATCTTTCCTGAAAATTACTAATGTCAAGCTTCGCTCGCGAAAGTCACATTTTTATCGGCATAATTGGATTTTGCTAAGCGGATCTCCAGCTCTGTTTTTTATTTTATATACACGTATACTCATGTGTTTTTGCGGTGCATCAATCTGTTTCGCAAAGAAGGTCAGTGTCGCAATACGCAAAAAATACCTTTCGTACCCAGGCACAAAAGTCACTGCAACTACTTGATGGCTTGTGACTTCACGCTGTCAAACTACCAGCAGTACGCATAATTGAGCGGTGAGCACAGTTGTGCCTGAAGCCTTCGGAGGGAGGGGCGGTGTCCGTTTGCCCTGAAGCGATTTCATTGTCCTGGTTTCTGACGCCAGCAGTTAGTTTTCCAAAACGAGTAGAAGCGATATAGGTTGTTGACCAGTATTATTGCAGCTTTTAAAGTAAGCCTGAATATTCAATCGTTGATATGAAAGTCATGTGAAACTGGCCAGTTGCTATTCACTTTGATTCGATTGAACCCTGGGGTTTGGTAAGTCAGTTTCAGGGGTTTGGCGTAAGTTCGTTGCATAGTTCAATTTGTGCGTTAATATAAAATAGTGACAGATCCAGGGGGCGGTTGGGGGCCACCTCCTCTCCCAAACATCTGCAGCGACCCTTTGATGTAAACGCGCTCCTTTTCGGTTCTTGCGGAAGCAAAAAAATAAAAATACTCTCCAAACAACACTTCAAATCCCGTTGAACTGCATAAGTTACCAGCCGGGAAAGCTTGGTGGGGCTAGTCTTACTGAATATTGTTATTCTTGTGGTGATACTGCTCTTCGGTCATTTTTTATGCACATGAGAACTGCCCGGCTTACTCTGGTAATCACATACGCAGGCCTTTTATTCGCTAGCACAGTAATCAATTTGCACGTGTCTTTTCAAAATTGGCTTGTTGTCTTTCCACGTTTGTTGCTTTAATGCTTGATGGCAAACTTGAAAGTAAAGACAGTAAGTAGTGAAACTAGGAATGCAATGTGGAAAACGCATTAACTGGCGCCAGAAAACCCTCCAAACTAAAAAGAAAGTTTCAGCAGTGTTACCAGTGCAGTCCGTGACCCCGCAGTAGGCTAGTTATTCATCGTGAAGATGAGTGGATCAATTTCCTGACGCAACTAATCCCCTGATTGTAAAGTAATAAAATACCATTGAACCATAACCCACTTTGAGAAACGCTAGAGTACCAATGACTAAAGACGACATGGAGTCTACTTCTTGTCCCAAACTCACATGTACTGTAGCTTCTGCAGACCACTGGCAATGTATTCGACAGATATTGTAGAGGTGAGATTCCTAACCGTTTTTACTGCTATACCTCTAAAAATCTTTGTTCTGACCTCGCACCCCCTACAATTCATAATTAAGAATTATCTTTCAAATGTTAGAAAGGAATTACATTTTCTGAATATGTGAAAAATATCAAACATACGGACACACAAAATACCAATATCTAGTTCATTCGAGCAAAAACTACTGCAAGCTCGTAAATAAGAAGTATAGATTGCAGTTAATATTTACGCGAATAATTAATATCGCGACACATGAGATTGAACTAAATTCGCGTTTCTGTAAATATTCATTGCAAACGAAAAAAGCCGCCGAAGAGTAATAAATANACCGATTTCCTATCATTACGATGGACGCTTCTCGCACCCTCAAGGNATGCAAGCACCCCTTGTTGGGAACCACTGTTGTGAAGAAAAGTGTNGCCTTACTCCGGCTGTGCAACTGCAAATTTAAAGAAACTGTAGTAACGTTAATATTATCCTGCAAAAACTGAANAGCTATCTGGTACCACAATTACCGTGCAAGCCGGCACTTTAGATGTTCGTTTTGAAACGGTAACTCTTTTATTAGTGCTGGACTATTGGGCTTTCAATTTAGATCACTATACAGCGCAAGCCTGTATTGAGCATTTACGTTGTGATTGATAACTGCATGTGGTTCGTAACTCCGCAAACAATACTCAGCTTGTTTTCTATTTAGCTCGCCTCAATTATAAACAATAAATTTGATAGAAGTTTAAAATTTTGGTTGATACATTTTGTTGTGGTTTTGGTTGAAAAATGAGACAAATGTTATGGAATAGACAGACACACCATAAGCAAAAACATTTCAAATAAAAGCCAAGATACAATGGGCTGTCGGTGTCCTTCGTCTACTGAACAGGGTTGTAACGTTGTTTTCATAACGTAGACTAGTGAGCTCAATAATTTTTTCTTCACCTGAACAGTGTAAATCTGTGAAACAATATTAAATTCTTACTTTAATTTCTACCTTTAATAGCGGGGTTATTTTAGGCGAAGTGTATCATGCCATTCTGAGATCGTTCGTTTCATCGACATTTCGCAGAGGTAGTCTACATGAAATGGGGGTAATGTCATAGCAAATGTTTTTCATTAATTGTTTGCTTCTGAATTGTCGCTTCAGCAGTAAATATACTTTGCAAGCACTGTCTATGGAAAGAAATCCTTTCTCAGCACAGAATCAGACACTAAGATCTTGCAGAGTATATACTTCGCCTACAAAGTAGGCATCATCAGCTCTTATTCAAATAGAATCTTCGCAAGTACATGTAACTTCACAATGTACTTTGTACATATACTTTTTACAAATACTTTGTACTTTACATTACATGTACTTTGTATGTACATTACATGTAGTTTGTGCATGTACTTTGTGCATGTACTTTGTGCATGTACTTTGTGCATGTACTTTGCGCGCATGCACTTTGCGCATGCACTTTGTACATGCACTTTTTACTTTACAGGTACAAAGTACATGTACTTGAAGTACATGTAACTTCGCAAGCTGCGCCTGAAAACGTACTTGTCATTTACCTATTTCTTGGACTTCCATCTTTAGACTTCAGTAGTCACCTGTTAGTTTAAAAACTAACCATGTCGGGAGTAAGTTGCAGATATTGTTTTAAGATCTCGCTAAGGATAGCCAAAAAACATTAAACACGAGCACGCGGCATGCTTTGGCTTATGGGTTATGTCCTTTAAATATTTTTCGGAGATACAAGATATTTAAATACTGTTTGTAGATACTAGACATTGTAAAAGACAACAACAGTATTCATAGTGACGTGCAGCGTGTAAAAAAAGGGACACGTCTTTGTGGACCCGCTTCAAAAGTATAGTGAATTTAGGATATACGACGCTTTTAAACTGTGGTTATTCCCTGACAAATGAAATAGTTTAACCAACAAACGCTGGTACTTTCTTTGCCTAGAAATGGTAACCACTTTTGTGTGATACTCAGCAATTGTCAGCACCAGAAAATCTACAAAATTTTAAACAAGTGAAAACGTTTTGACTGCCGCTCCAAACGCCTGGCCTGCAAGGCCGTCGCCAGCGGGGGGGCTAGTGGTGCCCGTCCCCGCCATTTGAAATCTGTGCCCCCCGTTTCACGTTTGGCCCACCGGTTGCTGCATACATCCAGTACTGTATTTTAAAAATGTGGCCCCCCTCCTGGTTTTTGGCCCTCCCTGCTGCTAAGTTCTGGCGACGGGCCTGCTGGTCTGGATCAGCCACTCATACAGTGTACACCTACGTTTTGAAGAAATCATTTTTTTTTCCAAATCACAATGGGTTCGGGTGAATGTACGGATGAAACTTGCGGCTTTAAGGTACCTTCAACAAGGTTAGGAAACACTGCTGTAGAGGCAGTGGCTAAGCGTACTTTTCTGTCTGGTTGCTTCGTAATGTTGCAACTACATCTTTCTACTGGTAAACGTAACGTGGTTCTCAAAATATTTCTATCAAAACATCCAGCTTTGCATGACTGATAATTTGTCAAGGTACGCAGTAAATGAGATCCCCTCTTGTTGATACCATAGCTTGATATGCAGAGAAAGAACCGAGGTACAGTATGATCTCTGCACCACCATACCGTGGCAAGGCATGTAAACAATAAGGGTACGATTAACTGTTCAGTTTAATTGAGTTGATTCTTGTAAAAAACAGAACACTGCTGTAGTTTGCCCATGTTTAAATAACGTGATGTGTTATGAAAGAAAAACTTGTGCCGTAAAATGTTCTAACCAAGTGATTATCCCCATTTCTGTTAAATACAAGAAATAGAATGAAAAAGGCTCTTTCAGTGTAGTGTTAAAACAACTGTTGTTGCAATTACGTGTCGGTATTTACCAACTTCTGCTACTACGTCACATTTCGCATGTAGGGGATTAAGGCAAATTACAGTTTTAGTTCGTTTTCGTTTAATATTGTACGCATTGTATTTACATTGAAGGTCACACTGAAGTAAAAACATACATAAGATTCAACAGGCTTGTTGCTTGGGAAATATGTATGGGTTAGCCTTTGCAGCATCGCAATACCCAAGCCCAACACTTCGTGTGGGTTCAGCGATGCATGCAATGCTTTTGCTGTTGCGGTGAAAGGGCTGTGGTTGCATCCAGAATTTGTCTTCCGTTAACTCATGGAAGGTTGCTTTTTATAGCTCGTCACACTTCACCGCTTTCTGGCGTTTACCAACATTCCTCGTTAATTCCCGCCGCGCCGGACGCAACCCGAAACGAGAAAGCGGACGATGATCTGCTGAAACCTTTCATCTCAAGTGAGTTTGACTTAAACGATTCCCTTGTGTCAGATTTTGAGCTGCACGCCCTACAGCGAGGAAGTTTGCATCTTGCAACACTTTGAAAGGTAGTGCAGTAATTGCGGGTTGCTCAAGGAAACATTTTTCCGCCTTCCTGCCAGTCTCTGTAATTAGGAAATATTTTGCCCCCCTCGAAAATATCAGCTGGTTACGACCCTGCAAACTTCAAAAACCAGGCCGATGAAAAAGCATCCAACAAAGGAAGAGATTTTCGTCGACATAAAGGTGTTTTTTCTCTGGCTTTTAAATAATCGGTTTGGCCTTTTTCTGGCCTCTTTTTATCACTCTATGGCTTTTTAATGAAAATTATATCTGGCAACCCTGCGTGGGCACACGTCATTTAAAGTACACAACATTTTCATGAAAAACTAGCAGATTTTAAAGCAGCATTGCCGTTGTGTGTTTTCATTGCCTTTATAAACGAGCAGCCGGTGGCAGGAAATTGGGACACCGACAAAAAATATCTGCTCTTTTCAAGCAGGATCACCTATTTTGCTATCCTGCGACGTTTAGATTCACTAGNGGTTTGGCCCAGGAGAGGTTGAGACGTCAAGCGATTAATCAAACTACTGTAAGTTATTTATCGGTGTTAACCGACTTCTCTTCATTTTTGGATACATTGATCAGCTTATTTTTTTTCTCAGCCGACGGTAAAGAAAGTCCTGGGTCCCGGGGTCAAACGAGCAACAGGGACAGGCTAACGATGACCCCAGGGTTCGACACCAACGGAGAAGACTCCAGTCGAGACGAGGATGAAGGAGACCAACCTCAAAATAGCTCTGCGCTGGCGAAGGAGACGCTTTGCAAAGACGTCAAACCCACCACCAGTGTGATTCAGGCTTGCGCGAGGGTGCAGGACGCCAAAGAGGTACAGGAAACGTCAACGATCGCCGCCAGAAACAACGCAGAAGCTGCAACATCCTCTGCTAGTTTCAGTTCTGCTGACAAGGTATGCTCATGTATTTCATGTCTCGTCAGGGACTTTTTTGTGCTTTCCCAAAAGGACAAGTGCTTTCCGCTTTTCGTCCACATGTCCCAAGTTAATAATCTGTGGCCTTGCTTAGTCAAAAGTCATTCGTTGCGATACTGTCGTCAGAAAAGCATTTAATTGAAAGACCGTGCTCGCAAACCATGTAAAGTCGCGATGATGTTCCTCTTAGAAGCAGCTGCATGACTCACTGAATTTGGCTTAAACGCTTTTACTGTCAGATCATGTTAATAATAAACCAGTAAAAGTGAAAACGGAACCTTCAAAAACCGTCAGAAGAGTTGNTAAGATCTTTGACTTGCTATAAATATAGTTTTCTCTTTTTAAAAAATACCAAACTGATGGAAGTATTTAAGTGGAANTTTTTCTTCAGACAAATTGCACAACACTCGCTTTTGTTTTGCTCATTTCAGACTGAAAGCGAATCGAAAACTCCAAGCGTTAACAGTGACGCCACCGAACCCCCCGAAAGCAAACCGGTTGCGCAAGATGCTTCCCATCTTTTGATTAAAAGCTCACCCATCAATGTGAGTAGCGAAATTTGGCAAAATAATTTTTCGCTCATGTAACGTTTGCGTGATGTCGAATCGATGATGGAAGGTGGTTTTGTGTTACGAATGAGTTCGTGCCAAAATATTCAGACTAATGTTTGGAATATTCCCTTTTTTTCGCTGTATCCGAACAANCAACGTTTTTAGTTGGAAGCTTGCGATATTTTCACCCCCGTTTCACTAGCACGTACTGCTGACAGTGACATCCAAAACGTTCGATTCAACCGCTTACTTTTTCTTGCCCAGCCTGCTGAAGACAAAAAGCAAGTGTCGGCTGAAGACGACCTGGGACCTGCCAGCATCTTGCAACAGCTCCCGCTTCAGAAACCGTCGGCTGACCCCCCTCCTGCAAATGCTCTTCCGGAACAACCGGATCCACAACTGCAAAATGAAACCCCCGAAGGAGCGTCATTGGACTCTCAGATGATCCGAGAAGCGTTGCAACAACCGCTTACCCCAACATCAGCTGAAATGCCCCCGGCCGTTGCTGCGGACAACCGGGAAAAATCGCCTCATCCAGCTTCACCGCCTGTCAAGCAACCTGTTGCAGAGACATTTAATACGGAAAAGGCAGAGACTTCAATAGATTGCCGTTATTCTGCGAATGTAACGTCCCCAGTGGCGGGCGAGTCAATGCCGGCTCAAAAATCTTCGCAAATGTCACCAGAAAAATTGCATGGAAAACATTCGTCGCCGAAACACGAGGACTTGGTAGAAAACGCACGAGATCAGATAAAAATGAAAGTATCGCCTGTGCGCGATGCTCCAGCAGAAACACCCGTTGAAATGAGCGTCGTATCTTCCATCATTGGTAATAACTTGCCCAAAGGACTTCTTGAGAAGATCTTGGAAAGTTCGTCTTTTGCAAAACCTTTGTCGAGTACTAAAGAAGAAGCGAAAGAAGCATTTTCATCAGACGCTCTCTTGGTCTCAGCTGTGTCACCGAAACACGAAATAACATCTGCTTCGGACATAAAAAGCATCGAACAAGTCCCAGACAAGTTGGAAGCAACACCAGCCCGTGAAGCAAAGCGTGTTGGCGACAACGAGTTACAAATATCAAGACACGAGATCTTGGCCCAAACGAATGAACTGGAAATGCCCGTAAAATTATCAACTGACGAAATGGGAGAAACATTTCCTCAGCAACCGGAAGAAACTCCAAACTTTACGAAGTCAGAAAAAGACGAAGTTGAACTGGAAGTAGCGGATTGTCAACCTCGGGAAAAATCGGTTATAGCAGCGACGCTCAAATCGCCGAAACTACATAAAACTTCCGTAAATGATCAAAGTGAAGGCATCTTCGTCTTGAACGAAGAAAAATCCTTGACAAAACCATTCAGCGTTACGAATATACGTGAGTACCGTATCATGTAGTGTATTATACTGTACTGTATATGCATGACGTTTTTTCATTGCGTTGTGTCAGTCTGCTGCTTGTTCGCAATGTTTTATTTCAAGTGTAAAGATGAATCCAGAAAGAGGCGATCTAAAACGAGTTNAAATCGCGCTTATTTTTTGATCNATGCGTTTGTCTTTTTGCTCTTTAAAGAATGAACCAGAATATTCATTCGTTTTGTTAAGTCTCCCTCTTTTTTGTGCGTGATTGTTGAATAACGGCATGCTCAAAAAAACAGTAGGCCTACGACAACTCAACTCCGCATAAGCCACTAAGCGCGACCCGCATGAAAGCAACTACGTGAAACTTGATCATTTTCCCAATGACTTGGAACGGATTGCTTAAGCGCATGCTTGTGTAACTGTGGAGAGTACTTGCTTTACAAGCGTGGATCCTTCTCAACAAGATCACCTGCTGGTCAAGTCCGAAAAGAGAACTGTTACTCGGGCGCAGAAACGCTTTGCTAATTTGAAAGCACGCCAAAGCATGTAAAGTTTATTGTCGTTTGATATTTGAGGGGCCGAAATTAAGCCTTGTTTATCTTGTGACATAGACTGCCGCATTTTTACTTATGCGAGGCACGCGTATTGAAGACTGTACTACAAAAATGTGGTGATAAAATTATGAAAACTTGCTTTTCAGCTCATGCTGATGGAGTGGACATCAAGGAGACCAACCTTTCGACGGATACAGATGTTGCGCCCATGGGTTTGAAAGAAACCGTTTTATGCAAAAGCTCCGACCGCCACGATGATGATGCTGTTAAGCATCGAGACGGTAATAGAGCGTAATCTTCTCTCAGTAATATTGCTGCAACTTAAGCACTGTCTGTGCACAATGCACAAGTAACAAAAATCAGCACGCATTGATGTTATTGAATGGAAATCGATTTCGCCATACGGCATCATCAGTCCAAGATCGATTTCGTCCAAGATCGATTTTCGTCCTTCAGTCCAAGATCGATCTCGCCATACGACATCTTCAATCCATTTCGCCATACTGCATCTTCAGTCCAAAACTGACGATGCCGTATGGCGAAATCGATTTCCATTAAATAACATCAATGCGTGCTGATTTTTGTTACTTGTGCAATGTGCACAGACAGTGCTTAAACTGAAGATATGGGTAGACAAGAATCGCCGCAGTTAATAGAAAGGAAGACACAGGTTGATACTGATGCTCAAGAAACAAGTAGAGCTTCCAAGTACAACGTCGCTGCGGTTTCATTTCGTGCATTTTCTTCACGCACTGTTCTGTTTCGTATTTTTATTTTTTTTTTTGGTAGCACACTTTTCCGTTTTCTGAGCATTCCATCCCGGTGTTCTCCAACTATTATTTTCCAAACC
>JGI24021J15306_10009205_pt1 | contig 12210 bp, 7 predicted proteins | sample Ectturendosymbi1_FD_15306 | JGI IMG/M metagenome (IMG submission 15306)
ATGCCAAAAGGCTGTGTCTATTTTGCCTCATGAGGCAAAAGCACTGCTGGAACTATTTTGCCTTCAACCAATCGTATTTGGTTAAAGGCAAAATAGCTCCAATAGTTCTTTTGCCTCATGAGGCAAAATAAAAAATACACGATTTTACACTGGCGGATCAGGATTGGGTTGGACTGGTGATTTTCAAAAATTTTGCGGATCAGGACTGGATCGGATTCAAATTTATCGGATGATCAGGACTGGACTCGGACTGAAAAATTTCACAGTCTGTTCATCTCTGCTGTGCATCGGGATCTTAGCAGCTGCGCGGCCGTGCAGGCGTGCAGCTTAGAAGGAACACTTTTGAGTCAAAAGTAACTCCATTCGATCCAGGTTAGCGCGCAGCTTTCACTAGGCTTGAGAATATGTGTAGCTTACCATTTAGGTCTGAAGGCATTGCGATTTGATTCGAAATTTGTGCTTTTGATGCATATTTCTCGTATACTGAATGCAAGCTCACTCACAAACGTTTAAACAGTAACTTGTATTCGTTGGACTCTAATCATCCATATGTTATAGTTGTCCGCATCGCCTTGCACCACTGTGAGGCGATCAAAAGCGAAAAAATGTTAATTCGGTGAATGAAACTAACATGAAAGCAACCAGCAACAATGGAGATCACCCGTCGAGATCACATCATCACTCTCGTCGCCATCATGAGCAAGCAGGCTACAACCAAATGATTAGGCTATCAGGTTCACATCCAGTTTTAGAGGCAACTCGCCAAGGTCACTCTGCCAAGATCAGTTTCTTGGGAACACTCAGCCTGTTACAGTTTGGATACTGTGATGAATTACTTTCACTGTCAAAGTGCAGTGAGCTATAAATACAGCAAATATTTAACGATAAAATACATTGTACAATAACGTGAAGTGTCTGCAACCTTTCAGGTTTAGTTATATTCTCGATTGATTGTTTCTTCTTTTTTATGGTTGGTTAGTTTCTGTAGATGTACTCAGACTTTACTGTTATGCCTTTTCTTCACTGAAGTTGAGATCCGCATTTGTAAAGATCAAAGCTATCATCGCGCAATAATGGATGTTTGAAAGACTTTTGGATCGCTTTTTCTTGTTCTTCTAATAATTTTTTCGTCATCCAAGCCAAGTCCTAAATCATTTTTAAGTTCATGTTGGGAATATAAAATGGTCCCATCACATAACTCATAGGATCTGTAGCAGTTAACTAAATTACCTGATGAAAAAGAATTGCATTGAATTTCTTTATGACTAACAACAGAAAGCAGATCAAGTAATTTGGGTTTGATAAGACGTCGACTGCCGCTAAATGAAGTAACCGAAATCTCAACATGTAAAATACAGTTATGACCAAAAGTTAGGAATTTGGAACATTGGAAGTCTAGTCCGAGTCACCACACACTGGATTTCAAGTTGATCTTCAGGCAGACTCACCACACCTCTGCCTCCAAGTCAAATCATTGATGATTTTGAAATATTGGTTCCGAGTCATAGAAATATACCAGAGATGTGCGGATCTGCCTTTTACGAAATCCTGCTCCAATCCAGCTCAAAAATATGAGGTCTATCCGGTCCTAATCCGATAAGTTCCTATATATTTCTGAGTCCAATCTGACCCAGATCCAAAATGCAGATTAACAACACAACAGCTTGCGAAACAGTCTATAAAACATTCCGATCCAAATCCTGTTTCTCCAAAAGTTTTGAGATCCGATCCCAATCTGGAAATATTTAGCCGGTCCTGTATATTGGAATCCGGATCCAATTCGATCCAATTTCGATTTTTTTTTATTTCTGGCATTTTTCCGACCTGTTTCGATTGTTTCTTACTTGCAAATACAACAGACAAAAAAGTCGTTGAATTATAGAAGTTTACTAAGCCATTTCTTTGCGATATTCAAAGTCTCAGCACAATAGGCTGTGACAGAGACCTGTAGCCTTCGAGACCGAGACGAGACCTAAAACCTTCGAGACGGAGACTCCGTCGCTGGTCATGGGTATAGTTAAATTTGAGTTGTGTCCCAGTCATGGACTTTTTAAGTCAAGTCCGAGTTTTTAAAGACAAACTGTTTCTGATTGAAAACAAGCTTTAAGTAAAAAAAATTCGATTACACATCGAGTCATGAGTCAATGAGTCATCTCATCATCGATGGTCGCATCTCATACGTTTACTCAAAATTTTGTCAAATTAAACTTAGTCTAAAAAGAAAACATTGTATTCTCAATATATTCCTGCTTGAAACAAAATATAATGACCTAGTTTATAATNCGATTTTCTGCACATTATATTTCAGATAATCCTCTTGCTCTGCTAATAATGCCTATCATCACCGTAAATCACAGTCTTTAAACGCTTTTTGAAGTCGACATTCGATTTACTCTTTTTGCTGTTTTCCAGATAAACCCAGATAATGTCATCACTGAAACGTTTGGAAAGCTCTGCAATTTTCAATGCGCCAGATGTTTTATTGATTACTTTGTGTACCATAATATCATCTAGCGGTGCTAAGTGGTTACTTAGCACCAGTCACAATACCTTCTGTCTGAGCGAAACTGTTCTGGCAATGTTGGATGATGACGTTATTCAAACAGAAACGGTAAGCTGAAACAACATGTCTGCTGTGCGTTGATCAAACTTTGAATATGTTTTGAAGAGCATAGATTAACGGATGCTTCGCAAGTGATTGATTAAGATTAGGTATAGTCCCATTACATATGAATAGCATAATAACATATTCAATTTTGCTTGATGCCACAGTGACTTGAGTTTGGATCAATTTCACGAAGTACTTTGACAGTTTTTGTGACTCGAGCCTGACACGACCAAGTCATGATTTAGCTCCACTTCGATTCGATAAAATCTCAGATGACTCTCACCCGACTCGGACTCAAAGAGTTTGTAAATTAATTTGAATTGTGACTCGATCGCATCACTGGATTGCTGTGACGTGAAAATATTTATCTCCTCTTGGCTCTACTTTTCTGTTTGTTCGTTTGAGCGCCCCTGTGTGGAAACAAGTACTTTGTTGCTTATGGCAACACAGAGATACGCCGCGCTTTTCATGGTAAAACACCATGGGCTGCAGGACCGTACAGACAAAGTTGTCGTCTGTTCGTTTTTTCTTGTAAACAAAGATGACGATAGTTTAATTAAAAGACCGTTTTTGAGCAAGTTTGCATTAATTTTTCAGTTTTTTGAAGACAGTTGTTTAACGTGCCATCTTTTTCAAATCCCAAGCTAGTATTTGCAGTGATTCATTGCCTCAGTGATAAAATATATCTAGGCTACTGTGTTCTTTCAAAGAATCTTTGCAGCTTGTCGTTTGGGCTTGTGTCAAATGTCTGCAGTTTCTTCTTGCTGCGTAGACTTTTGCTATATGCTTATGCAAGGATTGAAGGAATATGCAGTTATGTAATCACTTAAAGTTTCATCCATCGTTGATGATTTGATACTGATTCAAGCACGTGTGGCATACATTATTCATTGCTTAGNAGCACTGAGCAAGGCCATTGAAATTTCAAAGTTCACAAAAAAGTCCTAGCAAGGATAAAACACTAAACTTTTTCGATTGTTGTTACAGTTTTTATTTTGACTGAGTTGTTGTTCTTGATTTGGCTAAGACAAGTTTGAAGGAAAATTCAGGTGATGCAATATAGTTTCTTGTTTTTGATTTGAATTTGGTGATTTTCTTTACATATAGTTTTTTATTAACATTCTTGTGCTGCAGATGATGCTGCTGATATGAATATTAAAAAAGCTTTCATCACCATGATCAGAATTTTACAAATGCAGATAAAAAACTGGAAGTGACTAGGGATACGCCTGTCCTGACGCAATTCAAATGAAAGGGTCAGTTTGTCATTCAAACTGTGTGGATCGTATAGTGTAATGGTTATGCGCTATGCCTTATACGCCTATGGTTTTTGGTTCGAATCTCACCTTGCCAACTTTCGTTTTGTTTCTTTTCTTTTGACTTTCGTTTTGTTTTTTTCTACTTTTTTTCAGGCTTACGTTTTACGTTTACGGGTTAGTGTTAGGTTAGGGATAGGATAGCGTTAGGGTTACCTTAGCTTAGGGATAGTGTTAGGTTAGGGTTAGCTCAGGATTCGGTTAGCATTAAGGTAGCATTAGGTTATGATTAGGCTTAGGTTAGGACTACGGTTAGGGTTAGGTTTGGAGTTTATCTTTTACATTTACTTCGTTTCTACCAAGCCTACTGCACTCTCGTCGTGCGTAACTGTTACGTCACAGGTGGCATATTAATAAGTTTTCTTGTTTCAAGATCCACAGGTGTATCTATAGCCACTGCCTTAAAAATTACCTTAAGTTTTTAGGCTAGACTTCTGACTTTTTGAACTTCTAAAGGTGAAATGTTTAAAGGAAGTGGCTACGGAACCATCCATTGATCTTCGTATTTCAAAACTTATTCCACCGCACTACCTCGCATGACTAGGTTCCAATAAAGTCAGTTTTTCACTCAAGCGTTGTCGACCTGGTAGTGTAGCGGATGCGTTTCAAGTCTGCAGTGCCAATGGTTTTTCGGTTTGGCTCTCACCTTGGCGACCTATGTTTTCATAGTAGTTACTGGTTGCACGTTTCAATTCATGGGACCAGTTTTTCTTTACTTTTTTCAAAACTTTCCAAACTTTTGGTTCAAATATAGACTGTAAATTAACTTGCATTATATGAATCATCAGTAATCCTATTACTGAATTTCAATAAAATTTCTTACATCTAGCAGATTAAGCACTGTGAGCATGTTTGCCTACAACAAAGTTAGTATTCAAATTTTAATGTTGATTAATGTGATGCTTGTTGTATGCAAGTCTAGAAATGTCATTGGCTAAAACTTATAGTGGTTGTTACTAGTATCAAAAGTTTATGATCTAGTGCTTAGGAGTGGCTAAAGATTTATTTTGATCTCAGCCCATAATTTAGTTTCCAGTTTATGATGATGTGTTTTTCCAAATATCCAACTAACCAGACAGGTTTATGTTAAAAGTAGACCTGCTCTACAATTTACTGGTTAGTATATCTGCTATGGTGCTGGCAGATCTTGATTTAAAATCCTTTTCCATGTCATACTAAGAGCTTTTACATTGGTACTGACAATTTACTTACCTGGCACACAAACAAAGAAAGAAAATTGTCATTTTCGTACCTGTTCAGATGGTGAATGCAAGCCCTTGCAAAACTAGAGTTTTTTGTCCGCTGTGCTACCCAAACACTTTTAATGTAGAGTGATGTATATGTAAGTGAGGCATGAATAATGTATGCTCAATAATAAATCCTAGTATGTTGTGTATGATTGCATGTGCAATCCACAAGGTTGCTCTGTATATTGCTCTGCATTTTATATACTTGCATGGTTGTGTCCGACAAGCATTTTGCTGATTGCTATCAGGGGCCATAGCAAGGTCAAATAGTAGTAGTTTCATTCTGAGTACTACAGTATCTATTACATCAGTTGAAAAATATTTGCGACATCAGAACATGTTGACCTAAACTTCAATTGCATATTATGTTTCACAGTGTTACATATTTTATGTTTCACAGTGTTTCAATCTACCTGAGTCTTGGGCACACGTACTGTTTATATTTAATTTATTTGTTTGTGAGCAGACATGAAGTCCATAGTATGAGCACACATTCTGCAGAACGCAGGTCGATAAAAACAGACAAAACAGCACGTAGTACAGGGCATTGAAGCCGGCGGAATAACAGGGTTACAGACACTTTTTGTAACTGAATTGAAGACAGCACCATAGGGTTACAGACACATTCTTAACACTAAAGTTACCTAACATAGTTACAAAACTACTGCAGAGTAGGGCGCCAATTCCTAAATTGGTCGAGTCTTGGTAAAATGCATGTATTTTATTATAAAATCGAAGAATCATGATATATATTAATTGCATGTAATACTTATTGTAATAAAACATAGCAATAAAAGATAAGTTTGTATGGTTTAGAATGAGAAGTAAATCAGTATATGAAATCAAGACTTAACTGCTGATGATCACCTAGGATGTTATGATGATTTGGTATCTAACACATATATATTTTTCAATTAAATATTGTTTTAAAACTGCTGAAAAATAAGTATCTAACAATTTCCATATACTTGTTGCTTCAGAAAGAGCAATAGAAAGTTAGTTAGTTGCCCTTCATAATTTACATTGTGCAAACATTGTACATTTTGTTTCTTTCAAATTGTTATAAACTTAAGCTACATTACATGTTTGCATACTTTTTTGCTGAATACATAAAAACATTTTGAACCATGCCATCAAGCCGAGATCCATTCCCTTTTCCTCGTCTCCAGAATGATGACAATTTTGTTGGAATTTGCAGCACACAGGTAGTAAAACAAACTTTCTGTGTGTGCGTGTATTTAGTTAACCTGTGTACCATGTTTTTAAACAATTGGCGAAAGTTTTCTGTTGATGAAAATTTAACAGTTTTGATGGTCAGTTGTTGCAACCTCTCGATAGGCATGGTGTTGAATGCGCGATGCACCACAAACAGGATGTGCACTGAGAATAACACCTATATGTAAGTGGCACGAACAAGCAATAATAAAGTGATCTTATCAGGTGATATCTATTGTTTTTTGCTTCTGCAGTGTGAAGCCTTGCATGCATGCCGCTCTGGCTCTCTGATTGCAACACGGTGATGCATGGTGTTGCTGATTTGTATAAAATGTCATAAATATTGCAAATTGCATGTTTTTCATCAATTTAAAGTTGCTCATAATGGTAATTATTGTAGAAAAGATCAGAGAACCTTGTTGTAAAACAGAAATGCCTTGTTAGTTTATCAAATGAAGCATAAAATCACCAACAGTGCAAAAGTTTGACCAGAATGTTTTTGCTAGGAAATTTGGTCAACATGTATGCTTCTATGTAACCAAATTCAAACCATTCGCTGAAACATTTACGCTTTCATGCTGAAAATGACATTACCTGGTACATCACCATGGTATGTAAGAAATATATTGTATATATATCACTTTTTTCAGTGAGTGGACATACAAATATATTGCATTAATGCTTTAAACTAATCTTGCAACATTTGGCACTTGATTGTTTGTGGAAAAGTCTAAGATTTCTTGATGGTTCTGTTTGTGGTAATGTAACCAAGATGTCAAATCCTTATGAAATTGCGAAACTGAGTTTCACGAGAAAAAAAATCCCCAAAAAGACATGAAAATATGCTGATAAATCATGCTTGTAATGCTTGAAAAGTCAACTAAGGAAATCCAACAACCATGCAAATGGTGCGTAAATTTCATATTAATAGCAGATGACTTCATGAATTGCAAACGAAAGACATTATAGGTCGTTATTTCAACAGAACTGAGAAGCATTCCCAGGTTTTTCGGCTATTAACCTGATCAGTCCTCTTATTAAAGCTATGCTTAATTCTGAAAGCTTTATGCGTGTAGTTGCAAATCTTAAATATTTCCACGACCTCACGTTCAGGGTCGCGACAGGCACAAGATGTAAAATTTTACGTCCGCAAACAAAATCTGCTAGAACTCTGCATGTACATCATCAGAAATTGTGTCATATAAAAAGGTGCCAGCTCTCTTGCTGATGCATATTCTCAGATTTGAGTGCATCCAGAAATCTCCAATTTGGCTCTTTTATTCACTTGCAGAAAAGTCCGTACCGTGAAAGCGTGCCAGACGCGCAGCAAATGGATCCGTGGAATCGACTTAACCGAACACCAACCCTTGCCAGTGCGCGAAGAGAGATCTTTCACATGGATCCTCAAGCGCCGAATGACAGCCTTGACTTTGTAATAAAAGCGCAGTACGACCACCACAAGAAGTTTTTAAGCGGAAACAACGTTACCCTTTTTCAAAAAGAAACGCTGACTGAGAACCACGGGTATCCGCTTCGTCAATTTCTGGCTTACGGTCGATTTTACCTAAAATACCAACAACGCATCAAAAGTTTTTCACAAAACATTACGTCACTGTTCTTTTGGCCTGGGTTGTAGTTAATCTGCAGATGCCGTTAATCGGAAAGCTTTGTTACGTGAAGTTTCAAAATAGGCTGTTATTTTTTCATTATAATTTCTTGCCTGCGATGATAAATTATTACTTAGCGGTTCTTTCTCTATGCAGATTAACTGATTGGTAGAATTTATGTCCATTGGCCGTTTTTTGCAACCACTAGCTATCGAATAGATTGTGTTTCGGACAGTGAAAGCGCTTTACTTTGAACAACGTAGATATAGGTGACTTTTTCTTGGCCCAACGACGGAGCTCTGCGTTACGTTTTACTACCAGGCGAATACTAAAGAACCGGAAAAGAGAAGTGCCGCCTCCCTTTGATCCTGAGCTTCCACCGCTGAAGGTCAATGAACCAGACAAAAACGAAAGCCCACATTCCATTGAAGGCGCAATCCGTAAGGAACTGGTGTTTGTTTGGATATATTATTTTGTTTCCCAACTAAGTTTAAAAGTTAACACGATAACATTTTCTAACAGCATTGAAAAGCCATTGTCGTGAACCAATAGCTCTAGAGCTGCACGTGGCTCCTTTTTCCCTCTGCTGCGGCTTCGTATGACTTTTGAAAATAAACAAATAAACTTTTATTATAGTATTTCGCTTTCTAAAGGTAGTTCCAAATTCGAAGATTATGGCAATGTTGTAACATTAAAATAAGCCATTTTGATTTTTGCTCAAACTATGCGTTTTAACCGCATATGTACAATCCCTAACCGGCACGCAAATAAAGCATTTACTGTATTTGAAAAATGCCTTCAACTGAGCTTTTTGTCGGAGGTTGAAATGTTTTCGTTGCATGAAGAATTATCCTTTTTTTCTGCAACAATTCGTTGATTTCACAACTGCGACACGCCATATTTTTGCTACATAGCTTACAGTTCCTCGTCTTCAGATCTTTTAGTAGATAGTAACCACCTGGTGAAACGCGGTCTCCCTCTGTCGTAGTCTGATAGGTCATCCCTGCTGCATGGCAGGCCCGTAACCAGCTCGAGACACCAGGTGGGGCGAAGAGTTTTCTGAGAGGGGCCCAAAATTTTTAAACTATGTACAATATTTTTGAAATATGTCCAACACATTTGTCCAGGGGAGGCGAGAAAAATTTTAGGGGTGGCTTCTCCCCCCTGGTTCCGGGACTGCTGCATGGTGTTGCCAGCAGTGGACATTAGAGCAAGTGTGTCATTGTTTGCTACATTCACCGGTATGGGGACCGGATGTGCACACCCACTTGACCACGTTTGCTTTAGCCTTGCCGACTCCTGATCTAAGGCGGTTCAGAGTCATCCATCATGCCCTGGAAAGCTTCAGAGGGCAGGATACTCACTTGAGGTGATGCTAGATTATCTCGAAGTTTCTTTTCCGCAGCTCCATTCTTTTTTCCGCTGTCGATGAAACAAGAGGAACAGCATGACCTAAGACGGATCTTCTTGATTTAAGCCGAATTCGTGTGGCTGTGGCCTCCTGGAGGGGTGCCTCTGGTCAGCTGATTGCTTCAACCGCTCTGCTTGGCTTGCAACACATCTGATGTAAGGTGGGGGATACCTGCCAACCCTTGGAAGTTAGAAATGCTTGTAGGTTTAAGGTGTTCGGTGATATGCCGGTAAGCTTCGTAAAAAGATGAATCAATCTTCTTCACATGGCAAGATCTTCCCCAAACCGGGCGGTCGTATTCGGCTGCAGAGTAACACAATGTCAAAGCTGTTGCTCTGGTTGTGCTTGGATTTTTTGTTGGACATATGCTTCAAGATATTATTGTTCGCTTCTTCCTTGGCTTTTGCTTTTTGGATGTGTTTTTTGCAGTACAGCGCTCGGAGCAGTTTGACACCAAGATAGACTGGATTTTGAGCAGTTATCTGCCACATACCTGGCCAGGGCGCTAACAAAGGTCAAGTGGCTTCTTTACTTCTGAGATGAAAAACACACGCCTGGAGGCATTTGGCTTGAGATGTTTGGTCGAGCAGTATTGTGTCAGCATAGATATGGAAGTCGCAGCGGTTTTTTCAACTGATTCAGAACTACTCTCTTGTGATGCTATGCACAATCGTCTGCGTATAAGAAACGTCTGGAGATTGCCATCTGTGGGTTGACTGTTTGTGTAGATGTGGTATAGCCGTGGCCAGCACATGACCTTGTGGTAGCCCATTTCGCTATCTGCGCCATCATCTCTTTGTTTGGTGGTTCACATATAGGCAAAAAACGATCGGTTGTCGAGTAAGGTTTGCATCAGCCTTAATATATCTATACTATTGGTGATCAGCAGGGTCTTTTTGAACAGCAAACGATGACTGACCGTGTGGTATGCAGCAGGCAGTCAACAAACACAGTCCTTGTGATAAGCTTCTTTTCGAAACCATCCACGATGCGTTGGGTCATGTTCAAGAATTGACAGTTGATTGACTTTCCCTTTCGAAAACCAGCTTGTTGAGGATCAGCTGTGGTTCGACAACAGGAGTAAGTCGGCTGAATATTTGCCATTCAAACCAGGGTTGTTGTAAAAACACCTGACCCAAAAAAATCCACCTGTGTTTTTTTAAAGGCGCACTTAAAAAAAAGCAATAAAACCCACCAAAAAAACACCCTTTACTTCTTTGAAAAATCTACTTAAAAGTAAAAAATAATATAAGCAGCACACTTGTACAGTTAACTGTATTTTTTTTTTTAGTCAAACAAAACGAACAGCAACGAAATTTAAAGGACTTGAAAAAAAGAAGAATAAATCGAACAGCTTGAGTAAATGCTAATGGTTATCTCCTTCACATCTGCACAATCGGTATATTTGAACCAATTTTCTGCCTTCTCTGCATCTAAACTTTTTCTGATTTTGGACCATACCAAACCATATATTGAAAAAATACACTCTATAGATGCTGAACTAGCAGGGCATGTACATATACTTGACGTGGAACTGCAGAGTTTGTGTGGGAGTGGGTTTTCCCTCATTGCTATGCGCATGCTTGCCAAGCCTTACCACTTAGGAGTGAACTGACCAACAACACATTGCGAAAACAAAGATGGGGTACATTTCTTTACCCTTAATTTTGGATGCCATAATAGGTATAGCAAGTTATTATTGTGTCATTCTGAAAATAGTGATATTGCATGATGGAATAAAAACAATTCAGGATGGGGTTTTTCCGTTTTCTTGAAAAAAAGAACAAAATTTTATTTCTTTTTAAAAAAAAACCCAGAAAAACCCAAAAAAACAGGTGGTTTGTTTATTTTTGGAAAAACCCGGGTTTTTCTCAACCCTGGTTCAAACAGTTTGCACGGGAGGCGTAGCAAGGATATTCAACCGACGCCTTCAGCATGAGATTTTTTTCCCGGTTTAAGGATTTCAATGACACTGTGTTTTACGCCAGAATCTTTGGAAATCGCTTTTTGTTCAAATAGTCATTGAAAATTTCAAGTAGCCACTTGCCAGCGTTGGGGTCAAAATGCTTAAGTTGTTCTGTGAAGATGTCATCTGTTCAAATAGTTTTAACATTGTTTAGAGCTGAGATGGCAACTTAAGTTTTTCCATCGTGAATGGTGAGGTTAATCGAAAGTGCCTGCGCGGTTCATGTTTAGATTTGGCGTGTCTAATCGTGGTGACCTTTTGCCCACTGTCTTCCCATTCAATAGTAATTGGCGAGCGACTTCATTGGCACTTGTAGGGTAATGTTATCGCTGATGTTGAGAAGGGTGGTTGCTCAGTGTGCGTATCAGGCGCCATGTTTTTTTACTGTTCTTGCTCTTCCCTGTTTTTCCACCTTCTTTTTCCAAGCCATCTTATACATTATTGAGATGAGATGCTCACCTGCTGTGAGTTTTTTCTGCCAACGGGTTTTGTTCTTGTAACTGCGTGTGTATTTCAAGCAATTCAATGCTCTCTTTACTGAAGCAATGTATATAGTTCCTCCGGCATCTCGTGGTATATTTTGTCATGGAGCTGTTTAGATGGTCTTGATGAAGTGGTCATACTTGGCGTAACAAGCTTCAATGGGTGTGATGCTCGCTTGCAGGTCTTCTGTGAAAGTTTTGCTTTATTGAAGTTAAAGAGGCGCTTGAACTCAGTTTTTGTTGGTGTGGTGGCTGCAGTGACTTGAAGGATGACTGGGCGACATTGTGTACGGGGAATCGGGTACAGGATATCCTTTGAATTGATGCTGCTGATTTTCTCGCTTGCGAAAGGGATATC
>JGI24021J15306_10009206_pt1 | contig 12209 bp, 10 predicted proteins | sample Ectturendosymbi1_FD_15306 | JGI IMG/M metagenome (IMG submission 15306)
TTTTGCTGAAATTTTCAAAATCCAGGGGGGCCTCGCCCCCTGCCCCCCCTTCCGACGCCCATGTGTACGATTATCTCGACCGAAGCCAGGACGTCAAACTTCCACTTACGCCTGGGTGCGGTCTGAACCAGACTTCACCTGAATTTTTCAGTGAAAAATCAATCTGCTCAAAGCGGTATCACTATTTTCAGTTTTCCACTACACCATGACTCCTCTGTGGAAAGAACCCCGGATTGATGGCTTACACCAGTAGGTAGTGCGACGCAATAAACGTCATAATCCACGCGACTGAAGAGCAGGACACCGCTGGTCTTAAGTGGTGAACACTGCTATAGCCACGGCCCGGTGAGAGAGAGGCAGCATAAGCCGGGGCCCTGGCTCGTTTAGGGTCCAGTGAGAATTTGAAAAGTGATGTAACTTGAATTGAACCTTAAAGGTTTCAATTACATCAATGTCTTCCGTATCATTATTGTAGAAATGAGCTTGTCCGTATCGGACAGTTGCACCTCTATCTCGACCATGTTCGCATCGCTGATTGATCTCGCATAAAAGCTTCTAACTGCATACAACCAACCTGTCACCGTAACCTCAGTTAACACCCGATTTTGCTCAAGTGTTTCACAGGACCATTTTAACAACATCTTAGGCAGGCAAGCCAGTCTACATGGTGCCTCTATAAAAAGCACAGTACAGAAGTATATATCTGCGGTAAGTCACTGAACATGCAAACCAGCATAGGACCCCGTATGTTAGCATGGCCTTTGGGCAAGTGCCAATCGGACCCATATCTTAAGACGGGTCTGCGTGTTTGCCCAAACCTTACATCCATTAGATTGAAATGTAGATATTTTTAAGCGCTTTAGTAATTTCTGAGTATTTCTCAGAGTAAAAAGTCAAGTAAAATAGCAATACATAATATTTAAAAAACGAGGTTATTCCATAAGAAGTTCACGACTAAGAAATCGAAAGCTAAATGCAAAATATCTCGAGACTCAGAAGATACCGAATATCCTTTCGGTTTTACTTTTTATTTTCGGCGTTAATTACGGAAATGAATGTGCGTCTGGTATGCTTAGCCCAGTTGCAATCACTCCGGCATTGCTACCAGAAAATACATACAGAGGACTCCTTGGTCCATGGCACTAGTGGCAGCTGCTCTACAACTACTAGACGTTGATGGCACACGATTGCGTGATGCTATTATTGTGGGTCACTTGTGACGTAAAAATACTTAACTTGTATCCATGATTTTCACAGTGCAGTTCATTTTCTAAGGAGCTCACATTGCGCGTTGGAATTTATGTTCTCAAGTTGCAACGGTTGCGAGGTCTGATGATGTTCAACAGATGACACGTTTGTTCCTCAAATTGACTTGCACTGTGTTGAGGGGCTTGCGAAAATTTAGTACAGTTAGCAGTGGCGGCCTTAGCAATTTGAGATACCCTGTGCTGAATATTTTGGGGACCCTGCGTTTGTGTAAATGAAAGATCGACACAATAAAGGTCGTTTTCAGAAAATGGGGTTGGTATTTACAGAAACACTGATATATGATGCTGAGTTTTGCACCAACTCATATACCTTCTTTGATAATACACTATCCTTTTCATTTATTTGTAGAGAGAAAGTTTGTCGCATAAAACTTTTTCGGGCAAATTTTATGCGACAAAATAAAATTTGTTTCGGTACTGCCCATTCAAGTATTGAAATTCCAGTACTCTTGCCTGCCAATTCAAGTACCCAATTTTCTATTTTCTGTCTGTGGCAACAACTTCTACCATGTTGCCATAGACTAGAAAATCGAAAAAACACGGAACTTGCATTGGTTCCTAACCTAATTGAACAAACGTGTGCTCGGCTGTGCTAGAACATTGTCAGCATTTGGCAGGCTCAGTACTCATGAGCGCCTGGCTCACAGTTATTGTCTGTTCAACTGGACATATATGCCACAAATTGTATTGGAAATGTGTTCATTTAAACACTGTAGGCAAAAGTAAAAACAAAACATTTTCTGCACTTGCCTGGCATGAACTCTGCTAAATTGAAGTAGGTGCCCTACAGCATACTCTATTCCCCAGAATGTACAATTAACAAAGTACATAAATGAAATGCCTTCTTTTGACCAAACTTTCAAGTGAGTCAGTTACTCCTCAACCCCCCAAACAAAAACACAAAGTTACTAGACACAGTTTGTTGATTTTATATATTTTTGATATGTTTTTTTATGACACAATGCATTTTTATTTATACACTCAATAACAAGGAAGTAAAATTGTTTAATACTGCTAAAAAATGTCGAAACTTGTTTGCCCGAATTTTTTAGATTTTGCCCAAATTTTGACGAATAAAAAGTTTTGGTGGTGCGCCTGCATCCCCTTCACCCCATATCCTGCACCACTAGGCTACCCAATACCGGAAAAGCTGCGCAAAAGTGTCTTGAATGCTTAGATTAATAGCATTGGATACAACGCATCGCTGAATGAGCTACGATGGTCTTTACTTTAAAGTTTACTTTCACATGACAGATTTTTCGGTTTGACCTGAAACGAGCCTGAAGGGGTGGATCGTTCTTGAGGATTTTTCAGATGAACGAAAACGCTTTGTGCTAGATGTTGAGTTGTTCTAGCCTTTGAAAATAGCTTGCCATGAAACAATAAACGTTCAACGTGATAAACTTGATGCAAAGCAACCAAACGTGTTTAAACAACATTGGTCATGTTAAATCATCTTTCCGGGGTTTTTCAAATATTGTTTAGCCTACTCGAGCATGAAACCCTGAGAAAAAGATAGCTAGCATTTTAGTGTTGTCCATTATCTCGAGTTCCCCATTCAACTCCAGCAAGAAACCAGCTTTTTAAAATGGTTGATTGATAAATGTTTGGATGTGTACAAATCTAAATGCACTCAGTGGTTGTGTCTGCAGTCTACGTTTCATTTATATGCGCATACACTGTAAAATAAATAAAAACAACTTGTATCATAACTGTTTGATGACGAATAATTTCCAGATCATGGTTTTCAAAAAAAATGTGTCAAAAACGACGATTTTTTCGAAGAGACTACTCATTTAACGGTTACGATTTTTAAAATATATCTTTTACGTCCGTAAAACTTCAGAAATAAGATTTTTCCAAATGCACCAATAGGAGCGGTAGTGAAAAGCGGTAGCTCGCTACTATTTTTATTCAGTAGCAGTAGCGGCAGTGCTACTATTACATATAGAAGAGACCGGTAGAGTCACTATATGTGAAGTAACTGTTGCCCATCTCTGCCTATTAATATTAGCAGGGAGTTCTAGAAGCTCATGCTGAAGTTGCAACATGCATATCACTTTGGGTGCCAACGTTGCCAAAATCCCAATGGAAACAACAACACGTTTGTGGTTCAAGACAGTGAAATGACCAACGGAGCTCAAAATAATGATAATATAGTGCAAGATATAAGAGTATGTAGCTGTGTTGAACGTGAATCAGTAGAAACTGGACCGTTTAAAATTCAGAAAACAGTGATGTCTGCTGCTGAACGAGGGACATTGGTGTTTGATTTTGATACAGGTAGGTAGGTTTATTCATGGATTTTTATGACGCAAACCACGAAAAAACAGAAATGCTATGAAAAGAACAAAGCACCAAAACAGAGAAAAACTAATTGCATTTACGAAATAAAATGATTAAATCAATTCAGGACTTAGGAATTCTGCAAATTGGTGTGAACTACATATTTGAGACACAAATGAGTGGCGAAATGCCTTATGGGTCAACTACATAGCTATCTGTATGGTTGGCATAAACCACTACTAAATTGAAGACATTTGAAATGAAGAGGAAAGAGGAAATGACCAAATGCAATAATTTGTACATCAGACGGAGGTTAGTGAAAAAAACAAAACACACAAAGGATGAAAAGCATGCGTATGTACATGGAGAGTGAGTACTTAGGAGGGAGAAGGGTTCTACAAAAAGAAGAGGCATTATATCCAAAATTACAGAAAAATGGAAAAAACATATGAATGAAGAAATAACTGGCGTATTGATTTGAGAACAAGACATTCTTATTATTTCCTAATGTAAAAGATGAAAGATATTTCAAACTTTCAGGAATGTCAGTTTTCGACCAATACACAGCAAAGAAAGCTGACCTAGAGATGTTTTTATTATAGGTAACCGGTATTTGTGGGAAGAAGCAAGCGTTGTTTGATTTGTGAGCTAGAATGCAAAAGTAATTGTCAAAGTGTTCAGGCAGTACACAGTTATCGAAAGAGTACATATATTTGGCAATGGATAATTTAAATATATCAGGAATTTCTTTAATATTCGGCGCTTAGAATAGAGAATATCCGTTTTAGTTTTGTTATAAATTAAGTGCTCTTGCAGCTTTATTCTGCAATCTATGGCCTCAATAATGACGTAACACAATTAAATTAAAATACATGTTTTTAACATGTTTGCAATTAGTTTTGTTTTGCGTAAGATTTACCTGCCGCCAGCCTCGATGTGTTCAGAGTGCTTAAAACCTAGACCAGAGCTCAACAAAACTTTCAAATCTTAAAGTACTTATTAAATTATATACCATTGTGCAAAATTGGAGGTGAACTTTTATGTTGTGGTATAGCCTCTCTAAACCCTGCAGCGACAGTCTCAAAACTGCTGGTATCAATTCTGGCTTTGACTTCAAAAATTTACCATAGCCCTAGGAAGCGAAACATCTTAGCCTCGACAAAAGTGACAGTTCTCTATTTATTCAGTTGTTGACGTGAAACTGACTCCTACCTTGCGCACGTTAATCTTCTATAAGAGTAAATAACCAGTTAAATGGGATAATTTCAATTGCATTGATTATACGCCACCATCGCATTATTTTAAATGTACCATTGCTATGCAATTAAATTACACTGTTAATTGCTATTTTGCAGTTTTCTACTTTAGCCAACGGATCAAGATATGTAAAATTACGCCTTGAGTAATGCGCGGAAACGTGTTCTATGTATCTATGCAATTGCGATCCTTTAGCATTGCAATTGATTTATTGGTGATTGCTTGTCCGATTAAGCCTTTGATTACAAAAATTCACTGCAAACCGGTGTGGTTGAGATGAAACGCTATTCCCATTCACCCAATGGCCTTGTGTCGAACACTCACTCCTTTCTATTGAGATGCGGACACTCTACCACTAAGCTAGAGCTATGGTTTCTTGATCGAAGACGAAAATACCATAATGTTAGATTTACAACAACGAAAGCAGAGAACCTTTGAAAAAACATGAAATAAAGTGAGCTAAAAATGGCAACTCGGCCGATCACCAAATTTTACATTTCTTAGATATGTTCCTGGTTTTTTGTAGAATTCCACTGCTGCACTTTCAGGTGCTCTTTTCAGCTTCATTGATAGAAAGTAATTTCCAGATACAGGTTCTCCGTAGCTGAAAAACAAAACCATGTTCACTTAAACCAAGAAATTTTCGTTGGAGAATAGAGCAGCAAAACCATTTTTATCAAGAGGATTCATATTTACTGGTTTTGTGAAATTAGAAACAAAATAGTGCTTAGCAACAAAACCTGATTTTGAAGTAGCGCGAAAAAAGTTGCCTGTAAAACAACTTTGGATTTCATCATCCTCCGATGCTCCATGTACAGTACATCAAGATCACCAAATTTGTTTAACTTGCTCGCCATTGCTGGTGGCGAATTTCAGCGTTCGCGCCCGTGTTGAGACAAGCGCTATGAGTGTATTAATAGTGATTACAGGTGATCTCTGGTTGATTAGTTCACTTTCAGCGCAAGTGTAATGACGCCAGATTGAACATGTTTCACTTTTGCTCGTTCGCATTCAGGGTCTCCATAAATTAACAAGTTATTACGATACATGGGTGTTGAACAACGCTGTAATTGAAATAACTAGTTTGTCAACATCAGATTTAGTAGGCGCCATTGAGAGAGTAAACAAAATCGTTGTGCACATTACTTTTAGCAAAATTTTAATACGTGTTTGAATACTACTGTGCGATTATTATCTTTTCGCTAACGCTATACAATAAAGTAACCAAAGAAATTGTTTTCGTAATAAAACTAATGAATTTCTTCATGGGATGCTTTTATTGCGTTCAATTTTGAAAATTGCCGAATGGTCACGAACAGGTGTATGCAGCAGAATAATTCTTTGGTTTCTTTATTTTATTTACAACGTACAGGTTACATAACCCGAAAAGAAAATTAGTAGACAGGATTTATCTTCAAAATTCAGGACGATACTTCGGATTTCATCTATAATTTTTCATCTGTTGATAAGCTCGGAGAAAAAATAGGCTACGAGAAAAACTAACAAAAGATATCTGAAAATCTCGCTGCCTTTCTGTCTGTAAAGGCCTTTATCGTCAGGTATTTGCTAAAGACAATGGCGAAAATTGATTTTGCTTGTTTTTCGTTGGACGAGGCACCACGTAAAAAAGGAAATGCTCTGTTCTTTAAACGAAATGAACCCTTTTATTTTATATCGAGGATTTACTGAAATGACGACAGTCGTTCTTGACATTCTTTGCCAACTGGACTATTCTCCGTATAATTGCACAGAGACAACGTTCTTCGTTACCTGGTTACACTCTTTAACTATTGTATGAGATTATGTTTATAATTTAGATGAGAGACGAAATGTGAGCATTAGGTCAAGATAAGTGTCACACTCTGCCTGCTAAAGTCTTGGCTCGTATTTTTTGCTCAACAAAGTAAAAACATTTTTCGTTATTGATTATACAGCAGAGTTCAACTGTCATTGATAGTTGTCCGCATCTAACCTCACCACGACTTCAAAGTAAACTAAATGTTGACTAACAACTTCAAACCTTGGGATGAAAAAAATCACACTGCAGATGGGCGCTCGACTGGAAAACATGGACAACAGGTTTATTTTAAGTGTCCTGAAACCTTGACCATAACCTGAGATGAAACATTCAATGCCAGCCCCAAAAATTCAGTTAAAAACTATGAATGACATCACTGCATAAAGTTTTGAAACAACTCATTGCCCAAATGTGTAGAAACATTGAAGCATTCTATAGAAGCAACCAAACGTGTACGCTTGAAAACTAAAGTAGAACAGACTTCTTCACAGTCCTGTCAAAGCCCAAAACCCATAATAATCTATAAATACGCAACGCGAGATAAGAATTGCCTGAAGAGATGTTGTTTCACGCCAGTTAGCTTTCAAACAATTATTCAGCGAATATTTAAAGCCTAACCTCGCTGCCCTCGCGAGCACGCATACAGAGCTTTGAGAACATTTGTTGCGAAACCCACAGTCAACCCGATGTGCTAATCGTTTGGAATAACTGTGAAGTAGGCAACACATGTTTCTCTCATGATTTATTATTAAAACTCAACATCTTCTTTCCGTAGGCTACCTGCAGGTAACCTTATAACCTTGTCAAAGTGAATACTGAACAGTGACGGGTGTAGACTTGATGTTATCTTTGGGGCGTCCGAATTTGAATAAAACAAAGAGACGGGGAAATAAGAAAGTCATCGATTTTGGGGGCAGCATGCTGTGGAAAATGGGCGCCACTGCAGGGGGTGCAATGTCACTTGGGGTCAGTTTCACCAAATCGCAATCCCTTGGGTCACGACTGGTACTGATCATGATGTGTCAATTAAACAGCGATTTTTTCTTAATGAATGCAAAAGCGCCACTCACAGCCTTACCTGTAGTTGGCATAAATGGTCCCTTCGATATTTTGATCGCTAACGAGAATGAAAGATTTGCTGGGTACTACGCGGACTTGAAACGTCGGAAGAACTGAAAAATAGATTACAACGGTGAGTGCACCATTCGAACCAAGAACATGAAATGTCAACCGAAGCACACGACCTGAAACTACAAAATAAGTTGTTTGCTTTTTGTTGCGAATGTCAGAATCATCTGCGGAACACAAAGACCTAATATTTATTATAAAATTTGTTGGACGTTGCATAAAAGACGCGCATTGTACAACATTAGCTAAATAATTGCATAAACTGCATAATGTTCAAAAAAGTGTTCTTTAACCACCGACAACCAAATTTTTGATTGGATATTTTAACAAGACCTTACCGTAACGTTGAACTAAAAAGCTTGCAGTTGCGTTGGTTTCAAAGCCCTGAAAATACATTTTATGTAAATGGTGCGTGACAGATTCATTCATGTTCTCGCAATAACTTTCTAAAACTTTCTGAAGCGTCCCAATGCGATATACAAAAAACATGCTTTGGGAGCTAAATAATTCGCGCCCTCTTCTGTGCAAAGGTTCTGCGTTAGAGTGCTAGCGCTGGCCAACACAGTTCATTACACACATCTGTTCGAACCCGGAATAAATGTTTAATAGTATGTGCTTTAGCATCTATGCATCGCGATAGTAATGGTTAACAACAGAAAAGACCTCACTATCATCAATGTTGCTCAAATATGCTGCACTTTTAACTGGCGTGCAGAATGTTTTCTATCGTTTGTACAGCTTGCAAAATGAAGACACATGTTTGAAGCCCTCGCACATAATAATGAAATTTGCCTGCATAGGTTTTTGGGCTTCGAAATTCGAAGTTTGGTCTCAAGTTGCTAAATATTACTTGACTTGAATTTCGTCCTGGACAGATTTGCTGCCATAAATTCCTTCTTTCATGCATCCAATGCATCATGCAGCGTTGATTGGCAAACGCAATCTCACCTTCTGTAGGGAACAGGTCAGAAAGGTGCTCTCATTCATCGCGTTAAAATCCTGCCGTCACGACAAAAACACTTGAGTGACAGTTCAAACTGCAGCGTATAAAGTAATTACTCCAGTCACTGCGTTAATTTTTTCTGTATTTTTGTAGTGACTGAGCTTGTTTTTTGCAGTGAATGTGTTCTTAAACCTTTATTTTCGTTTCCTTGTAGCTTTCAAAGCGTGCGTTGTTTTGAACTTGAATGTGTATGTAGCTAGAAAACTATGCATGGTGACAGAAACGGCATTTTAAATGTTAATGTTTAGTTGCCTATCACAGCATACGGCTTTTCATTTCTTTAGATCTTGTTGCATTCGAATTGACGGGTTTATTCCTGTAATAATTGCATGTTTGCGTTCTTGTAACAGGTTACCCCATGGTGTGTAACAATATAACCTGTCCATGAGGTCAATTACACTTGACGCCACCTCACTTTTCATTCAATAAAAGTTCTCACTGTATGAATTTCTTTGGTTTGTTTGTTGGGTTCATTAGCTGAGGATTGTAGCAAAACTTTTGCAAATTTTCTTTGCTGCAGCTTTTGTGCATTGGTGGTTACATTAATTTAAGTGAAAATCGGAAGAACTCTCCCCGGTCTCCCCCCAGGTATCAGACTACGAAACCCTTTTTCCAGTAATTCTGCTATTGAGAGTGCCCCTGACGAAATACAAGACAAGTTTTTGTAACTGCGAAATGAATCTTCAGCACGTGACTTGTTATTTGAAAACTTCCTGACGCAGTTCTGCTGAGCTATGCAGCAATCGGTGCCCGTTCAAAACAGACCTGTTCATAACGGACCCGTTGAGAATGGGTCTTTGTTATGAAGGTGGTCAGTTGTGAAAGTGGTCTGTTATGAACGAGTCTCTTATGAACTGGTCTGTTATGAAAGTGACCTGCTTTGAACATGTCTGTTATAAACGTGGTCTGTTTCGAGCGGTAGGTCTGTTTTTTGAAAGGAAGCCGCAGCAATCATACTCAAACCTAACTATGCTCGCTTTCCGTTGGCTGCTTCCATTCGTTTTCACCTACCGCTATGTAGCTGAAACGAAGTCAAGGAATGGGCTGGATATTGAGAATGACATGAAATTAGTTTTCATAAACACGTCATCTATAGTTTCAAGACGAATTGCCAGATGCAGCTCAGTCGTCCCGTGGATTTATATGTATGTGCTATTTGTTTTGCATAAGATTATAAATACAGTGAATTTAACATGTGAAATGATTGTGTTTTTTATTTTGTTGGTTATCTGAACATATTTAGAGTTGCAGGTGATGGCTGGGGCCGAGCGTTTATGTAAAATTTTGGAATGGGGTCGCGAGATCAAAAAGATTAGGAATCACAGGTCTAATGTCAACAAACAAATGATGCCAAACACGAGCTGGTTAATCAAAATTCTTTGAAAAACACAGATCATTCAATGTACTGAAGAGGGAAGCGAGTACATAGACGTCGGCGATGGTAAGTTTTGTGATAAGATCATTAGCGTTTCAGGTAAGTTTTCTGCTAAAAAAGGATAGATTTGTTTGTAAATATAACTGTGCGCTTTACCTCAAGGCTGTTAATGCAAACGTCGCCACAGCAATTTTTTGCCTTGTTTAGAACAGTAAAGAAAAGCAGAATTTTATTATAAAGAAGTCAAGTTAACTATAATATCCCACAAATCCGTAACAGCTAAAAAACAAACTGTGCGTTTTCGAAAAAGAATTGACCAAATAAGAAATTATTACTGACGAAGACCCAAATTCTAGTAGGACTGCACAGCGGAATTGCTTTCACCGTTTCCCACGAAAATGCGATACATCTGATCAAATCAGCTCACAGTTCACATCTTTCAGCACGAAGCAATGCTCCGCAGCATGAAACACTACACCTAGTGTATTCTTTAATCTCTTTAAAATTGGTAAAATTTCGACATTATGAATAAATAGCAGTGATTTTTACGCCTTCGTTTTAGAATTTAATTGATAGGCAATGTTTCGCAGATCCAACTAGACTCAAAGTAGACGAAATGCTTGAATAGGATGCTGCCTTGGTGATAATTGCAGCTCTTTGTAGGTAAAACCTCCTCGCTTTGACCCCCAATAACGCACCGCCAATGTGCTTGTGTAAAGAAAACAATGGCACAGAGAGATGACGGAAAGCTGTTACTACAAACCACGTACTGTTTACCAGATCTACTAAAATTCATGTGTTTGACGATTTGTAACTAAAAAAATATATATGTTAATTGATTTGTAATCACACTATTCCGTATTATTATGTAAGGTTGCCAGACGTTCTTGAGCCCCAAGGACTTCCCTTGAATTTGCTGTCAAAATTGGTTATATCCTCGATCCTTGAAAAACGTTTGTTGTCCTTGAGTGTATTCCGGAGTCCTTGAAAGTTCTTGAACAGTTGTTAAATTGTTCTTCATTGGACTATTGATTACATTACACCAGGGTCGGGTTCACCAATAGGCTATGTAAGCCTAGGGCCTCAACATCCAGCAAACTATGGTATGCATAGAGCAGTGGCGTATCTATGTAAAGTGGCGCCCATGGCAAAATTTAAATCTGCGCCCTTTCTAATAATTTAGATATTAAATGTAGGCACAATTTTTACGAAAGATAAACCATAAAGAAAATAATTTTTTAAACTGAATCTATTTGTGTTTACTTTTGCTTTAAACGTTTCAGCAAATAAAATATAAATTATCCATGATTACTACAACATACTTCTATACTCATTTATTTTTATTATGATAAACATCAATAACATTCAAACAATAACGTTATCGTAGTCTATAGGTCTACATATTGTTGCCTGACAAAATAGTATATCTTAACAAAAAAATCAAACAACATATTGCAACTGCTAACGACAGTATCTTTTGAAACAAAAAGCATTCAATCTGAATTGTGCAATAAAGTATTTAATGCAAGTCATGTATCACTTCTGTTCAAAAAACATAATTCCATCGAGACATAAACATATCCAACCTTTTCCGGTTAAATTACACAAAAATGTTAATTGAAACAAAACAACAGTTTCCGTGCCTTTATCGAAGTAAAGTCGTCTATGATTTCATCAAAGTATAGCAAGCGTTTGCTGTTTCCTCCTTTTCTATTCTCAAAGCTATATCACATAACCTTCCCTGACTTATTGTTAATTAACGAGGCCCGGACGTATGAAAGGACCAGTTTCAGTTTACTGAAAGATCGTTCGCAGCTTGCAGTAAATACTGTATAATTGCCATCATTAGCATTATTTGCAAAGCAATTCGAAGAATGTCAGGAGGACTTCAGGTCAGGAGGACATTTTAAGTTATACCACTTGAAACCAGCATTTTGCAAATCTAGACTCTTTTCGTATAATTTCTTGCCATCTACATCTGAACTGTACACAGCTACTAAATTGTCACACGTAGATTTTAGTTTCTCACAGTCAGGACCTTTTCACAAGGCATTGGACATGAAAAGAAAGCCAAATTTGGACAGAAAAAGCTAG
>JGI24021J15306_10009207_pt1 | contig 12209 bp, 7 predicted proteins | sample Ectturendosymbi1_FD_15306 | JGI IMG/M metagenome (IMG submission 15306)
CGAATTGAGTCTCTTCCGTTAGAGCTCGACCGATGCATCGGCGTGTGTGCTGCCGATGTACCATGTCGGCAAAAATTCGGCCGATACGTATCGGCAATATTTGCTCATAAAAGTCGCTGCGCTATTGTTTTACTCGGAGTGTTCGTAAACCATAGTTGGTACTTGTCTCCAGCGATTAATGCAAATTGTTTGTCCTGTTCTTTACGGCGCGAAGCCGTCCGACAACATCCAGTAGTGCGTAATATCAACAAGGCCTCGGTAATATTCTGACCGCTGCGCAATCCAGGGTTTATTTTTTCGGTCATAGACCGAATTTACTTTCATTGACTGAAAAAAATTCAGTCAATTCGTTCATAATGTCGGAAAAGTTAGGCTAGTGAATACTGTTACAACGAGCTTTAACCATTATGGATTAAATGACCGAAAAATGTCTTACCGAAAAAAAGATCCAGGCGCTATCGTCCTAATAAACCGTTCTGTAACACAACATTCATTCGCTGGCTTTTGCAAAGTCACAGTCTGCTCTAAAAAACGCACTGTTTGCGTGTTGCGGGCTGCATTTCGCAGCGGATAGCGGTCAATGCAATTACATCAAATTAAAGACAAATCTCAACAAAAGGGTAAAAGACAAGAAGATCTGCAAAAATAAAGTCATCTTCTCTCCTTTACAGTCAGACATTTTATTAAACGTTTACATTCAAAAAATCATTGTTTCTGGTTCCTACTGGAAAATTAACTCCAACTTCTAATAGTTCTCCCCATGACATTCCATCCAAATTTTTTAAAAAGCCAGTTTCCAATTTGTTCAATGATTGCATGATAGTATGTGAATTCCCAGACTTGTTGAAAATTGCCCATATAACACCACACAAACCCCTGAAGTTCGTAACCCAAGCTCTTCATCTGAATACAGACCAGTCCATGTTCTACCAGTAATGTCAAAGTTATTTGAACATAGCTTTATCACAGAGACTACTCCAATTTGACTGATAAATGGCAATATGGTTTCAGAGCAAATCACTCAACTGAATTAGCCATTACAGCCATTAATGATGAATTAGTCAGTAACTTTGACAATAAAGAGATAACGTGTACTTGATATTTTACTTATAAAGATGGGCTTTTGACTGCTATTTTACTTAAAATCTCTTCCGCTGTGGTATAAAATGTGTTCCACAAACTATTCACGAAGTATCTGCGTAACAGAATGCAGTGCACCAAAATAATAAGGGCTTGCTCGGCAGATGCAGCATCGCCTTAATAGTGCTGTAGAAAAGCAAGGCCGCAACTTAGTGGCAGCGTCGTAACTTCACACCTGAAGTACAGAAACATGTAATACATCGATGTTCCTTTAAGTAAGCCTCTAAAGTAAGCCTGTTGTTGCTTATAAAACGTTATTGGCCATCAAAATCTTCCAAATGTGCAGAATGGCACAATTGTATGAAGCATGAGATATGCGAAGAATGGATTTTGAAAGCGTTGGAAACTACATCGCAAAATACATTTAACTTTAAAAAATTTCTCTGTATAGCTTCATCACGTCTGGAAAATACAGCGGATCATATTTTCATTGTGAACCGCGAACTGACATCAAGTGCTTTTTTCGTGGTCGTTCAAGATTGCTATGGAATGTTCCTTTTTCTTCTGAACCCGATTTACTTACAGCTCCTATGCATAATGTTTTTATTGTTGTTTTGAATAAATTGACACCATATAAATATTTTAGAAAAAAGTTTGTGCTGTACAGTTAGCAATGATATCGTCAGCGTCATAACTCAGGCAATGACTACGCCGTTAGCTTTTATCTGCCTGTTCTCTCAAAACAAACTTGGTGGGCGGCAATGCTGTCTNGGGAACAGTAACTGACGACTATTTACGGTTGTGACAATTAATCACGTTCACTGGGCAGAATCTTGATGAGCTTTGGTAAAAAGTTAGTTCAGTTTTTCTGTGATGAACAATGCAATATCCGGAAGAGTCCGCTTAAAAAGCAATTCTGATATTTCTTGGAACGAACGAATTTTTATGTCAAAGAAAGTTACCGTAAGTGTCAATGACCAAAATTTGCTAGATGTAAACGTAAGGTACCTACGAAAGTAGACAGCTTTTTGCAAAAATCTACGAAAAGCAAGCCTATCTATTTTTAGTTTGGTATGACCGGAGGGATGATGCACCCAGAAGGCCCTCCCTGATTGTGTAAAGTGCGATCGCATATTCGTTCGTTTCGCGACTTATCTGCTGCACAAAGCAACGCGGCCTGCCTATCACCCAAACGTATCGAACTTTACAGTCGATAGGATTCGCAGGTCACTGCAGCTACTGTACAGTAACAAATGAAACGCAACCTTTTCCCGGTTTCAACAGTGAGGAATGAAGGATAGGGACAAATAACGTCGGGTACAACCCTGCTTTACTTCAAAATTCGTTCGTTTCTGTTATAATTATGCCAAAAGCAGGTTTTTTAAAAGGCGTTTTAGAGACCCGATTCGGGTCCCTAGAATCAGAGAAAATCGGGTCCCTAGAACAGAGAAATGGAGTCCCTACAGGTCCATACCGGGTACCTAACATTCTCCTTAAAAAAAAACTGCCAAAAGCCACTAAGAATCGTATGTTCCTAGTTCACTTGAACCTTAACGTTAAGTTCTCCGTGAGACGATCAAAAGCACAGCGAAACAGCTCTGCAGTAATTCAGACGATCTACTGCCAAACCGTATCCATATCCTTGGGGATGGAAAAATTAACATGGCTTATTTTAAAGTTATTTCGGCATTTAAACTGTTTACTTACACTAAAAAAGTTGTGCAATGTCTTCATCGTGTTATTGCCGACATAGTCACATGTAATCACAGTGTAACAAGATTTCCATTTATTATAAGAAAAGCCTTTTTGCGTGATTCGTTGTGCTGGTAAAGATTTATCGAAACTTCAAGTTGTTTAGCGTTGCCACTGCGGTGAGTTTATTTAAATACATGCTTTGTCGTAGAAGTGAGTAGGCACTTCTGAAAAGCTTTGGAAAATTTCAAGGATCAGTCTTCGAAGTTTCCATCTTTGAAAAACGTTTGTCTTTGTTCCCCCGATCTGCACAGTAATTGGACGTGGTTGGCAAAAGGTGGATTCCTTTCACACCTCGCTCAGCACTAAAGAGTTCGGGCAAGGCAATCAAGCAATTCGTGCAGACCAAGAAATATCGGCACCGCGTGCGTTTTCGTACGCTACGCGTGCGTTGAAGAAATTTCGAAACGCATGAACAAGAAAAGCGTGTAGCAGTTGAATTAAAATCGTTGAGACGATTTGAGATCGATGCCTTAACCGGGGGTCACCTAATTTTTTTACGACGGGCCTGGTACTGAAAAAAATGAAGAGCGGGCCGAATAATTACATGTTTCAATACTATGTGGTATTACGTAAATGCAAAAAAGATAGACAGCGAACAGTTGTGTATAAAAATATTATCAAAGAAATAACGAATTTCTNGCTCAAACGACCTGAAACCATGTTAATATTAANACCTGTCCGCANTTTTTTGTTAGGTATCCGGTATGGATATGCAGGGACCCGNTTTCTCTGATGCTAGGGATCTGAATCGGGTCCCTAAAACACTTAGAAAAAGATCATTTACAAAGCCACGTTATTTACAAAAATAGCTAGGATGGAATCGCATAACAGCACGTCTAATGGCGTTATCACCACTTCATGAAATATTACGAGGCCTTCCAGTTTTTTTTCACGACGCCATAATGTACCGTGCTTATCCAACTTTCCTATGGCGCTGTGAACTGGGCTTTTGCTAAGTTGTAGTCTTTTTCCAATCCATCCTGCGAGGTTATTCATATGCAAAGTTGCTATCTATGCACGCTCAACAGTCAGTGTTATTTATTGCCCATTTTTCGTTACTTGGACAATAAATACCATTGTTTATAACTTCGTAAGGATCCAGAGTTGACCATGATCTAATGTGTTTCTTTGAAGAAATATTGTAATTGGGAAAAGCGAATGGTGCATTCGTTCCAACTTCAATTGTCACTGTGGCTTGAATGGTCCTAATATTTGCAAATAACTGTATTTACAGGAACTTATTTATGGCACAATGCAGCGGCGGGTCCGATAAACTGATTTCGTGGGCCGGGTGTGGCATGAGGATCGTAGTTGGGCGACACTTGCCTTATTCCCGCAACTGTTTCTATTTATGTCGCCCTTTTTTATTGCTGGCAATTGCGAAACGAAAGAAACCTTAAATTTAAGAAAGAAAATGCTGATATGTATCTACTTCAATGCAAGTTGATACCCAGGTGTCAACACAACCATGTTTTGTTACCTGTATAAAGAGATGTAGCTACGTAGGTTTGACGTGCCAAATTTCGACACAATAACCTAGTGACGCTGCAGTTAGAACAGCTTTGGTCAGGGGGCGATATGTAGCGCAATAGCGTCATCCTGTGTGCATCGAGCAAATGCCGGACGTGATCGACCCGTTGTATTTAAAAACTGTGCTTTCCTGTGTCAAACTTTTAGAAGTCTGACCAGCTTTCTATTGCGTTTTTACAATACTTTCTTGAGCTGCAGCAGGCCAGGAAAAATGTGGAATTTGGGAATGTCATTCCCGGGATATCTGACATGCTCGCCGGATATTTTTTGCAACAACACTATAACTTTTGGAAGTTTTTAAGCAGTTCATAAAAAATTTTTGCTCGGCGTGAATCGACTTTCTGAACGCGCTGCTCGAGTCAATTTTTTTTTTTATTTTCCGCGGATTTTTTTCTAAGCACCGCGCTTACAGCTGGGCTTGATGAGCGCTTGAGCGCAGCATGTCACATTACTCGGCTTTCGGAAGTCGAGCCGTTTGATTCAAAGCGCATTCCCTCCATCATGATAGGTCACTGAAGGGTCGAGCCATTTTAATCAAAGCGTACTAACAAGTGATAAGTTATTCCGATGCTACGATGGAAATATGGGAGTTCAAATGCCAGCAAACCACCAGGAAAAACTTATGCACAACGGCCAGCACAAGATTATTGCGGTGGTTATCGCGCCCATTCTGACAGTTATAGTCAAAGATGTAGTTCCATCCCGTTGGGTATGGCATCGAAAGACAGTTTTGCGTGCAGGTCGAAGCAGCAAGTTAAGTACGGACACTGAAGAAAGGTGTTCAGGCGTGCTTGTCTAGATAGATCACCAGGGCGTTTCAGAGGTCGGCGCTGGCAAAAAAGCAGCTTGAAATGTAAAACAAGGGAGGTAGATAAGAGGCTTATCACGGCGGATGTATCAAGTCTCAAATGCTAATGATTTTTCTTTAGAAAGAGCGACTTTGAAGGTGCAGCTCATATGCAAAGCTTTTACAATAGTGGAAAGTAAGTTTAACAAAACTCCACGACAGGTCGCGGTAAATCAAAGTTAGCGTCCCTGTAAATTTGCATATTTTCTGGCACATAGAGCAGACTTTCTCACACCAAGGTGCTCATATGCAGTGACATTTTCGGGGAACTGTTTTTTATCTCAGAGCAAAGTTCCACGTGTGGCGTGCGGCAATAGTAACTGGTCTCCACAAAGGTGACAAACAAGCCAATCGGTCGGAATTTTTTTAAATGTAGGAAATCGATTTCACGCAACACTGCGCATCAGCAGACCTACAATCTGCAAGCAATGCTCACGAGTGAAAAGGAAAGGCTGAAGCGGAACCGATGTGTGATCAGCTCCACAGCGTTGTGCTTTGAAATTGAGTAGAAATGCTACAGACGAATATACAAATGCATTGACTCTTCCATATTATCAGGACACATCTGTATTGGAATCGTCTATTTTTGCTCTATATTTCCCTTTTCAGTAAAAATTCAAAAGACTTTGGCTATTGACTGCCAATCCCCCAACCTTTTGTAGCATACACTGTAGTCGTGTAGTAAATCACGGCAGGTCGTGCGGTAGTTTTAAAAATCAAAGAGCGCGATCCAAAAAAAGATAAAAGATTCTGTTCTAAAAGTTTTAACCGTATCACGATCACGCAGAATAGACGCATCCCCGCTGTCTCAGGCGCATGAGCTGAAAAGCTCTTTAGTGCAAAATTTTTATTTTCCAGTGGTGTTTTTTTGCGCCGCTATGGCGCGATGTTTGAAAGGATCGCCGCTTCGTACAAGTCAATTGTGAACAAATTATTTGCACATCTAACAAAACAGCGCGCGTGGCGATAAAAACAATGTTTTCTTCCTCCGCAAACCTTGTAAATCTACCAAGGCTCGCCGTTCCTTCAGCTGCTCCTTAATCAGTCGTCGTTGCCGAATCAGTGGCCAAGACCCAGTCTTCTCGTGATCGTGGGCGTTGAGCTCCTGCGCGTGACCGTCGCCAGTGCTTCGCTTGGCCGAGCCTTGGTAGATTTTTTCGTTTGCGTGGAATGCACAGCTGAAACAACTGGCATTCGCAGCTACAGTACGCTGAAGAAGCGTTGCTGCTAGCTGTACAGTGGCAAATTGATGGCTGCTTCTATGTCAACTCAATTTTAGTTGGTGTGGTGGCTCTTTGCGTTGCTCGGTCAGAAATCATTCGCAGCGATTATAGATGTCAAGTGCTACGCATTTCAACAGCCGGCGAGTATTTTACTCTAAACAGGGATAGACAACGCAACGAAAACATTGTCGACCATGTCGATAAGCGAAGAGCAGAGGGCGCGACTACCGTATATTCTGGGCAGTCGGAAAAATTTGGATTCGTCGCTCTTTGAACCGGAAACACGTCCGCAAGATCTTAAGGACAAGCAAGGTAAGCGCGGCACAGCAGTTTTCAACTATCTACGGACGTTTGTTTTGGATGCGATTCTTGCTGTTTCTTAGTTTCTGTTCCCCCGTGCGACGCCGGTGTGCTTGGGTTTTCAGGCGCCAATGAGCAGCCTTGCGTTATTAAAAAAGGATTTGCGTCAGTGTGTTCACCATCTTTTTCCTGAGCTCGTATTCGCCATGTATGTTACACAATTTTTGAAAAATTACGGAATACCGATGAACACATGACGAGCATAGTTACGTTTTGTTGAGAGCGCTTCCGTGTTGGTTCCAGCTTCAGTTGGACAGCCGCAGTCGTTTTGATCGGAGCCAACCAACGAGATGACGCTCAACCCGTCGGGGCTATAAGGATTCAACTCCTGAACACGTCCTTGAAATTTGACAGTGGCAACACGATGCTAAAGCTCCCTCGTGTGCTTCTGCAAGCACGGAGCGTTTTTGTAGCAAATGGTTTTGTCGGAAATCTTAATTCCTTCGTATTTACCATGAGCCATCTTTTCAGGTTTTTCGGGCACTAAAATCGGTTTGACCAGCAACTTCTTTGCTATGACCAGCGCACGACAATGGTGCTTGTATCAGTACAGGTAAAAGGGGCTGATAGTTTAAGTTAACTGTTCATTTGTAACTGCTGTGGTAACGCAGTTAGGAATCCAGTAAATCACATTTTGATTTTTTAGGGTGGATTTTAGCCCGGATGTGGACCACAAGGGTGCGAGAAAGGGAATGCTGAAAGATCACAAAGATCTTATTGGCCCAGTGTACATATTTGATGGCACTATGCTCTTTACAATGAAAAAACTGCAACACAAGGTAACTGAACTTGCTCGCAGTTCACCGCTGTATGGCAGGCGTGTATTACGTTTAACATAGTGTGACAGTGAATGTTAGCCATGTACTTAGTGATACAAACGGTATAAATTGAGACGATGCTGATGCATGATGCAAAACAGGTACTATTATAAATTTGCTAACGTCTCATTATAAGAAAAAATAACCAGTTTCTGGTGCATGAGACATTTGACGTGACATTGTAAACGCGTGACTAAAGATTGAGTTTTAAGGTATTACTGACATTTTTCGGGTAATTGCGGCGACTAATTCATTTGTAAACCCGCAATATATGAAATCGAAGGTATTGAACCACCTTTAGGTTTTCTTATTTTGCATAGTTCGCCATGGCCTTGCGTCATTGAGTGTGCAATCCGCACGTTTTAAAGCAGTACTTCATCTGAAATTTTGAAACGGTAAAATAAGACCTGATAATTCCATATCACAGTTCCGATGGCATGTGGCTGCCAATCAACGCTGTCGAAAATGGTGCGGTTGAGCCTGGACGCTGGTACGGGGACCCTATTACATTTGCTGTGTTTTTAATTTTCTATTTCTAGAACAGCGGTTCCCAAAGGGGGGGGTGAATTGCCCCCCAGTGATAATATACGATTTTTGAAGGGGTTTTTGGTTTGCAGGAGACAGAAGTGTATTCGAAGCGAAGGACGGACGACGCTAAGATTCGACTCAGCATAGCGCTGACGAACGAGCTGCCCCCGAATTCTCTGATCACCGTGCAGATCTGCAACATATTGTTCAGGAGGTTTGTATCGGGCGGTGCTCCATTTCGGTCGCATGCACAGCGGGCATGTCTTGTTACCAGTGCAGCGCGCCAACCAAGGTCGAAGCCGGAATAACCCCTTGCGTGCTGTTGAAATTGCATAACAAGTCCGTAGCAGTGTTCGTGTTCCGGGCACCCTTTTCACAAGCGATGTACTTAATCCAAAGCGACGCACATTTAAGCTGCTTCCTATGTTCTGTGTGTGTGCTGCAACATCTGCGCCCGTCTCTGCGTAATTCGCGTCAGTGTGTCAAGTGCCGTTCTCTCAATGTTGCTGATGGTGTAAACGGCGTAGGGGCTAAGACGGAGGCGTCCACTCGATAGCCGTGTGTCTGTGTTATAGGACTTCTTATCCAAGAGCGCGACGGTAGCTATTCACCGTGTAGGCAGCGCTGTGTTGCAAAGCTACGGGATCGCGCGGCAAGTGGACGTTCTGATGCTCTTCGTTCACGCAGAGTGTTGGAAAAGATTGGAATGAAGCAGGTTGGCAGAAACTTCTACAACCCCAGCATGTCTTTCACTGTGGAATGCGGCCGCGTGAACTTCGAGCTGTGGCCGGGTTTCTCAACCAGTATTTTGGAGTATGAGCGCAATCTGCTGCTCTGTGCCGAAGTGTCCCACAAGGTACTTCAATTGCGACAGTAGCGTTAAAATTGCTTCAGTTTCGGTAGTTTGACGGTTGATAGGCTCTTGTGTTGTTGTTTCAAGCCCGTTTACATTTCAGACCCATGGGACTGGTTTGTGGTGTTGCGAGAAAATAACCTAAGAAATCAACCAACCTGTTACGCGTTTCAAAAAAACTTGAACCTTTTGACCAGGTTCAGTGAAAGTGCGAGCTATCCGGATGCGGAACTACATTCACCTCTAGCAGTTTGTGGGCGAGCTGCCGCAGCTTGAAAAATCCCATATGTTGAACGTTCCCAAATTTTGACGACAATGTCAGCTGTTTTGTATGGCGCTATTTGTCTTGAATTTCTCAAATGTAATTAGTTCATAAAACTCATAACCCTCGAAGCATTTGATGTTTTCACTTGAACCAGGTTACCTCTTTGAAACTGGTATGTATTGTAGGTGGCAGTAGATGTTCGCAATGTGAATGAAGATGTATGTGATTTTCCTGATGTAACTCCGCTTATGTTACGCGTGCGTAGCTGATGCGAACTGACAGTGTCCTCGACATCATGACCCAGATATACAATGAGTGCAGACAGCGCCGCAGGAGTTTCCATGACGAGATTGAGAAGTTTCTGATCGGTCAAATCGTTTTGACCAGGTACAAGGTGTTTTGTTAGCGCAGACAACCGTGCCGGAGCAAGGGCAATTGGGACGAAAACGTACCTGCTGTTGACCGCTGCATAAACGGCCGCCGACAGAATATATACCAGTTGGTTTGCAAGTACTGTCTTACAATGAAGATGTTGTTACGCGACCTCGCTGTTTGAAGTCGACTGCAATAGTTCATGCTTCAAAACCAGCCTTGTTAGCTCTGTTCGTGTTCCGGAGTTGTGTGCGAGCAGTTTGTGCTTAAATTTGCAAGCGCCTGATCCAATATGTTTCTATAAACTAAATTTCCAACGAAACCTCTGTCGCGTGGTTTGAAATTATTAACTTGTCGTGCGCGGCTTTCAGAATTTCAACCGTGGTGGACTACTAACGCAACACCAAATATTACATTTTGGGAACATCGTTTTCCGCCGTCGATATCAGATTGGCGCTTGGAAATCGGCAGATTATCCCATCTGAAAGCACGAGAGCAATATGTTCAGATTAGCAGCGTGTTATTGCTATTCAAATCCTCTTGGCGTTTATGGATTTACGCTAATGAGTTTGGGTCGTTTAAGGTTAAAAGGGACGCAAATCTGCAGTTTGAACGGTGACCCAAGTGAACCCTGGCCATCTTGTTGTTTAGTTTGGCGTCTTATTTTTATTGCGCTCTGATTTGCGGCGCGGCGACATCTGTTACGGCGCCCATCTGCCTGTTGAAAGGCTGGCTACAAGTGTACGTGCTGCTATTTGCTTCCAAAACCTATAACGCGTGCTGGTCGAGTTGGTTGAGTTTTGCGCTTGAAACTTCGTGTCATCAGTTTCTGGTTTTCTGTCTAACTGCACTTCAGGTACAACAACAACACGTACCGCATCGACGGCATCGAATGGGACCTGAATGTGGGGAAGAGCTTCGAGAGGAACGGAGAGCGGATCACATACGTCGATTACTACAAGCAGGTGAGCACAGTTTTTTCCACTTGATGGAAAGAAGGTAACCGTGGTGATGGCAGGCAGCAACAACCATCACCAGACAACGGGTTTATTTGTTGAAATTAATATTGACAATTGGTTTGTATGGCGTGCACTCGTTGCGTTTAAAATTTACCGACTTTTTTCGTTGACCAGTGTGGCTTGCGTGCATTTGAAGGGGCTGCCTTGAGTTTTGGCGTGTGGCAGAAAGTGTTAATTGACGTCAGCCACTATAGGGCGCTGTCATGAGACCGGTTGGCAAAGTTTGTTACGTGTGAGGAGGTTAAAGTGCGTTCAGTTGTTCATCGCGTTGACCTTGCTTGGTGACCAACTTTGTATAATGCCAAGCACATGTTCCCCTGGAATGCATGAATGCATCGCCTTAATCTTGCTGCTGATGTATTACTGCTGCTCTGCTGAATTTGGACTAATTCACTACTGTTTTGGATGAGCATTTTTCTTATAACTAGGGCAACCAAGTTTTTGACGCAAAAACTTAAAATTTTGACTTTATGATTGATAAATTTTGACTTTATTTTGACCTATCAATTTCCTGCAATAGAAACGCGGAAAACAAAGCATCAAACTGATGGGTTAAAAATAAGTTTTTTCTGTTGAAATGAAGTAAAAGTCAAAAGTGTCAAAGGCCCAACGAAACTGGAGGTAACAAGCCATAGACGAAAATCAATCCAAACGCACAGGAGAAATATCCAGTGTCAATAAATCTCCTGAATTCACTGAGTTTTGCATTGTTGTAGCTTTAGCATCAAGTACTACCACGCCTAGCGCACTTTCAATTGTCCAGTAGTGGGCAAAATAACATTATTACGGGAGAAGTCGCAAAAAGGCCAGTATTATATCAGAATTTCGAGTAAATGCGCAAAAGCACATCAATATCCTTTGTTGTAGCTTTACTAAAATATCGATAAAGAGTAGAAAATAGTGCTACAAAAAATTTTGACCTAACGAAAAATTTTGACTTTTTTTTGACCTGATAGTTTTGGAGTCGCTCATGATATCAGCGTGAAATTTAGTTTGTGGACGTTTTATAAGCTTTAAAAAAGGCAGAAAAATTTTGGCTTTATTGACTTTTGTTTGCCCTACTTATAACCATAATAACCTTTTCGTAGATCTCCTTAAAATAACCACGTCAGGTATTTTAACATAGACAGTCTTCTTGTTGAGCACATTCTCAGCACCGCGATATAAATAACATTCACTTTACTGTGCATTAATATAACTGTTGAAAAGATTTGCTGTTTATTAAACTTTCCAGCAAAGGCTTATTGCACTGAGTGCTTGCTCATTTATGTCTAACCTGCTTTACTCGTTCTGACCGGATCAGAAGATCGCTTCCACATGATTTCCTCGTGGTAATTGTCCTGCGCCATTTTCCGCCTTCTAATCCTTATAATTCCCTTCGTCGCGCTGTATACATTAAACGTGTAATCCGTCTTCAAACTGCGAGGTTGCCGCATCCAATTCAGGGCCCGGAATGTCTGTCATTTTCTGACAAGGGCCAGGGTCTGCCTTCGACGCCTTTCTTGCAGTTGGTATTGAAAAAAAAATTGCTTCTTAGCATGAGCGCGATGTTTTTTGAC
>JGI24021J15306_10009210_pt1 | contig 12207 bp, 7 predicted proteins | sample Ectturendosymbi1_FD_15306 | JGI IMG/M metagenome (IMG submission 15306)
TGTGTAAACTATTGACTAGCAGTGCAAATCTGCGTGTCGCTAGCCCATCTGTGAGATCGCAGCCATGTTTTAATGTAATCTTTTGGATCCCACATCTTGAAGTAACGTTGCTAGTGCAAAAAGGTGTGGGAACGCCGTTCCCACCCCACTACACCCCTGGTTCCGCTTACACAACCCAAGTCTGGGGCAAGCGAGATAACGTATGACGGGACGAGCGTGGTTTTCCGTATGTGTACATAAATTATCCTCGTTTGCATTGGCATCGAAGGGGGGTCCAGGGAGGCCTTGGACCGCCTGGATTTTGAAATTTTAAAATTGTTTTTCTTAGTTTCGAGTTGGTAAAATAAAATTTAACCACTGCTGACCTCTCGGAAAAATGCATTTGGCCACCACCTAGAAAAATCCACTATTTCCCCCCCTGGAAAAAATCCTACCGATTCCCAAGCTCGTTTGTGTGTAGATCAAGGTTTCTCAAACTTGTTGCACATGTCCCACTATCCATCAAATTTCGCGACACCTCATATGTGCTGGTGAAATATTGCAATTGTACAAATAAGACAATGGCATTCAGTTTTCAGTGCACCAAATCATTTTGGAGCCAGAGCCGGAGCTCGCGCCAAAAACTTTATCTGCCTGGGGCCAGAGCCGGAGCCTGAAATTTCAGTTCCATCTCTACAGACCTCCTTTAGGTAATTGTAGCTTACGTTAAAAAAATGCATTTGATAAGAGAAACTTATTTTTCGTGATTCAGCATTGACAATATCCTTCAGAATTTTGTCCAAGTTCAAGTCTCTGCTAACTTCGCATTCAATGGACATAATCGCCAAAATATTTAGGCCCTCTTGCTGGATTGATAATCTCAAATAGGTTATAATTAAATTGTGGCTAGGAAACTCTTTACTCCGGATGCCACCGTCACTGGGATGGTCAATTGTAAATCCTGATGACAATAAAAAATTAGGGAAAATCTGCCTCATCAGATCCTTACGATAACGCTATTGAAAGACCGACTAAGCAGCACATAGTTGCGATTGCAAACCAAACGTAACTTTCAGAAGACAAGTGGCCGTAACTGTTGAAACAGCAATAACCTGCTAAGCATGGGTGCCGGAAGGAGGGTAAGGGAAACCTTGGTCCCCCCTGGATTTTGAAATTTGACATTTTTCTGTAAAGGTTTTAGGAAAGAAAGTTGTTTTTTAGTTTCGAGTGGGAAAAATGAACTTTCACCACTTCCGGCTCCCTTTTGGAAAAATCTTTTTGCTACCGCAGGAAAAATCCGCTACTTGCCTCCCCTGGAAAAAGTCCTTCCGACACCCATGCTGCTAAGTACAAAACGCTTACAATTGAAACAGAAAACAGCTTCAAAACCTAAACCCTCTCTCCCTTGACTAAGAGTTGCTATTGAAAAGACCAGACTACACATCGAAAAGCAATGATCACTGTTACGATTCCAGAACGAATTATGATCAATGAGGATGTTGAAAAACCGCGCAGTTTACTTTGATTTTCGTTGCCAGCGGGCCCCACGCTTACAAAAACTGCGGGACCCGCGGACCGCACTGAACACGCAGTTTCAATGGTAAGTGTAGGTGTGCATACTTTAATAGACGTATAGCGCTGCGCTCCCTACGGCCCTGGGCCTGATTGGAAGCAATTGGTCTAATTGGCTAAAGGCCGGTCCTGCACTTTATGCTGTCGGATTCAAGCGAGCAAATTGTCAATGTGAGATGCTTTTTCGGGGTGAAGGGTTGAACGGTTTTACTGGTATTGCGAAAAAATTGTAACAAAAAAATTATGAAATAGGGCTAGCCATAAGAGAGTTAATCAAACCCACGATAACGTTTGCGTTCTTCATTTGATTTAGGGGTATGCCTCCTTTGAATCGTACGCCGGAAACGGATTTTTCATTTCGGTGGTGTTTGGCAAAGTGGAAATGGTAAAACCGGATACACGAGTCAGCAAGATGTCTTCCAGCTTTACATGTAAGTATTGAAAATATTTGCCACGAACCCATGCGCAAAAAATGTATATGTGCGCTTTATTATCAATCTGTACTTTCCGAGAGCGTTTCAACCTCAGAATTTGCAGAAGTGAGCAAAACATACAATCACTTTTCTGCTTCACAGGGATACCGATTTGATGAAGAAAGAAAGAAAAACGTCGTCTGAAGCAACTGCAATGAAAAGAATTCAACACAAAATGACACACTCGCAATGCTGAAGCAAAACATGTGTTTGAATGACCAGCACGTTAAGCCCATCCCAACCACTGTTTCAGTAGAAAGAGATTTGTTATTGTTAGTTTGAAAAACGCAACGATGTACAGTTGCAGTTCATTCAATGAACGAATCATTTTTCACGTTGTTTTTTTACCACTCAGCCGTGAGGTTTTTACATATTTCGTTTTTTGTCTTCCAGTAAAGTGCTCCAGAAATCGTGTACTTATTAAATTCGTACAGAATCGTTTGTCTCTCAAGTTGAAAACGTACTTGTTAATTTGTTGGCCTGACGTACTAAACCATTTTGTTAGAAACGTATCCTTTGAAATTCATCAAATGGTAATGACTCTGACTCGGCTAACCGCAAATGAAATGCTATTAAAAATCGCAAACGCCCAAAACCAAAATATTTCTTTTTGCAGTAATAGGTCGTTTATAGGATCCAACCCCTAATAAAACTCTCCAATCTTCCATGGTTTAATATCCACCTGTGTGGTGCTAATTTGCTTTCGGAATACTGGTTCAATACCATCAGGCAATACTGTATACTTCCTGGGAAAAAAAACATTGCTTTGCCGTCAGCGCGTGGTTTATCAAAACACACCAAAGTGGTTCCCATCACGGCCTGGTCTAATGTGAATTTTATTAAGTTCATTCCACGTCGCAGTCAATTATCTCCCCTTGTTTTGTTCCGCTTCGGCCCTGAAGGGGTAAAAACTTCCGATTAATACCAACGCAACTGGATCAGTGCTTCCAAACATTTTTCAACTTGCGACCCATTATCACTGATAGTAATTCTTTGTTGGGCCCACTATGAGATATTGCGTTAAAACAATAAAAAAATGAGATACGGAAAGACACAAAATGTTAGCAACACGTACAATTTACTGCTAGTTGGAAACTTGCTTATTAGACATGATAAGACAAGTCGAGGCTTGACAGGAGACAAGCTCACATGCAACGCTGCATTCAGAGTGTCAGTTTTAAAGTAATATTCACAGTGATCAATCACAAAATTGTATAGACCGCAGTTTGCATGACCGCATCTCCACTGTTAACGCAAACACAACGCACAATTGCTAACGCAGTAATTGGCGGATTCTGGTTCCCATTTCTCGATTTAATCAATAGAATATTGGATATTTTCAAGAAACCTTTTAGCTAAATACCGGAAAATTGCAAAATTTTTAAGTGTTCGCGGCCCTACTGGAAGAACCTTACGTCTCATTGGTTGGGAAGAGCTGTCCTGGTCTGGTGTAAGGATTGATGGGCGAAAAAGTGATTTGGAAACACTATACTTCTTCAACAGGCTCGTTCGACTGTCGGCAATTTGTTTTCTTGTTGGCATTTTTAATCCGTTTCCATCAGCTTGTTTCTGCTTGAGTGACGCATTGTGTCTACCCACTTCCCAGCCTATACCATGACGCGCTGTGGCTTAGGCCTGCTATGAAATGTTTGTCAGCTCGAAAACATTGAACGGGTTAGATCAGAGGCGAGAAAACATTTTTCAGTGAGGGCTACGTTGCTCTGTTATTACCGGCGAAAGGCCAGCTTCTACAAATTATGCTTTTTGATATAAAAAAGATAGAATTATTAGACCTAGCGGTTGGGGCCGTTAGGTCTACAACCGTTAGGTCAGGATTCTAGATCTATTTCTGCCTGCTAAAATCACTATGCACTCGACTATCATAATACATGTTTTTCGAGTAGAAGCGACGTGTGATAAGTCAGTGATACTCGATCAGCACAAAAAATGCTAAAAGTGTGCACTGTGTATACGGGGGCCGTAAAAATGATCAACGGGGCGCATTCGATCCACGCACTGTAGTTTATTCACCCCTGAGTTAGATCTTAAAAGCTTAAGCTGGAAAGTAATTTTTCACCATAAAAGAGCCAGTGTTTTGAATATGAAAACAGCCCGTTTATTGCAGACTTATTATTTACAGTGTTCTTGGTGATTTGGCAAACTTATGAAACTTACGTGTTTAGAAAGAAACAGATTAGAATTACGCCAACTGTCGAAAGGCGAAACGTATTAGTAGACTTACGCATAGCGAACATGCCTTGATATTTATCCTTCAACACAAGCCATTTAAGAAGTAAAACAATGATACAGCATTAGCGAAGGATGAAATATGCTCTAAATTTACGTTCAACTTTGATTTTCAGTGAATAGCACTGAACAATTTATGAAAAAGCGGCTGGTATGAAAGAGGTTGTTAAATTTCAACAAAGACCTTGCCCGGGTTTTCCGCTGCTATTTTCTTGATTAAAGTTCTCGCCCACTCACACAGCGCGTAACGTCAACAAATACTGAAATTAAATTGTAATCGAAATGGACACTGAATCCTCTCAGGCCTATCAAAGAAAACTTTCGGCAAACTGCGAAAATAGACACGCCCGACAGGCGGCTCTGCCCGTTTGAAGTAACTCATGCGCGACCACAAGCGGAAGCACTTACGCACTCGAAATTTCTGTGGCCGCGGGGGCCCTTGATAATGTTATGGCTTTTGCGTTCAGTGTATCCTTCAGCGAGGTCGATACAAACATCGCCACAAAATTTTATTCGTTTCATTGCACAAGGATGGCGATGGTCAGCTTTCATCGGACTTGTGATGATACTTGTTCCACGTTAACCACGCACAAAAAACAAGTAAACTGCAAAGCTTTAAACGCTTTTCAAAGTCGCATTTCGCTGCAAGAAATAAAACATTAGGCACAAAATCTGACGACGATAAACATCTTTGACCGACCAAAAAGTGTCGCCCTCCGTCAGGAACCGTAGAAGCCGGTCTTCGCTTTTTTTCATCAACGTTTACTTTCATTTTTTCTGTGAGCAGTGTGTCAGTTAGTTTCTAATATCTCGAGTTGTTTTGGTAAATGACATGCTTTATTTCCGTAGATGTTTGAATATGTTTTCGTACACAGGTGGGATTTTAAAATAACTGCTAAATGATTCTCTGGTGTCTGCCACAGTGTTGGCGTTATTCTTGTTACAGTTGCAAACAGTGTGACCAGAAATCATTTCATCAAGCCAGTCCTCCTCCTAAACCACATCAACCAGTTGTTCGCATATATCAGTGATTCCCAACGTGGGGCGCACGCCCCACAGGGGGCAATTTGAATTTTGAGGGGAGCATTGAGGCCAATTAATGAGGTGTGATTTTTGAATTAAATATTTTATTTCATTCGTTTTTATGGATGCTATGTCCTTTGCAAGCTTGTTTAAACCAAGGTATTGGCGTTTTAAGCTTCTTACTTGGAACGGAGTTGACCTCCGTTTCAAGTATCATAAGACTTATATCATAAGACTTATATATCACCACATAGGGGGTAATCAACGTTTCATAGGTGATTAGGCGAAGCATTGGCAGAAAAAGTTTGGGAACCACTGCCATATATCTATAAATTTCTAGTCCCTGGGCATTTATTGATCTTGAAACTCTCATCGTCAAATCCAAGGGTATATCAGAACGTTCGCCGACGCCTGTTCCAAACTTGGCGATACATTTTTCAAAAGGTGCGCTTGCATTGTTTCCGTCGGCTATTGAAAATGTCGCAAATTTAATTTTGTCCTCTTAATTGATTACATGGCTTTACCAAGCGTTTAACTGCTTCCGCAATTAAACCCGGCACCTGGCAGCGATGAGATCTGACACTGCGTTTTTCTAATTTCGACCTGACTGAAACCAGCAGTTTGTATACCCAATGAACAGAAGATGCCCTTTTCACTTTCATGCGGGTATACAGCAGAGGCAAAAGTTAAGGTTGAAAACGTAATATCGTTCTTTTGCTACGCTTCATTAGTGCCGAAATGTAAACGACCAGAAAAAGCGGCAACAGTGTTTAAATAAGGACGAACGTGACACAGTCGGCACTCTAAAAAATCGCCGTGCTTGTGCTGTTTTCCTTTCGACCACGTTAACGTTTGATCCCGGCCGCTAATGTCCACGGCCTCGCCCTGTCCTCGCAACTACTATCCATTGTCAACTTGTCGCAGCTTCCGTCACTTCAGCTCTTAAAAATGAGCACCTGCCCGGTTTCAGAATTTCGTGTTTTTCCGGTGAATTTCTCGTTAAACATTTTCGGGAACCAGTTAGTTCAACCGTTTCAACAAAGTCATTGAGCACAAAGGCAATCGGGACTGCTGATGGTTGGTGATTTCTCAATCAAAGACGTCACAGGTCATTTTCGGGTAGGACGCCCCAAATTGTCATTTGGCAAATCCAGGAAACACCATCAAAATTGTTGGTGACCAGGGAGTCTAAAACACGGCTCATGGGGGTATCCACCCTGATTTTCACAAAGAGTGTAATTGGAACTTAAGTCCTTCATCAATATCGATTGCAGTGGAAATTATTGCAACGCTTCGCTCATCTAAAACATTGGAGATGGTTAATGGTTGTGTTTATAACTTTTCAGCTCAATAATTAGAAAACAAGGTAAAAGCAGTGACCATCCCTGCATGCTGTATGTGCATTTCTGCATTAAGCACTTAAGTGGAGAAAAGGTTTGAGCTCAAAGTTTACATGTAACAAGGCGTACAGAACATGATAATGCTCATGATGACTAAGAAAACCTCAAAATTCAAAATGACCGATTAACGTTTGATGTTGAGTGTCTGAAATATGTCAGAGTTTTTGCTGTCTATCTAAGCACTTTTATTTTACACTTCTCTGACAGGATTCTACTCAGAGGCAATGTCGTGAATTGCGTACACAATCAGTTTAGGTTTGGTGTTTGCCGTAATGTGCAATCAGCGTGGATTACACTTTTGTCGCCATTGCATTGCACCGTCTCCGAACTGCTGGTGATTTTGTGCCGCGGTCACACGGGTTCTGACCGTTGTCAGAACGTGCATCGTATGAACTGCTGAGCTTCTTTGTAATGTTTTACGTAACTTTTTGCGTTGCATGGTGGATTATGGTGGCGTTATAAATTTTTTAAAGCCAAATGAAATTGGCCGATACTTGTAGCATAATAAGGCACAATACAGGTTAGATTTTACCTCCATTGTTTGGAAGTCATTAAAGTGTGCACACTCGTGTCTGGCACAGAAAAATGCCACTGAGCGTTTTTGTGCTACTAGCCTGGTTCAACCAGGCATTTAAGAAGGTCTGCTAGGAAGCGCCAACCACTATGACGCTGCAGGCTTCTATGAACCAATCCATAGCAAAATCATAGCTAACAAGGGTCGAAGCTTACAGTCCGACACGGTGACTGCGGATCTTGTACTACCTTTGAATGACTTCCTTCGGATTAGGTGACCCTGCTACTGAGGTCTTGTGGTTGGACAGCCGTGGTATGTACCCGCACTTGTCATAAATCAATCGAAAGGGCGGTTCTCCAAGATATCGCCGGTAGCGATTTGGTGCAATTTGTCTGCTTTCAAACACAGAGCATTTACAAATGCAACTAAGAAGTGTAGTGATAGGAGAAAAGGGAGATTGGTGGAAGAAAAATGTTTTGATAGGTTAAAACCTTTGAAAAAAGGGGGTGCAGACTTCCTCCGTCTGCTCTGTTAGGTTTCTATCTTTTTCGTTGTTCAATTGTTATAGGCCCACGGTCTCATTTTTACAGATAGCTCCGATGGTAGCTTACCACCGAGCTTAACCGCGTGTTGAATTTAATGATACAATCAAACAGGGGTGTAATGAGGGACCAAGGGAGGCACAATGCCCGCGCGCTAAATCACTGGGGGCGCCAAAAAGTCTCAAAAATGTCGCAAGGACTTTCTTCAATGCAGCAAATTTGCTTGCGAAAGACCTTAGGTTCTAACATGGGGGGGCCAAACTTGCTTCTTGCCCCGGGGGCATTTAAACTTGGTACGCCACCGCTGGAATCAAATGGATGATTTGTCAGAATAACCAGAATTTTAAGGAACCTCTGAAAAGGCTAAACGAGACAAAAGGAAAACTTCCAGACAAATGGTGGATCACCTGCCTCGAAGCGCACAATATAGACTTAGTTCAACCGGTTTTTATACAGAGTGTGACGGAGAACAAAACTTGCATCCTACAGACCAGTTGCAATTGGCAGATGTTTTTAGAAAACGCATCTGAGTGTATATACCTTGAACTCCTGAGGAAAATGGAAATCCTGTAAAACTAAAAAACAACGCTTCATGTGAAAGGTCTGTTGGCCTGGGCCTTATTGAGCGATGGTTTAAATGTTTACGAGTATATGCCAATGCTATCCTCGGTTCTCCAGTCTGCCGCTGTAAAAAGAGTTATTTATAGTGTTCCGGAGGATCTTTATACCGAAGAAATAAAAGTTCTCTCAAATTCTCAACGTTGCTTTTGTCAATAGATTTCAAAGTAAAGATTATGAAGGCACTATGAGGCCTTTCACTGCTATCATGCAGCTAAGCAGTACATCCTCAAATCGTTATGATGGTTAAGTGCAATTGATTAGATCATGCCATGAAAAACTGTAGGAATGAAGAACCATTCTCCAATTGTTGTGGAGAATGTAGTTGGAAATTCTGTGATTTCTTTGAAACAATATGTCCTAACTGCAAAGGAAACCACTCTATACAAAAAGTTTGTCCGCAATACAAAAAAGAATCTGAAATTAGAATAAAAACTTGCTTATGCAAAGGCTTGTAAAAAAGTTTGGGTTCAACAAATCCTGTGACGCCCCCTTTTTTCGCGTACAGAATCTCCTTCTCTGCCGAGTCCAAGTGGTGAGAGCCTTTTTAGTCGGAGGTTTATACCAGAATTAAGCAAACTCGAGAGGCTTCTAGTGAACTTTTTGATTGGATTGGTTAAAACCTGTATCGAAAGCGCTCCAGATTTCACAATAAGTAACCCCTTGTTATTTCTGGCGTTTCCCCCTAACGTAATCAACTAGGCACTACTAGACAAAGACTAATAGGTCAGTTGATATTTTTCAACTAATTACGAACGTTGCGGAAAGTAAAATGGGATTTACGGTTGTTGCAGGTGATTTGAAAATCTTTTCTGCATACTAACCGTTTTGAAAACTTGAGTTTACCCACGTTTGAGGTCTGTTGCGCTTTATCAATAGAATTTCACAGTAACACACGGTGACGAAGCATTAAGGCAAAACCAATTAGTATTCAGTCACAGTGCTACAAAACCTTGTCGTTGTCAGCGGCAATTATACCCCAGTAATAAGAAACCTTGATAGCAAACGTCGTAGCTATTCCAAACCGTGAAACTAAAGTTTTTTCCACTATGTTCGTGGATGTCGCAAAACATTCTGATCATTTAAGATGTTCTGCCAAGGCGTTTTCAAAAAGTTTCCTTTTGTTTTGAATTCAAATAAAGTCAAGAACAGAATATCAGGAATGTTAAAAAACATTAATCTATGAATCCCTGACAGGCTTTGTTTAAAAGTAACGTTTGATTAAATGGCTCGATTTTAATTGTAAGGTTTAATGCAAATTGATGCAGCTCATTTAAGTGCCTGGCAGTGCAGGGCAATTTTTTCTCTAGACATCTCAAACAAACGAACAGGAGCTTTTGCAAGAAATTCTGAAAGTGGTGGGCAGAATTTGCTACAGCAGGCCACACACACTGTTTAAATTTAGCATCCACGTGGCGTAAATGCTTGCGTAGATAAGTGAAATCTGTTTCAACTCTTTTGTCCATTGTGGAAAGCCAAAGCGAAACGGCACGGCCATACTGTCGCGCCTCTGCTTGTGAAAGGTGGCGTGGCATAATTGTAGAGTTCAAGAGAGTGTTAAAAGCACGCTAAAATGAAAACCGTAAACGTCTTTTATAGCCTGGCGTCGGAATAAGTTTTTACTTTAATCACGCCAGTGTTTGCTGGTATCTTTTCAAAAGTTTCAAACATCCTTTCTGCAATGTTGTTAAATTGGTAAGTTCAGCAAGCCAGTGGCACGAAAGAGTTTGTTCTGACAACCGCAGTTAATCTAAAAATTCATTAACCAGGATCCCAAAAAAGTTTTCCGAGCAAAAAATCAGCGGATGTTCGGACATACATGACAGAAAGTAAATCTAATCGGATGGTATTTCGCGAAGGATCAAAGGTGTGTTTAACGCGAGGTGAAGATCTTAATCATATTATGCAATTCCAGCGGAACGCTCGACGTTGGTGAACGCGGTTTAGCGCGTAAATCTGTACATTTTCGAGATACATGAGCTCCATAATTTAAGGAGTGCTCGTGGCGACGTAGTCACGCTGTATGACGAGCTGACCGGTACCTGTCCCGCGTGTCCACACCCGAAAATAATGCAATAGCTTTTAAGTATTGCTGTGGGCGTAATTTTCTTCCGAGTTCTTCACTTTCTATCCGAGAAAGGTCGATAATAGTTGAACAAAAGATATGCCTCGCTTCAGCCGTCTTCACATATTAATAGAAACCTTTACATTTTAACGAAACTGAACGGCTTCATAGCTGGTAAACCTTCCGAGCGACGAAAAACTCTGAAACATTACGAGCATTAAATAAACAAACGAAGAAGAAGACGGACGAAGTCGCAGCAAATTGAATTTGCGGTTGTACGACCGGAGCAGGCGCAGTCTTTCCCATGAATAGCCCACCCTATCGCAATATCCGGTTTTCGTTTCATTTCAACAGCTGCACTGAAACATTATTTGTTGTTGGAGAATGATTACAAGTTTTCGGAAGCGTTCAGCGTCACAAATATTTCAAATAGTTTGATTTGTCACGTTCGTGTTGTCATAGTTCGCGATTGTCTTCTCATAGTGCGATTTCTTTTTTGATCTCTTTAACGTTCCTGAGTCAATCTCAGCGCTTTTGTTGCATAATGCTAGCACCTGATTTTGCATTCAGCTTTGTGCTTATAAACAAAGAAGAAGCAAGGTTATGAAAGCTAACAATTAACGTTAAAATCATGTGTTCCGATCACTTCATTAGGCAATACTGATGGAAACGAACCTGCTGGTAGGTTTGTTCACGATTTAACGATCACTGCTCAGAAATTGTCTCAGCCAAACAAATGCTGTTATGCTTTCAGCATGAATTGCAAGGTGAAGGAAAAGAATATTTGCATTGGTTTTTGCTCGCGACAAAAGTAAAGGAATTAGGGCTATACATAACTTTTCCAAACAATGGTGTGAGGCAAAATATCCTATTTCAGCTATATACTAAAATTTGAAATCCGAGGCTGAAAACGTAGTCGATTTCGAAAACAAAACAATTTGGAATTAAAGCTAAGAAATTTCTGGCAACCAAAACAAAGATACACGCTCAAAGATAAAAGTAGACTGCTTGTGGGGGTGCTCGTCGATTGCCTATTCATGAGTAAATAAAGATCATTTTGTAAACACAACCAGGATTTTGTGAAAAACAATTTTGTACTTGACGCTATAAAAGAATCGAACTCACAAAACGGAATTCAGTTTTTCGTTAACATTAGCGCTGGTAATTATTGTTGCAAAGAACGTGTCCTGGTTTGGCCAAATTTATGAAAAGAGAAAGATTGGAATCTATGAAATTTAGCAAGATGCAAGAGTTATTGAGATGCAGAACTTAAAATCGCCTTTATTTTCTCCTCTCGTGTCTGCAAACCTAAAGTTTACTCACATGTTGTGCTTCTGGATTGAGTTTATGTGACATGTGCTCCTAACCCAAACGATAAGCTGACAAGATCTCATCTTTCACACCAGTGAGCGCATGCCGAATGGATCGGTGGCTTTTACGACTGAGTAGATTACGCGTCAAGATCGAGGCGTGCTTTATGTCGTGTGTCGGTTGAATAACATAATTAATACTGAAAAATATATTTTTCTTTAGTATACACGAGTTCTGGCAAAAGCCCCTCATACTTTGCCTAAGACAATAAATCTTTTCGAAGTATAGTTATCCAAAACTTCCATGTGACGGCGCATCGCGTTACGCGCCTAGAGCGCGCAATTGGAAAGTGCTTCAAAAATGTAGCAAGGCACAAGCAACAGTAGAGTGAACCTGGTCGAGCGGGATTCTCTATTGCTGCTTGCACTTGCAGACTTCGTGTTCTTTCCTCACGTCTCCCATC
>JGI24021J15306_10009217_pt1 | contig 12204 bp, 4 predicted proteins | sample Ectturendosymbi1_FD_15306 | JGI IMG/M metagenome (IMG submission 15306)
TAGCTCGGACTTGTGCTTTGAGGCCGGTGAATTTCGGTGCTTTTTGTGCTTAGACGGAAAGCTGATTGTTTCAGCCAGGCAGATTTGCGACGGATTTGCCGATTGCCAAGATATGTCGGACGAATGCCTGTGCCCGAACCAGACGATCTGCAACCAAGTTTTTCACGCGCCCAACTCCAGTTGTTCAGCTGGCGAAATGCTCTGTGAGAATAATAATAATCGAACGCAGTGCGCGAAGCCCGAAAACGTCCTTTGCAACGCGAGCGTGAACTGCAAAGATGAAATAAACTTAAGATTTTGTCATAGCGAACAACAATCGAGCAAAGTTTTTCGGTGCAAAGTAGCGACTCCGAACGGTACACTCGACTTTGCCAACGCGGTACAGTGCGACGGACGGCCGGAGTGCGGTTATTTGTCGGACGAATGCCAATGCTCCACCAACGAGCTTTTCTGTCAAGGATTTTGCCACAGACTTTATCGTAAGTTCGCCTCCGGAAACCGGATTTGCGACGGGTATATCAACAAGCCCGTCTTTCCTTACTCCTGCGGAAAAGGACGCAGTCACAGGTATGCCAAAAGGCGGCACTGTCGCTACCTTCGCCGTTGGTTCAACCGAACGGAAATCCTGGACCACTGCTCCCACAGGGTTGAAAGAAACTGCACGAAAAGGTTTTATTGCAGAAAGAACTCCATGCTAAGCATCGATGAACGGTCGGTCTGCGACGGAATTCTCGACTGCGACGACCGCTCTGATGAAAACAACACCGCGTGTCTTCACAAGCGCTTTGCTTGCGTGATTGGTAACCGGCTTTCCATAAGCAAAAACCTGGTTTGTGACGGCATAATAGACTGCGACGACGGTGAAGATGAAGCTAAGAAGCTTTGCAGCAGAACTAGATTTTACTGTGAAAGCGGTGAACCTATCTCGGTGGATGTCAACGCTGCAGAAAATGGAATCAAGGACTGCTCGGACGGAAGCGACGAGTGCGCGTCTCTTTTCTCTGATCGATATGAAATGATAGCGAATCCCCTACTCCGAGGCTTATTTTGGACAATGGGCTTCGTTGCCATGTGTGGAAATATACTGGTAAATTCTGCAATGGCTAAAGGTTTATTCAGAGTGTTTTTTGTTACCAAACCAATCATTCGCAGCCCTGTCAAAGTTGCAAACAGCATATTCATTTGTAACCTCACAATGTCAGACTTTTTGATGAGCGTGTACTTGATTGGCATCGCTTCCCAGAGTGAAAGATTTTCTGGGTTTTACTGCTTGATGGACAAGCAGTGGAGGTCAAGCAACGTTTGCTCTGGTCTAAGCACACTTGTCATTGTGTCGTCAGAAACGACCGTGTTTCTCATGGCAGCTATGTCCACCTTGACACTCATGATGGTTTTCAGGCCGTTTCTCACCACACGAATAAAACCTCAGTGGATTTTTGCTGTTTCTGCATTGTGCTGGCTTTTATCAATCACTCTTGCAACTATTCCATGGTGCAACTTCGAATCAGGTTATTTTATTTCGAGTGCATGGCTTCCTAACGTTTTCTGGAACACAGACGTGATTCCCAAGGCGGATGTGCTTGAATTGGCGAAAAAGCTTCCAAGCAATATTCCTGCTGCCACGTGGTCCGAAGCAAAAACCAAAGTCTTAACATCATTTAAGTATTTGCATCTTAAAGGAGAGTTTGGCTACTACAGCAATACAAGTGTTTGCATGCCTCATATTTACACCTCGGGCAAACAAAACGCGTGGGAATACTCAACGTTTCTTGTAACACTTAATTTTGTGATGCTGGTTTACACGACAGTCGCATACGTGTTTGTCTTCAAAAAAAGCGGAGGTATGAAAACGAGCAGATGCAAAAACAAAGCATTGAGTAAGTGTGTGCAAAAACGCATCTCTCGTGTCATGATTACAGACTGCTGCTGCTGGATTCCAGTCTGCATCATGGCCTACCTCAGTCTGGCAGGTGTCCCCCTGCCGGCCAACGCATACATTACGAGCGCTGGGTTTCTGCTTCCGATAAACAGTGCCATGAACCCAGTCCTTTACTCTAAGTTCGTCGATCGCCAATGGTCGATTGGGAAAAACTGGATCATGAGCAATTTATCCAAGACTGCTTCATGGTTAACTCACAAGATGGGTTGTCTTAGTAGACCCAGGACGAGGTCAGGGTAGCAGCACGATTGTCGCTCTTACCAGACGCATGGCAAACCAACTTTCCAATCCAGCTGCAAAACCACTGTTCTCTGACCAAACTGCTAGTAGTTTTAGCTGTGTTGCTCATGTTGCATGCTGGAGTACACTGAGGACGGCTGGAGCTGCAACCACATCAAGAAAAAGGATGCTATTACATATTTTCTCTTGCTATAAGATTTTATGATAAAGAATTTATACCACTCAGCCGTTTTTCAACAAAATAAAACGCAGGCAAAATGAAATATCTTATGTTTATAAATACGCAGTTACGTTGGCACAACTGCTGCGTCAACAAGCGTAAACACTACAGACCAGTACATGTTTTCACCAGTCAAACGATCGGCTTTGATCAAAACAACAAAGGTACTTGAAATGCATTCTCTACAAATTGTACTCTTACTATCGTTTTTCATAACTTTTAGTTTTACTTGTGCACGCACGTCCAAAACTGTAGTGAATTGTGAAGCAAAGATGATGTCTAAGAATAGGCCTACTTCAATATTACTGTACGCCTACTGTAGAATGCAAAACGCGAGTCATAACCTCGAGCTATTAAAAGAAACTCCCACCTATGTTGGAATATCTTGTTGTGCAGCACCTTCAGCAACTACATGGTGTGCGCATCAGGGTCGGATTTAGGGGAGGGAAGGTGGGCACCTGCCCAGAGGCCTCCACAGTCATGAGCCGAAAGACCATTGGTTGAGGATGGTTTATTGAATTGAAACATGTTTTTTTTTACTTTTTCTAAAATCTTGCATTCCTCAAACGGTACAATCATTTAAAAAGAACAAGCTTATTGTGCGACTTTACTTATGATTACATAACCCTAACTGTTAATAGTATTTCCTTGACCTTGAATAATATTTCCTTAAGGTACCGAGGGCCTCCACACAGAGGCTACCCTGGGGCCTCCACTTTTCTAAATCCGACCCTGATGCTCATTTTGTTGAATATGCTTTTTTGGGCTCTGAGTTTTTTGCGTGTCATCGCGAAAGAAGCACGCGTGCTTCGCATTCTTTGTGCCTTGTTTTCGTGTGGAGATCATTTGCTTATTTTGAGCGGTTCTTTTACGGCTCCATGAACTTCTGACCAATCCATCGCCGTACACGAAACAGTTTTCTTCGGATTTTTTTCAAATTATGTTATTTCTGTCAGAAACTGAAGAAACGGTTTGCAAGCCATATCGAAATTTTGACCTAAACTTGACGTTTCGTTGTGGTTTTGGTGTTCAAATGATAAAACTATTAAATTAATCATTTAAAGCATACGATTAACATTAGACGACATCACAGCATATGCTAAAGCGACAATCTTTGCTTAAGCTGCAGAAATGTTTCATCTCATGAAAAACAGCATTGAGCAGTTTTCCAAAAATCAGTTGGCTTCTAACATATTTACGCAACGTGTTCCACGTCATTGACACACATCACGCTCCTAAGATCAGTACTTGTTAAGCACCACGTGCGCACAATGATTCCGTGGTATATTTCGACAGGGTTGAAACCAGATGATATTTTCGCGGCAGAAAAATGATTATGTTGTTGCACTCACAACTTAACACGTTTTTGAAAATTTCGGGGGGAAATTGCTCGGTTGCCCTCCCCCTTTGTTGCGGGCCTGCATTTCGCTAAACTCTGACAACTGAAACTCTGCCAAACTAAGCTGTAGTGTGCTGCGTTTGGAAATTAGACCATTCTATGCCCTTTCAGGGTGCTCACGTACCATATGCTAGGATCCAGTCAACTGATGCAGATAAAGCTGTGAGTGTGTGATTGTGGATACACAAATGCATTTGTGCTTTCTCAAAATCAATTTGAGATTTTCTTTCGAGGAATGAGGCGTCAAGTGATGCCAGATTTGGATGAAAAGCTATAACTATTGATTGAAATGAACAATTGTGCTGGAACTGCTCTGCGCCAAACGTGACATTAACCAAATTACTGCACGGGTAAATATTCGAACCAAAATTAACTAAATACTGGTTTATCTTCATAGGCGTAGCCCTTGGCGCCACGCTCTGCCAAATTTGTGCACATATAGTCGTTTTGTGTTTTGAGAGGCGGCGCCCTAAACAAAAATACTGTGGCTAGCCTAAAGTCAAATATTTTGATCCCCCCAAAATTTTTCCCCAAAAACATTTTGGCCTGGCTACTCCACTGGTTATTATCATTCTTAGAAAATCACTCGCTGTTGCTCAATTAAAAGTCCAAATGTGTTTGTTAATTTTGTAACGATTTTGCTTATAACTGTTAATTTTGTGTTGTGGTCGTAACTATTGAAATGCGTGAAACTACAAAAGATAGAATTCAGTGAAAAATGCAAGATGAATTTATTCCGATAATTACGTTTAGTTTGTATAACTACGTTTATTTGTTTCTGTTAAAAGTTGTTGTACAACGAGTTAGTTGGTCTGTTATATTTGCCACATTACACGAAGTACTTTAGGCCTGCGTTTTACCATGTTACAAGTGTGATTACGGTTTTCATGTATTCCAGTGAAGGTTGCCTGGAACTTTATGCTTGAATTTCTCAAAGATATTCCGGCTGCGCATTTCCCTAGACTAGAGTTTGCAGATTGCATTCTCGTGGCTGCACTAAAACGTTGTGATCAGATGGTGTGCTGAACCTGGTCTTCTTAATTTAAGCAGAAAGTTTGATTACTTTCGGCATTTAAAATAATAAAACTGTAACGAGAACTATTGGAGATTTTTGATTTACTGCTTTTATGCGCCAGTGCTATAGAATCAAACTACAGTATTGTAGAAAACCTAATCTAATAGACACATAAAATTTAGGTTTCAAAGCATTTGATCAATGCAGGATTCATATCTAAACCGTGCTGAATTTTAGATGTACTGTAGGGTTTCAGTTGAAACTCGATAGTTTTAAATTTTAGGTGAAATTAAGTTTACCAGTCAAAGTACTTTCGTTTGAAAATAGGTGGCAACAGGATTGTTTATGTTTTAATTCCCTAGCTTCGTATTTTGACTAGCAGTTAGGTCAACTACTCCAATCTTGGCTGCGCAGAATATGTGAGATCCTGCAAGTTTTCTTGAAGTCTTTCATAAAATACCCTTTTTGAAAAACCACTTGTAACTTTCTTTAAGTGATCGATGGTTGCAATAAAATCATTACAGCGTTTTTGCATGTTCCTTTCAAACTGTCAATTGGTTTCCAATGCATTTTCACGGTTGATTCATTTTGTTCACGGTTGGTTGATTTCCCTTGCGCTCGTTCCGTTTTTGTCTGCCTTTTTGCAAGTGTATGCCACAACTTCTAAACCTACATAATTTGGCAATGTTCCACCTTATCTTGGTGACATTTTACGGTGTAACAGTGGTTGTTGCCAGTGTTCCCTGTAAGATAATTTTATTTTGAGCAAATGTTTGTTTTGGTGTGCATGCAAATGGGCAGTCATGTAAGCACACAATTAGCAAAATGTTTGAAACGTTACAAGGGCTATGCGATATACATACGATATTTAATTTGGAATATTGCAAGTGAGCGAGAATGAGATTTCACTGCGCGAATGGTTCAGTGGTACTGCGTAGTTGCGCACCTTAGAGGGAACATTATAGTTGTTGCTGTGTGGTTTTTCTTGGGCAATGGCTCTTCAACAGGGCTTCCAGGTTGTCATGAGTAAAAAAGGCTACATCAACTGCAAAAAATCCAGAAAGCATAAAAAATGCCAAATACAAGATAAATACACACTTAGACTTTTCAACGCCAATTACAGGTTGTACAACACTTTTGAAAGACAATATATGCATATGCAAAATAAACCTCACTCAATTAATAAATGCCTCGAAAATTTTGATCTTGCTAAAAAGTAACCAGAAACAGCAAAAATAAAAGCACGAAACAGCAAAACTGAAAATTAGATAATTCTAATGCAGAGTTTGCAATAAAAATTTATCATTCTGCGTCCAGAGACATTGTCCAGATATCTATAAAAATCATCTTTAAATCTGCCAAACCGACACAAGAATTGAATATGTCAAAAAAGGTCAAAAAAAGCCAAAGTTTATTTGGCCTTTTTTGAAAAATGAAAAAAAGCAAAAGGAGTTACAAAAAGGCCAAAGTTCCAAATTGAATGGTATTCAACAATAATGCAATGTAGGCGTGTTTCTGACCTGCTGTTTCTTTGTTTTTGCAAAGCGTTCTTGAGCGATAAAGATTTTAGTGGCTTTTTGTGCCACATGAAATGAACACTTTGCCAAAATATTTTTAAGTCAATTTGTTCCAAAGTTGTCATTTTGCTTGTTCGAAGATCTTTTGGGTTGACGTGTAAAATAAAGGTAGCTTACTATGACATCGTGCAGAATGAAAAGACAGACGTAATGAAATGAAACGGCGTGGGTCGCTTTGAACTTCCTCATCAATTTAGGCATTTTCATTTCCTGTGCAACCGCGTCATTGCATTTGCTGACGCAACCATCTGGCCTCTTGTCCTTTACAGTCTCGCAAAATTCAAAGGAAGCCCACTCACGCTCTTTGTAACTGGATCTAGTAAAATGACTTCACCTTGATTTGTTTAAAAATATATCAGGCGAGGAAATGAACCAAAGGTAATCGTACTTTCAGTCACTCGTTTCTGTAACATTTTTTGCAGAAATCAGACTTTGTCCAAGAAGGGCGCATGGATCCGTACAGAGATTAACTTTGCATTTATTTCTTGTTATCACCTTTTCCTAGTTTTGCAAACATGAATGTGCATGCCCCAGTCACAGTCGCAGTTTATTACCGAAATAGAAATGTTTTGATGCTTTCCTGAAGTAAAAACATCACAATAACTTCCATTTCCTCTTTGAGTGCGTTATAATTGAAGATATTTTTCTGCTCTGAACTAAACCGAAGTCTAGCGTGAGGAGACAAGTACTATTATGGAAACCAACAGCTCTATAGGCAATAAATGTCTATCATGTAACATCTTCATTGAAATTATGTCCAAAAAAGCAATAATAGTAAAGAAAGCTTGCAAACTATAACGCGCGCCCAACTGCTTGTCCACCACTGACACTTTAAATGCAGTTGAAGCCTGAAAGACGAAAAGATGTGTTCATGTACACAAAACCAGCATCCAATCAACTATTTTATCCAAGCATTCATCTCATTTGTGATGAGAACTGTTCAAAATTTTTCTGACTCATGGCGTAATGCTGCAGTTACAACAAATTTCTTCTTAGACTTTAAAAAACACTTTTTAATAATCTCGTGCTCTTCGCTGTAGCGCTCCATGTTTCCTGCACCGACTAATGTTTTTGGTCATTTCGCCAATCACAAAACGCAACATCAAGATCAGTTCAGATCAAGTAACTAGTAACTAGCCTCCACAAAGGCGGTGAAGTTGAATCAATCAGCAATTTTTTAGTACGACAACGATTTCACATAACACTAAGCATTCTCAGTCCAGAAACCTGCAGTTCAGATCAGTTGAAAATCAAGAGATTGTAATGGATCTTGCCTTAGCGCACTTTTAAAAATTCTTCTTTCATTGCATTGTTACTAAGAAACAACTGAAGCGTGTCTCAATCTGTTACGAAGATGAAAAGTTTAACTCTGCCGCAAAGTCTAGCATTACTTGTCTACAGGCTAAACATCAGAGAGAGCTGATATGCCAATAAGATTAAATGGCATGCAGTCGATATGACCGCCGTTGACTCCTGCCTTGCCACTCCACTTGTCGTTTGGGCTGATGCTGGCGTGGTGCTGATTTCATTAGGCAAGCAGACGCCGCTGTCAGCATAAGTCGTCGTTGCTTCGGACGGCTCCGTTCAGTTTGCACGTTCTTCCACAAACTCCTCGGCGACGTTCAGAGGAGCAACAATATCGGAAGTCTACGACAAATCGCGGTCAAAAGCACAATATTTCAGAAACGTTTGTGTACATTTGCACCATTTTAACTGTATCGCGTAACTTTAATTGATTAAACCTGAACATGAAACGCTTTCATCCAAAAGGACCCGGCAACTTCAACCGAAATTGCATCCCTTATTAATCCGGCTAAGTGACACATTAGTTAATATAGGTTCGATTCACGGTTATATCAAACATTTGAAAAACGGTTATAGCGGCATGTCCAAGCTCGTGCTCAGCCCAACTGGGCGGCTGCAAAGGAATGCTTCAGGATTAGTGTTGCCACTGCTATCAATGCACTATATATAGCATTCACTTCGAAAGAAGCCACGTGACTCTTGGGGCAGAGTAAGAAACGATGGGCGCCCGCAGACCAAAGGGAGTAAAAAGTGATCACATTGAAACTTTCTTTGTTTCTTCGCATATTGAAAATGTGTAATGTGCGTCAAATAAACGTCGTACCTTATTTTTCATTTCAACGGAGGCCACGTCAACGTCAACACAGACATAGAAGAAATTGTTGCATATTTCTGTCACTTACTCCCTCTATGTATCCCTTTGCTCCAACGCATTTCTGTAGTCTGGTTGTATTTCTCATTGCTTCGGCAAAATCATCAGCAGCCACCTCGTCCCAGTGCCACTGAAAGAAGCACAGGTAATATATGGCAAGTTGGTCCCGTTACAACTTACACGCTTGTTTGAAACTAGAGGCGAAATCTTGACACCTTCAGCAATAAGCTGGATTTGTTTACTACCTGGCTTTCTGCTTGCAGTAGTTAACCAGTAGCACTACATAATCTTAAAAAAGGTTTTACTGCAATTCAGATAGTCAGAAATTTTAGATAAAAACTATTGGCTTACAATGGATACAAGACCGTAGCAATGTTCTGAGATTTCTGAGAAACGCCTGCTTTTTATATTGTATGAGGCCAGAAATGTTGGGATTAGAAGTTTTTGCGTTTATAATTTTTGCGATAAATTTTCAAAAAGGTTGCAAGCTTAGAATTTAGTTTACAATACGAAAAAATCACACGTATCAAAATTACATAGAAAAGAGACGACTCTTTTGCCAACTTTGAAGAAACAGAGCGCACATTTTGAATGAAAAATGTCGCAGTTTTAAGTAAACTTAGAACCGATATATTCATGAATTTCAATAAAAAGCTGTGGAGGAAGAAAAGCTTGTGCGATTCTAGTGCCATTCAGTATCTGAATGGTCAGCATCCTTGTCACAGTTGCTTACCACGCGTTATCCACCCATTCGAAAAAATTTCTTTTAATTTGCTGTTAGTGGACCCGAGCCGGTTATTCATGGATCAGAAATGTTTTCAGACAGCGTCAAGCTTTCCTGTTGCTGTTTTTTTGGTTATGTGCAACTTTTTTCCATCCAGTATTTTCCATGCAAAGAACTTATTGCAGGGCCAAAATACGTCATTGTTTCTGGAATCTGGTTGTGTGTTCCGTTACAAATTATGCCGCGCGCATTTATTCTTGATTGTTTTGCACCAAAGAGAATTATTGACCCTGTCACAGTACTGAAGTGGCCCAATATAATATGTTCTATCTCAAATGTTACATCCTTTAATCAGGAAAATCAGCTTCTTCGTCGTTTGAGTCAGTTGTTACTGTCCACTGCTTGGTGACACTTGATCTCGGGGAAGGTGTTGAGCTGCCATTCAATTGGGGAGGATGACTGGTGCCATCAAGTGGCCCTCCTCGTTGCGGCATTTATTGCAATGCTTACTAAAGTTGTCGCTACGAGAGCAACCACTGCTACCCGTGCTGGATGTTTTCCGCACTGGGTGGGTAGAGAAACGCCTTGCTTAAGGGGCGGCAGCAGCCCTGCTGCCGAAGATGAGGTAAGACCCAGGATACTACAGCTGAACCCCGAAGAGTTCACCGCAAGCAAGGAAAATCAGCTGACCACACGTTTAGATAACCTTTTTCAAACAAGGGTGTTGCCTTTTCATGGTCGAATTTGTTTTGAAATAAATGCAGTGATCTCAAACATTTGCCTATTATTGTCTATATTTAGTTTGCACCTCTTTTTACCCACCCACGTGATATATACGCTGCGCATGTTTTTCCTATTCAGAAGGAGCTTAGTCCAAAGCGAGTATCAAAGTTGACTTTGGGTTGCAGCTGATGAAGCGCTGAACCTATCGAAGTCCGTGTATACTTCAATCGCGCATTATCGATTCTTATGATCGCAACTAACATTGGGGCATCCGTTTATGTACTGTACATAGCGGACAGCAAACTTTCACGTAATGGCTGTCAGTGTTTGAGAATGTGTTAGAAGTTGAGCGTACTGTTTTTTCAATTACCGCGTGATCAAAAGAAATCGCAGTCAACGAATATTTTGCAAAGTTATCATAATTATAATAATTAATCACATTTCCAACCAACGTTTGCTTGATTATTAATGACTTTTCCACAAATTGTACTCCAGCAGCTCACAAAGTTCGCTTGAACAGCGAAACACATTGACTGTTTTCTGGCAGTCCTGAACTCACTATTTTACTTTTTGAGCGACTTCAGCGTTTAATTGAAGCGCAGAGATGCTTTCCCGACACCCGGTCGCAACAAAAGGTGAATGATCTGTTCTAATGCAGCAGGTGGTGCAAGCGAATGAAACTGCAATGAGTTGTGCTGGTACGTAGCTGCATTGAACCGTTAGCTCATGGCATGAATCATTAAACAGCTTATAGCATGAATCTATAGCAGGAGTTTGATTATTTCTATTACTGACCTTAGACTGACCTGTTTTTGCGAAGTATCAAGTAAATTATTGATGCAAAAGACTGATTCAGGATAGCGTATATCAATAATGTGTGAATAAAAATGGCGATAAAGTGCAGATTCGGTGATTGCATAGTTCATCACAATTGCGCATAATAAGCATTCGTTCATGGCTAAAACCATTTTCATTCTATCTTTCGCCTCAACGCACATATTTCAAAATCACTCTAGCTAGAAGCTGCAACAGCGCTTTCTTTTATGCTATCAAAGAAATGAAGTTTTGTTAGCAATTTTCTTAATCTTTTGTGGTCTATTGCCAAAAGCAGTACCGGCACGATTCAAAAGATCACCGGCAATATAATCGAGGACTACCACGAATTTTACGAAGGGCTTCGGAGTCGTCGTAAAAATGAAATTACTCCGGCTCCGGCTCCGGCTCCGGCTCCGGCTCCGGATCTCTTTGTTTTCATGAACGTGACTCCGGATCCGAAGCCGGTGTTCTCTTATTCCATAGCATGGCTCCGTCTCCTGCTCCGGGTTCAGTTCGTTTTTACACGTTAATACTTTCAATTGTCTTGGTGCGCCTCAAGTAGAATGGAAAACGAAATATATCAAGTTCACAAAACTAAGAGAATATGCCAAAATTATTTGAGTAAGTTAATCAGGCATTTTTTTACAATTAGCGCTCATACCATGAGACAATCAGCGAAAATACAACAATCAGAGGTTGAGACGATTCAGAGAACAGTTACTAACAGAAATATAACTCAAGATACCGGTAATATAAACAGATTCTGAAAAGGCGGTCTTTGGTTTTGCAGTTAATGCCTGGTGACTTTTTGTTATTTCTAAGGACCGCAATCAAGAAAACGGCAGTTTGGAAAACTGCATTAGTGTCCGAGCATTTCGACACAGACCAGTCCCAACAATCGAAGTGTTTTGCACTTGTTGCACGCTTTGTCTGCTGCAGTCGCCAGACTTGGCGATTCCAGCCAACAGCTCTGCCCGGGGAAACCATGCAAAGAGCGCAAAACACACAGTCGATTAACTCTCCCGTGTGTTCTTTCTAACGTGCATACAATTGCTTCATCACAAATCCCAAAATTTTTCAATAAACCTTTTTGTTCATAGAAATAGTTTTGCTTCTAATACGAAATTCAACTTAGGCGTTTTTGAAATAGCTGGAAACTTTTGATTTCTCATCTTCTGCACTCATACTAAGGAATGATGAATCGCAAAAGTAAAGGAAAATATAACTTTCAAAGCTTTGGTGAAAATAAGACTGGTTACCGTGCTGAAAACATAAAAGGTGTTTCCAGAGATGAAAACCACAAGAAAAGTCCACATTTGCTTGCATTGTATTTTATACCCTCCTGAAAATGCAGTGTCATACAAAGCAGTGCTAT
>JGI24021J15306_10009218_pt1 | contig 12204 bp, 8 predicted proteins | sample Ectturendosymbi1_FD_15306 | JGI IMG/M metagenome (IMG submission 15306)
ATTGACGGCACCCGCCTCACCGTAAATGGTTTCAGTATCAACAGCTGCAAAGTCGTTCGGCCAAACGTTCCTGCCGTCGTGGCATCGGTTTCTTTGGCGCTTGAAAAGTTTGATGTCTTCATCACCCACGGTGGCAGACGATTTCCTATGACGGCAATTATGCCTAATGAGCCTTCTGGATTCCGCTGTAAATCTACCGTTTCTAGCATCTCTCCTTTAAAAGCACTGTAGCGGTTTACACAAAATCTTTCGCCGTGAAAGTAGCGATGACTAACGCCGCTCAACGCGTCCGTTTACGATCATAAATTATTCTCGCTCGAAGTTATGAAACGTGACACATATTCCTAACTTTTAAAGTTTTGTTGCGAGTCGTTCGACGGCGATGGTCAAACATCCCCATCCTTCACGCTCCCTTCAGTTTCTGAGGCGGCAAAGCAAGACGCCGCTTCAGACACGTTTTCCAGCCTTTCCTTCACCAGTGCGGGCGACGACTTCACGTACGAATTTCTTGTCAGCGCGCGGCCAGGAGTAGGTCGATCATTGTCGCGATAAGGCGACCCTTGACAATGGCGTCCTGTGTGTTGCGACCGCATGAGTCATCATGTTGAACGTGATTTCGGTTCAGGTTTTCTGCTCATTTTCTGCAGCTACCGCTTCCTTTATTGTAGTGAGCGCGTCACAGCAGCTTATCATGGCGAGGTTGGACTGAGATTCGCATTCGTTGAACAGAACCGGCCGCGCACGAACGTCAAAGCTTTCTCGCGCGTGATATAACGTTTTCTTGCGCGTGATACAAAGTTTTCTCGCGCGTGATATAATAGGTTTGTAAGTTGCTCTGGGTTCGTCGTTCGTCATAAAGTTCAGATAATTTGCACTTTGTTACTGAACGATTTGCTCAGCGTAAGTTGTCATGCCGCATTTTCTATATCTTGACCTCAGTCGCGTCGACTTCGAGCACGTCTGGGAACACTTTAAACAATGACAAGATATATTGGAAGAAAACAGTCGTTTCTCAGACAACATTGACCCGCCAAAAATTATGATTGCACGACTGCATCGCTTTAACTTTTCAGCGCACAACAAAGTCCTCAATGTTTTCAATACTAATACATTTTTGCTTATCTGGTCTCATGGTATTTTCAAATAATTGGGGGAAAAATGTTGGGACCTGAAAAAGTAACTTTTCATCGAAAAGAAAAGCGAAGAGCAAGAAAAATAGGTTATCAGCTGTTTCTCCGGCATATCACCAACGTAACGCCAGATTTTAAAGCTTTGTTTTTATAGTTTGCTACAGCTTTGTTTTGGAAATGGTAGACCACAGCCCAAGTGACCTCTTGGACACGCCTATGACCGCCATGGGAGCTCTAGTAGCATAAAATGAACAATACTGGTTTGAAATGTTGCTTGATCGAATGTTTGACTTAAGTGAGTCTTCTAGCTGTTGATTTTATCTTCACCGGCGTGACGGTGTTCGGTTTCTTGATGCAAGTTATCCGCCAACCAGCAGACACCTCGAAACTGTGCAAATATAGCTGAGAACTAATCAACTACTCGACGACTTTCAGCGTCAACTTGAAAGGTTGTTTACGAAGGGCACCTTCAAGCGCTCGCTGTGACAAATCGCTTTAGCTCGTACCCTCTTCCCCACTTTGCTCGTGCAGCAAGTGAAAATCCCCGAGTCAATATTGGCTGTGAGCGCGGGTTTCACGAACGGGACTCTGCCAAAGGACCGCTTGGCAACCTAACCTTGCTGTGCACCCGGAGGTGGAACAATGACTGCAAAGCGGCGTGTACGCTTCGCTTGCGCTTTACTAGAAACATCCTGGATTGAGGATATGCTCATCGCCATTAGATTGCTGGTCAGCACTTCACAAAGAAGATTCCCACGCGCGCCCAAGCACAAGTACTTGAAGAAAATCAGAGTTTATACAAGCGATAATACGGTTTTTCGCGCAGTCCTTCCTTGCAGTCAATTTCTTCCTACATAAGCTCGCCATCCTTGATTTGCGTGGCAAAGCTAAGAATAATCCCATGATATGCGACGACAGCGGAATTAGTGTCGTGATGACTTCGGTCAGCAAAAAGCTTTGCATGCCCACCCGTTAACTTTCGGACACATCTTATGTCAGATCACCTCCAGTTTCATTCATTTGGTTTCTCGTATTAACTCTGGTGCTGTGAGCAACCAGTTGTCCGTGACGGCAAAGTGCCTCTACCTTCCGTAAAACTAGACCAATTTAATAAATGGTAAAAGCGTGTGCAAGTGGCAGCACTTCAAGCGTTATTACCACTGGGGTCTGTCGTAAGTTTCAATCGGAACAAAATGCGGAACTAATTCCGAGTTGCACATCAATGCGAGCTGTCAGGTCTGTTGTTTCTATCCTAAAACAAAAGCGACGTTGAAGTAAATCGCTTCTCAGTTTTTTTATAAACAATTCCAATTTCTTCGATTTTTTCATACAGGCTCTCAGAGGGCGATGTTCAAACAGGCGATGCGTCATTGGGAGGGCCAGACTTGCATTACATTTATCGAACGCACGAACGAAGAATCGTACATCAAGTTCACGTACAGACCATGCGGGTGAGTTTGTCGTGTGCGTTCTATTTGTGCACAAACGTATCTCCTGGTGTTGGTGACAAACTGATGGTCACCAAGAAACTGTAATTCGGTCTTTTATCAAGAAAACCTTCTGCATGTTATCAGTTTGTTAATCAGAACCGAAATTTATTTGTTGCTTGCCTATTTGTTGGTGCAATGGCTGCAGATGAAGCCATAGTTTTCGCCAGCAAGCTGCAGAAGACGTAGTGCAGCTTAATGTATTGCAGCTTGCGTGTTCAATTCATCCACTCAGCTCAATTTCGCGTCATGGCAATAGTGAAAGTGCGAACCGAACCGTTTCTGCAATTGCATTTCTTCGGTTCTCTGCTGATCACTTGCCAAATAAATTACGCAGATGCCTTTGAAACAAGTACAACCTAAAATACTCCTGAGCGTCTGTTTTGCATGTGTACTGAAAACAATGTCAAACTTCCTGCGATAAAGCGTACTAACTTGACAAAAACCGATATCTTAACATTACAAAAATATCTTTAGGTTGCGTAGTACATTAAAGATATTCATTTTGTGCTTCCCTGGAAGAATTTGTCCAGTGCACTCAACACGATAAAAATGTCGACGTTATAATTTGAAAACTTCATTGCGCATGCTTCTCCAAAACATTTCACAAGAAACCAGGTTATTGTGATTGAAAACGTGCGCTTGTCATTGCTGGGGAGGGCATCGGGGAACTGTTCAATCCAAGGTGCAACCGCGTATCCGAATACATTGAACATCGTATGCACCACGCAAATCTGATATTTACCGATCTTTTGTCCCCAGCTGCTGCTCCTACGTCGGCCGTCGAGGTGGCGGCCCGCAAGCGATCTCGATCGGGAAGAACTGCGACAAGTTCGGAATCGTCGTTCACGAGCTCGGTCACGTGATCGGCTTCTGGCACGAGCACACCAGGCCTGACCGCGACCAGCACATCGAAATCGTCTACCAGAACATACAAGAAGGTTATAACTGTTCCTGCTGTGCGGCGCAAATTGTCGCGAAATTGTAGGCTGCGCTCGCCGCGACGCGAATGTTTGCTGGCGCGAAATCAAACAGCGGCAATAACACGTTTTTTTTCTGTGACGACGACTATAATTTGCAAGTCGGTCCGCGCGTACTTCTCTTTGTGAGTTTTCGCTTCCGGACGAACCTCGATATGAGTCTCAGAAAATGAACCGGCGTACACGTAACCCATTCGCCGTTACGTATGAGATATAGCAATACCCTGTTGCTTGACGATCTACGCGGCATGTCGTCCATTATCACATTTTGTTCACCAGCCACTCAGGTACTCTCGGAAAGCTTTGCAGAACGCGGAACCCAAGTATTATAAGTTTTTATTGAAAGCAAAATATAATTTTGAATGGAAGCTGCTTGTATAAAAAGACGAGTGGAGAGTGGAGAACTTTTTTTTTTCGCTGAGTCATTTTGATCACTGAAACATTTCTGTCGATTGTCTCACAGTTGCATTAAAACTCGCCGTAACAGCATTCATTCGTCAATTTTTTAAGACATTCTGACCGAATTGACTTAATTCTTTTTGGTCATTTAAAAAAAAGTCGGTCTGTGACCGAAAAAACAACAGATGAAGACCAACCATTAAACCTTGTGAAAGATGCTTGTCATTTTCAGTTATATCCAGTTCTATTCTTGCTTTTGCGAAGGTTTTTCGGGTTACATTGTTTCTCGATGAGTTTCCAGAACGTAACGAAGAAGTGTTGAGTGTTTGCGTTGGTTTCAAACGATCAAAGTGTTCATGTGCAACAGGACAGGAGTATAACTTCGAGAAGATGGCCGCGTCCGAGATCAATTCTCTCGGGGAAAAGTACGATTATCACAGCATCATGCACTACGCAAGAAACACATTCAGTAAAGGTGAGTCTGGCGTGACTTGGAAAAAGCGATGGGCAGAAAAGGCTGAGGAAAACTTACAGCCCCGGGAAACTTATTCCCACCAGTGTAAAAATATAACACATCCGTCTTTTTAGGTTGAAAGAAAAACATCATTCAAAAAGGAAATTTGTAAATAAAAAAGAAACGAAGTCAAAAATTGGCCCTGCTTGACCAAAAGCGAGGCTCACGACTCACGAGCAAGTCCACGGATTGGGCACCGGGTTTCAGTAGAGCGCTGTAAGGCAAGTATAAACCGCCAAAAGCAAACAAAAATGTTGTCAGTACGTGAGATACAAGGGGCGGCAAGTGGAACCGTTGTGTCGCTTTTTTGTTGCCAATAGTCTCTATTCAACTGAACGACAGCGCAATCGGTAACGGGACAAACACTGTAACTGTCAGTTGCCAGCAAATGCACTCCCTACCTCTTAGCCTCGAGCGCTTGTTGCCGCACAATGTTATTATTGCATATTTAACGATTTTTTTAAGCGAAAGCACCGATCAAAAGTCATGCCCAGGCAATTTTTTCCGCAATGCATACTATAAAATTCCACGTTGCAACCTAGCTCAGAAAATTGCAGCCAGCCTATTGTTACCGTGAACTGTACTTTGAGTAGATCGCATCTACCACACGTCTCAATGGTGCGCTATAATTATATAGGTTTTCGTAGGTAGTCAAAATTGTTAGAAACCACGACCAATGTTCAGTTTCATTCAGTGATAAAAGCCTTGATTCCAAACATGTGCCACTGCAAGGCAAAAAATTTGCTTTGTTGCAAAAAATTGCCAACCTTTTCAGTGACAAGCTAAAGAGAATGCACACAAATAGAAAACTTCTTCACAAAAACATCGCTCACAGGGTGCTGAAAAATTTCGTCTACAAATCACGTGACGTTGTTTGTATATATAAGCAAAAAGGTTCTCGAACACCGAAAAGACGGCGCAGGCGACCAATCACATACTTGCTGTCTTGTCAAGGCAGGGTTGCCAACCTGTCTTCACCAAAAGCTAGGCCTTGTCCCCAAAAAAGCCAGATAGTAGTCTTAAGACATATACACATAAAACATGCATAAAAAACACAAAACAGACATTAAAGTTCGTCAGGAACATCGATATAATAAATCCCACAATTCCTATCTTTAGAGGCATTTTCTTTCCCCGTAATTACACTGTCGTACATTTGTTTCTTATTAAATACATCGAAAATGTTTGGGGCAACTGTAATATCTTTGCGATATTCTTGCACCCTACATGGTTATAGACTCACGTCAGAAGAGATTTGTAATGAATATGCAGCTCAGACCATGTTTTGCCAGAAACAAGCCTTTTCCGACTTTTGATTAAAAAAAAGTCAAATGCCTTGAAAATAAACAACTTCAAAACCTGGCTTCAAAAAAGCCAAATTGGCAACCCTGTGTCACGGCACGTGTCAATTGCTGATGAAGTCCAACAGTTACAACATTAATAAATCAGAAATCGAATTTTGGCAGTGTAATTGGTTCTACGTGACCGCAGGATGTTGCATCTTTTGCGTTCCGTAATTGTCTCGTCGCCTGCTTAATAATTTATTGCTTGCCCACCGTCGGTCTTGGTTTAATTTTTTAATAATTTATTGGGTTGATGGCAGTGCGCCCCACCTTTCACGACGTGCGACGATAGCTGTAGACCGCAACACCTAATTTTCGTCTTCAATAGCCTGTTTGCTGCGGAAGGAACCATGTAGTCTGTTTTATTTTCCGTTATACCAATTAGGAGCCATATCGGTTTTTATTACGTCACAACCCGGTTTTTATTAAGTTACAATGCACAACGTTTTTGTTACGTCACAATGCGCATCGACCTTCTACTTCCTTCATTCACCATGCATTTGCTGCAAAATTTTGCATGCTGTTTTATGCTAGATTTTATCCTTGAACCGACCTTTTGTAATATTGTGTTCGCTTTAAGTTGACCACAGTATCTCAAAAAAGCCTTTTGGTTTTCAAAGGAATGTTTCTGGACACCATTAGGCCCATGGTGGACGAGGAAACAGGCGTCCGGCCAAGCATCGGCCAAAGAACACGTCTTAGTGAAGGAGACGTTGCGCAGGCCAAGAAACTGTACAGATGTCCAAGTGAGTTATTCTGTAACCACCTTGATTAATACAGGGCTTTATCTCGGGCAAATGTGTCATTTGTAAATACGATAAACGGACTAGCAACAACCGTTAAGCTGAAAGAAAAGTTGAGGAATTTTACGCTCATTCGAAGGTTCATTGCCACCAACCATCGGCGCTTCAGGAAAACATTCCAAAACAATGAAAATTTTGTTGTAAACAAAGCGAAAAAGCAATGACCGTTAAAAAACTGTACAGNCAGTTAATCCATTTGTCCAACTTTGACTTTCAATTACCGCAACAACATTGATTTGGAAATTGATAACTGCNTAAACCTGACACCAGTGGTAAGTATTGAAACAAAATATTTTGCTGCCGATGCGTATTTTTCCACGACGACGAATCATCGTCCAGCAAGCGTCCCTATGCCTGCGGCCAAACATGCATTCACTCATCGGTCGTCTCCATTTTCTCCGTTCAAAGTGCATGAATAGAGCTGTAGAAATTGCTTTTGCGAAGAGATAAGAATGCATGAAGAACAAAACTGGTGTTTTATCGCAGTAAGATTTATCGCCCCCGCTGATACGTCGCGCTTTCCGGACCAACCAACTTGCATCGGATCTCGCTTTACGTCTGGCGTGACTGAAAATGCTGTCGTTTCAATTTCGTGCATCTTTTGCATTGACAGCGTGCGGTCACACTCTGCAGACCACCACCGGTAACATCACGTCGCCGAACTATCCCGAGCCTTACCCCCTGCATTCCAACTGCGAATGGCGAATCAGCGTTACGCCCGGTGAAAAGATAGTTGTCGACTTCACTGACATGGACCTGTACAGGAGGTACAGGCCAAAGTTGTTGAGATCTTTTTTTTGCTTGTGTGACAAAGGCGCATGGAGTAACTTTTTACCGGTCTGCTTGCTGTACGTTGAGACGCAGCTTTAGAATCAGTGAACGTACGATCAAGTGCGTATACACACGGCTTGCCGTATGAAATCAATTTAGCTTATACGCGGAACGTTGACAATGGGCTTGATGGTCACTTAAGCCTACCAGATTTTTTAGATTTCAAACAAATCAGAGTAGAAACAAAACAGCCGAATCAGAAACAAAAAGCACGAAAAATATGCCAGCTGTTGTTAAGCTGAACGACACCAGCAAAAAAAAAAAGGCAGCGTGAAAATCGAAACGCTAAAGTTCCTGGATAAAAAGCACGCTTAACACATCTTTGCGGAGTTCATCGGAGATTCATCCTGGTTTCTTGACGATTGTTAAGCGCGATGTGAAGTATAGAATCATGGTCCGACCATGCAGGTTTTCGTGTTGCCGTGAGTGGCCTTAACATAATGTGACGATCATTTTCATGTTTCAACCTCTGGCGTCGACCTTCGCGCTGAAGAGCTCAGCGATTGGTTTCCAGAGAGATCATGCCGTGATTCAAACACAGTCTGTCAATCAGTCCATAACACGTTCATTTTGTTTGCGAGGAAATATGCTTTTGATAAAGTCGCCAGAGTACAATTTAATTGGTTTGAAACGCCTTCTTTGCGAGAGAATAAAAGCAACCATTTGTCGACTATACTTTTTCATTTACCATGCGTTTCTCGCGTCTGTTCGGAGCTTAAAGTTACTCAAAGCCTGTCCGTTTTGTTTTGTTTTCATTAAAAAGACCATACACCAGGTGAAAAGGAGATGGTTTGGGTTCAGCCAACCCAGATTCTATTTCAAGATCATCTTTAAATACGTTATGTTGTCGGTGATACTCTTGAAGCTCCTAATCGTCCTTTTCATATACTGCACAACTTTTCAAACCCGTGATAGTTACGATAGGCGCTAATGCGCAATGACAGTGTCTGATGTGCAATTTTCACCTGTGTTGTGAACCGGCGTCGATTTCTAAACGAACAGGCGACCTTATTTGCTGTAAACCGATGTTTATGGGATAATACTCTGTCAAGTAAAAATAGCCTACGCGTCATGTTCCACTCCACGTCCAGATAATGCGCTGAGCCAGTTATACTGGCTCCCTTTCATTGATACGACTTTGAGCGGGTTTGGAATAGTAGGGGAACACCTGCTTTTTCAGTTCTGTCATCACTGAAAGCTCATCGTGCAACCGCTTCAACTTATTCTCTATTTTGGCAGCGGAGGTTGCTGGTACGACTACGTCGAGATACGCGATGGCCACTGGCATCAGTCTCCACTTATCGGTGAGGAAGACTGCACGTCAAAAATTTAGAATCGCCTGTGCGCTGTCCTGTTACGCCTGCACGTTCTGTTCCAGAAGCTTGCGATTTCATTATTTTTCGGCGCACTTTGTTTTTTTTCTATCGGAAATTTTAAATGCTTATGAGGCAAACCTTTTTTTAGTAAGTAACGCATACGTGTTCGATAGTGTTCAGGAAAGCATGGTTCTTTTATTTTTTCCCTAAGAGATCTGTTTGACAAAGTTTTTCGGCGCAAAGATCGACCAGAACTTGATGTTCAAATAAAGTGTTCGACGATTGTTTGCACCTTCTTTGCTTCGAGGCAGAGCTGTCAGTAAATGACAGGATCCCGTTGGTTGCAACCAACATGTGTCCAGTTTCATGTGTATTTTCATCGAATTTTTTATCTCTGATAGTTTTTGTAGAAAAACTACATCAGTGCAAATTGCACAGCACGTGCGCAGCTTACAGTCCTGATTTGGACGATGACCAACAGAAAATTTATAGCTTCGTAATGGTTGATACCACTGAAATGAAATAAAGCATATTATACGTTTGCTTGATATTTCACCGCAAGTACATAAACGCCCATTTCTTTCAAATACAATCGACGTTTGGAGACGACACATCTGTCGATTTGCTGATCTGGTTCGCTTGTCTCATGTTAATATTGCCAAAGCGATAGTTTCATTTGCTCAGAGCCGGTTTTAACGCTTATTCCGGCAGACGGTTAAAATGTTTGAGTTTGCTGCATTTGCTAAACAGGCCCGTAGCAACGGGGGGCATTCGGGGGCAGTGCCCCCTAAATTCTTTTTGTACCTACCCAAAATTTGTTGTGTCCAAAACAAACTGTTTTATAGTAAAAACAAAAATATTTCCCCCTTAAAAATCTATTTTGCCCAACCTTGAAACCTGGCTACGGGCCTGACCCTAAACAAAAAAGTGAAATGGCGCAGTGTCGCAAATGCTCCTCCAAATTATTTGTGCAGAATGACCACGTTTTGTTTCAAATTGCTGCATTTTAGGTCGATACTGTGGTCGAGCCATTCCTGCACAGATCACTTCAACAGACAGTCGCATGTGGATCCGTCTTAAGATATCTAGCAACTACCGGGGCCGTGGTTTTAAGATGTCGGTGAGAAATTAAATGTTTTCAGGATTGATTTTATTACATTTTTTGTGATTTGTGATTTCAAAAAAATTTATGGGTGGCGATAGTCCTAACGTAGAGTGTCCGCCTCTCAATCGAGATGTTGGGCGTTCGATCCTTTTGAACCACCGCCACTGAGTGAATTTCCACAGAATCCCTTAGGCAGAAAGCAATAACTTCAACTGCCCGAAGAAAGAAGCAAAATTCAGGCTTCGGCCTGCAGTCAATTTCTGCAGCTCATAAAAAACTTGTCGAGTCCACTTTTATTATCTTTAGTGGTATGTAGTATTTGCTGTGATGTTCCGCGTTTTAATCAATTGCACATTTTGGTTCGTTTTTAAACTCCGTTGTTGGAAAGTAATTGCAAACAATGATGAGAGCGATTACAAACAACAAAAACCTTTGGTGCCGAAATGGTCGTTATAAGCTGCCAGTGCGAGCAAAACTCCGTTTCCTCCTTCAGCTTAACTCGTGCGCTGTTTCTGTTCAGTACGAAGCTGTGTGCGGTGGTGACGTCAGGAAGAACGCGGGCCAAATCCAAAGTCCGAACTATCCGGATGACTACCGCCCAAGCAAAGAATGCGTCTGGACTGTAGTGGTGGACGAGGGTTTTCAAGTTGGCCTGTCGTTTCAAGAGTTCAAGGTAGTCTGAACTGAATTCGCATAGCATTGCCACAAGCAAATAGTGCAATGAAGTTGAATTTACTTGGAGTTTGACGTCATGGCTGTCAAGAAAATCCCCGGCACAGAGAGTGCGAGCAAGCAAACAAACCAGTATCTATAAACATTCTGAACTAATCTAAACGCTATGACTTTTCAAGAAATTGGTTGCTGTAACGTTGATCTTATGCTATTGGTTTGCTACGTCTCACTCTCCTGGACAGGACCCGTGCCCTGAGCTTTGCTCAGTCTCAGACACTCGTTTGCTGCTGATCAAGCTCAAAAACTTGTGATCTTAGTTAGTTGACGAAATCCTGAGGCTTCGCTGACAAGCAGTTACATCAACTAGTGTTCGTCCGCTCGTCACGAATTGTATTTAAGACGGCACAACGCAGTCTGACGGCCATGCAAAGTCGATGTCTGAAAAACAAAAGCCATTTAAATTTGTATGAAATCGTGCAGAATGTTTTGACGTTTTGCTGACGATGAAAAGAATTTATTGTCGAAACGTCCAACATGATTTTGCTTCAATATTTGCTTGTTGGCGTTGTTGTTGTTTATGCGTTAACGCAACTCCAACAAAAGACTTCAGGTGCTGGACCAAGTCAGTACTGTTCAGAGTACAGCTCTCTGTCGCCTCCCACTGGTTAAAATGCGATTTTGGCTGCAGCGTTTGCACTTCAGCACGAGCTGCTGTTGAGTGGACAGACGCACCTTAAAATATCCGCTCGCTTGTCAAACAGTTGGAGTTTTGGTGCTTGTGTAGTTGACAGTGCAGCACTTCCTTGCGAACTTGCCATAGGCAAACTGTGCTTGTCCAAATAAAAACACGCTATCGAACACTGGGAAAGAATTGATTTTTCAGTGTTGTTACAACACGACCCTTTCACCATTAGAAATTTTTAGGAAGTTATATCGGGGATTATTTTCCAATGACAAACAAAGTATGACGATTTTGAAACAAATTTTGAAGTCCTACTATTTTTATTGCAAACACTTCACCCAGGGAGGAAAAATAGACATTGTATTGTTGAGGCTTTAAACTAATTTTGATTTTGTTTACAGACGCTTCTATGTTTGTTTTGTTGGGTTGACGCGTTTTCTGTATCATTGGAGTTCCCAACTCGGATAGCTCCAACTTTCTAAGCCTCTCTTTCGGAAAAACGTTTCCGCTTCTAAGTACCATCGTTTTTCCGATATGATTTTTACAGCTGAACTAAGTGCAACATTTAACAATGTACACAACACAATCATTTTTGATGTATGACAATCTATGCATCTGATAACTGAACATGGCTACCTCATCGCTGCAAAGTGCTACGTAACTTCGAGTGATTTGCCTCATAAACAAAACTCTTTTCACCGTTTTGAACAATGTCGAAACCAAGCGTTGTCTGAATGTGTTTTTGAGTTGAACCCTTTTTACATCCTCAGTGATTGTATTGTATTGTATTGAGTAAAGTCGTCACTCCCACACGCAAGTCGCTTGAATTTAAGCATGCATAGCAGTAACATGAAATACGCAAATACATGAAGGAAGATGAGGATACATACATCGCGGTAGTAGAGAGTATACGTTTGATGGCGCAAATACATTTACTTTGAT
>JGI24021J15306_10009219_pt1 | contig 12204 bp, 8 predicted proteins | sample Ectturendosymbi1_FD_15306 | JGI IMG/M metagenome (IMG submission 15306)
AGCAATATACAGCTTGCAGCCTATTCAAAAAGGTTTCATCGTCAAAGTAAGACAAGCCCGCCGTTACCTTTGACTTCTTTCGCTTGCTCCAAATACACTGCTCTTCTTTTTTCTTCTTTCAACGACAGAGTTTTTCTTGGTCGATTAAGGAACTCGTACTTCGATTTCAGGATATGATTAATTTCAGCAATACCCTCATTCATTTGCTGAATGGTCGTATGACCCCGTACATGCCTGTGGCAATGACAGGATGTAAAAGATCTTCAGTGCAATTACACGAAGGTTGCTAACGCTTATTTAAAATTTTTAAACAAACTAATTTCACAACAGATACATTTCGAAAAGATATTCGAAAAGCTCCGAATAGAATCTTAAAATCAACTACGTGCTTCCGATTTCGGTGGACCTGATTTCACTTTTGTTACATATCCCAGGCATGGCAAAACATGCGCTACTTACTTACATTAACACACCTGGTTTCCCAAAACAATACCATAGCAACTTGCTTATTTGTGCTTGCATAAAACGAATTTTGCTTCCATCGTAATAGACGCCACTTACATCGCCACAACTTTGACGACGCTGCTATTTGCAGCAACATGGCAAGTTATTAGGTTTGGCAAAGGAGGCCTTGGGAAAATACGGCACATCAAGAAGATAAATGACTTATGAGACGTGCACCGATGCGGATTTTTCACTGATCCGTAACTGGACCTTTTTTGTCGGGTGATGTCATGAAAGCAAAGCATACAAGAATTTCCAGGCCAACTATAATTTCCGCAACAAACTGTTGCAGAATCTTGCAGTAAAGTTAAGATAGTATAGTATCAGCCATTTTTCTCTCGATGTAATTACCGCCATCAGGGTGTCGCACCGTAAGCAAAAATCGGTTACGGGTTTCCTTAAACAAGCAGTTATGGTTTCGTTCCCATCCAGTGTTTGAAAGCAAATGGTTCGCTTAACGGCAACCAACCATCAGGTTCTAAAACTGTTCGGGCTGAAAAGTCTCCTATGCACAACGCACGAATGACCTTTGTGTTAGTCTGTCTCACGTTTAACGCCAACACCAGTGTGCTGATCGAATCGCGTATCTTTGTTCATTGCATTTTTACCATCCTGCTTTGCCCACTTGACCCCTTTTCTGTCAAACACGCAGGTTATTTACCGATTCTGGTACTAACCTTCACACTGAAGTTCAGCTTTTAATTGTTAAGTCCCTCCCAACAGTACGTCTGTCAACCTTATGACTACCATTTTGCTAACGCTCTGTGTTGAGCTACCGCGTCGTGATTACATCGATGGTTTGTTGCTTCATAAATGGCGTCAAATAGTTTTTCAGTTTAGTTAAAGCAATATTGGAGAACGGTCTATTTTCCAGTTTTTACTTGCCAAGTCTTCACTGAACCTGCTTGCTTTTTCTGCTCTTGTTTCAGCCCTTCAACATTACACCCATAAGCACTGCTTGCAGATATCAGGACTGGGGATGCATTGAGTTAGGTGAAATCGATGTCCTATCAAAAATGTTCTGAAATATCAAATTGCGTCACCTTTGTGGAGACCAGTTGCCGCAAAGCTTTGTTCTATTGCGGTTGGCAGCACGTTAAAAGAAAACAAGCTTACTCTAGCAACGAATAATAGGTTTCGTGTGGGATGATGGTCAATTTTTATTGCAGCACTTCAGAAATTGTTTGCTCGCTTTGAGGCTCCTAGTTCGATCACAATTCACTTGAGCAAACGCAACTTAGCGAAAAACTGCATCAGCGAGATAGCTTCCTCTATACGGGGAAATCTTTTTCTTCCACCACAGATTCACACACAAATCAAATAGAACTGAGCCACGTTTGTCTCGAAGAACGCAAGCCTTGAGACGTATATTTCGAATGGCAAAAATCGTCTGGGTTGTAAATACTTTTCTACAATGGCATTGTTTCTTGGTTTTGTCCAAAATTTGTGATATTCATTGTTACTAGGTAACGTTGCTGGCTTCACATGAACCAGTGAGCACAATTTCAAAAGTTTTCCGATCTAGTTTACCAACAGGCAACAACTGAAATTTAAAAGCGATGACGTTGCAATTACGGTTCGTTAAAAACCCACTTTAACCGCTTTTTCGTTTATGGCCCGACTCCCCTGATTTATATACTTAGAAGTCAAATTTACCATCAAACGCAAAGCATTCGCGCCATTCTAGCTTAAACAGCAAAATAAGTTGATTTTTTTCACTATCTTTAGATATATGTAAAAGAAACTATTACGTGAAACCTACAACAAGATCTGAACCAAACATACATTTGTAGCTTCACGAAATTCATTATTTTACTTTCGATTTTATATTCCTCACTCGCGCAGTTGCTCAACATACATTTGCTGTGCATACCTTGGAAGCTTTACAAAATCATTTTCGAGCATCGCATTCAGCTGCGGAAAGCACTTTGCTGGTTTCTTTACGTTTTCTTTTACATTTTCCTTGTTTTGACCTACAATACACCGTTAAATTAAAAACTAACCACTCATGATAAGGACTTTTCCAAGTGAGAACTGTGCCAATGAAAACGCTAAAAAGCTATACACGAATTTTAACTGTGTTACCACAGTGCACATACGAGTTGCGGAAAACCATTCACAAAATTACAGTTTACACTTTTAGTGTTTGTCGTCAACACACATGCCGCCGAGCAATTTAGTAGAAAACTATTTCAGACTAAACGAAAGGCTTAGTTTTCAGAATTGAGGAGACAAGCGTGGAGAGGATAATCATTTTCAGAACTACGATGAGGGTTAAAGCGAGTATTTGGCAAGTTGCCATAGTACTAGCATACTAACTGACAACTCACAAACAATGCGACCTACCATTATCTGGAAAGTGATTTCCTTTTTCCAAGTTGCCCGATGGGGCTGCTTGATTAGCAGTAGTTTTTAGATTGAATAAGAGGGCCTGGTCAAGTCGCTGCTCCACCAACTTCAATGAGTGCAATTTTTCCTTTGAAACAACGACAGTAATACATTCATTCGATTTCTTTGTTACAGCACAAACGGAACCTTCTAAAGTCTCATAAGCAATATCACAAGTTAAAAGGCTTTTTAAAATATCGTTTGCTTTACATGCAAATGCTACTTTCAACTATGCAAATCTCTGTTCTGCACGTACAACTTGAACTACGCGCACTTAGACATTCTTCGGTAAGATGGCTAAAGAGTAAATCTTTGATTACCAAATGTTAACCAAAGCTACACCTAATGGCTCAGTTTACATTGGCAGGCAGAATATATAGCTAAGAAGATGACAAACACTGTGGAAAGACGAAACTTGCTTTGAATAATCACAACATCACGTCATAATGAGGGCAAATCTATCGGTTTGTTTGAATGAAAAAAACAGAAAACAAAATTTTGTGCTTTCCGGGGTGCTTCAAATCAACCTTCATTTCAGTCTTTAATGACAGTTATTTCCTTTTTTCTACAACCCAATAAAAATGAGCAAGGTAGCAGCACTTGTAGTCAAGGGGTAGCTTATTATTTGTCCTGATTGTTTCACCATGTTGCTAGTGTTGCGATCGGAAATCCCGAGCGGCATGTGCGCAAAGCTTCGCACCGTGGCAGCAAGCAAGATTAGAGATCATGCTCGCAATCTCTCTTACTATTGCTTGCTCGCGCTACACATATGATGGTGTTATTCTTCACGCACATCCCGTTCGTGGTGGATCACACAATCAATGCAACACTACCGGAGAGGTTGCAACACTAGATTCAAAGAATATGTAATTAATGTTCTAGAGCAGTGGTTCCCAACCTTTCTCTAACCGTGTACCCCTTCAGCATTCCGACAGATGAGTATGTACCCCTTCAACATTTCAACAGATAAGCATGTACCCTTAACCATTTTGACAGATGAACATATACCCCTAAATTTCTTATGACAAAATATTTTATCATAATTTTTCATATATATATTTAACAATGAGCATATTATGATTTTTGAAAATAATAATCACTGATATATGTATAAATATTTGGAAATAAATAATATGCAAATACATTTTCTTGTCTATTGCTAACCTTAAATGTGCCTCTTCGGATAGGCAAATGTACCCCATGTTGGGAACCCCTGTTATAGAGTTACTCATACTAAAACTACAGAGTCTGGTTCTAGGTTCAATAGATCAGGGCTTCTCAAACTATGGGTTGTGACCCCAAATGGGGTCGCAAAATGAAATTTGGGGTCGCGAAACAAATTGGTTTCACAAATCAGAAAGAAAAGTTTTTGTAAAAATTAAAAGTAGGCCTGTAGTGGATCTATTTCTACTGCATTTTTACAGACAATACATGCTTCATGCTGTCAGTTGTTTACGAAGACATCTGCCTACTCTCAAATAATATTAATCAACCAAGTACAGCAAGTTATGCGTTGTCACGTCATCATTGTTTTACTGTACTGACTAATATTGACCTTTTTGCATTCATTCCAACACAACTTGTGATTAGAACTCTGGGTCTACTTTAGGAGCTAGTAGGATAACTGCATTGAGAGGACAGTTACCCACTTTACACTGTACTGTTATCAGATTCGCGTTGGATTGGGAATCCCACAAATCGCTCAAGCACGACTGTGAGTGTCTCACCGAGCTGCTTGAGAGCGCATTTTTTCAACCATATGCGATTCAGCGAATCCAACTAGCAGAGGTAGATTGGAAATCCGATAATAAGGGAAAAGAGGTTGGGTGATTTGTACTAAGTCTTGGACAACCTTTTCTGTACCTGTTTGATGCTAAAACCACTACCGTGGAACAGATTAGCCTATTTCAGCCACGACATTTCCTTACATAACAGCTTATTACATTCGTTTATTGAAATGATTATAAGCAGGGGATTTGTCACTCTAGCTGGTGTTATACCAACTCCCTTGAGGAGTCATGATCGCGATTAAATCTGAATTGTAATTATGACTTTGAAGAATTTGTATTTAATTGTAAAATGTCGATAATGATTTAATTTGCTTGCTGATGATAATGAAAATCATATGTTGATGCTGATTAACTGTTGGATCTTGGATCATGTTTGTAGTTTTTTTAAATAAAACTACTCGTTGATTTAATTATGTTTGCATTAAAATGTTGCAAGATTTCATAGTCTGACCTAAATGCCCCAGACCAAAACGGCCAGACCGAAAAGTCGCGTACCCATAATATTGGAAGTGAATGACTTCAATATAGGCTGCACTTTGAACTTTGTATCCCAGTTATTGGGCTATGATTTTCTCAGTTTATAATGGAACACATAGAGTAGCATAAAATGTGTCACAAAAGTTTGTGAAATAGGTTATAATTGCAATTTGGTTAATTGCAGTACCTACTGTTCATAGATTACAACTTACAAAGTGCTGTGAATCCTCATATTTGATACTCTTGTATTGTACTGCAGAGAATAGACTGGATAATGATCTTGACTGAAATCAACGAAGTGGCTCTGCAGTGTAAAAACAAACTCCCATTTCCTGCCCTGTAGAAGCTGTTCAAATTCTATTAAAGTCACTTGAAGAGTGCAGTTACGATGCGACGCGGTTTTCATGACCTCATCCACCAGCAGTTCTCTACAATTTTCTCTGCTGCCTGTTATTTTTCAGACTACGCTAAATAAAATCACATCTCAGCGATTCCAACTACACCTACGAAAAGCACCTTTCTGTCGTGGAATGAGCTTTCGCCTTTTCATTTTAACCTATTCACCAGCTTTTGCAGTACTGTAGGCCAATCGCACGAAGTAAATCTTCCAATTCCTTGCCTAAAATTGCCCCAATATCGAGTTCACAAGTGCGTTCACAAAGGTAAGCCAAGGGCGACGAATCGCTCACGCGTCAATCCGATAACGGTGCAGTGTAAAGTGGGTAACTGAGTAGTTTTAGACTAAGCTAAAAGCTTTATACACAATTCAGACGTACTTTGGACTTTGATGCAGGAAAAGTTGGATCTAGGCCAGCTATGTCCAACCCACGGCCCACATGTAGTCAAAGTATCATATATTCTGACAACCTATTCTTATTTTGACAATCTTGAATTTGACATTTTTGATGCAAGTGGTCTTCAACGCAACTTTATCACGTCTTTTACCATTGCAGTTAGAATTTGAACGCTTTCAGTACCTTAATTTAAACTACATACAGTTTGCTAATATCAAAGTGAGCCTTTAATGTGCGGCCCTCATTAATATGTCATTTGGTGTGCGGCCCTGGTTAAGATAGTGACATAATTTTTGGCTCAGTAAGCCATTTGGGTTGGACATAGCTGATCTAGGCACTAACTATACAGAATTGAAATTTCAGGAGGCCACACATCTGCCATGCCCAGGATAAGTTCCGATCGCAACATAATCATCAAACCCAAAAACCAATCCTTTTTGAAAAATGTTGAGAATGTTCTTCATCCTGCGTTGTCTTGTATCAATCTACAAATGGATGATCTGTGTAGAAATCATCAAGTGCTTCCATCCCATTAGCTGCGCTTGGTAACTTCTATAAACTGAATTGCACTTTGTTAATTTTTTCCATCTTACTATTTCCATTACATGGTAGTTTATTACTGAGTAGTTACTTTTTTGGATTGTGTGCAATTCGACGATTTCACCATAAACAAAAATGCTTGTGAAATTTGTTTTGGGACATTTACATGTATCATCAACACCTAAGCAATCCATCAGGGGGTTGCATAGAAAAAACTTTTTTAAATGGGTCACAAAACAAAAAAGTTTGAGAAGCCCTGCAATAGATGATAACAAAGGGTAAAATGACTCATTTCACCAACTCTACAGTCCTGATTGGAAGGCACATGTATGTATAAGTCAACAGCACCTTTAACATATATAATACCTATGGCAACAAGCACGTTGATCAACGAAATATTTATTTTCTTAAATATTCACCTTCATCACATCAGCTTCCTTTTTACTTTCTGCCACTGCTTCTCTCATAGAAGCCACAATACATTGTAGCTCCTCAAGCTGACGGTGCAAGTCTAAGAAAAGTAAACAACCATCTGGATGATGAAGAACATCTGATATTTCCAATCCAAGTTCAACTTCTTGCATCAAATTTGTAAATCTTCTGGAGAATCTTTCTATTGGATCAGGCTCTTCCAGATAACAGTTCATCATTATTTAACACCTGGTCAGCATTCTTCTACCAAGAAAAACCCAGCGGGTAAGTCATGTTGATTTCAACTCACTATGTGAAAGTGGAGTCTTTACAGGTAGAGAACTAAATACTTTGTGAAATTCAATAAAATTGATTGAAACAATAATGGTTACATGAAGCATTCCAGCTTAACACTTTGACTACCAGGCTGCCTTTGGGTGCGACATGTTCACTACCGGTCTACTTTTCAATTATATTCTAAATATAATAAGTCAATTATTTGCTACATTACACAAGCAATCATTCATAAAATACATCTGAATGTAACCAACTGCTGGTGTACCCAGAACACACAAAATGTCTTTACAACGAACTGCTGCTCAAAATCACCCTCGAAGGTGGCCATGGATCTGGAGTTGACTCGGGCAGGATTTTGCATTTTTTTGGACCTGGAGTCGGAGTCACAAATCTGTGAAAAAAACAGACTGGGATCTGAAGTCCCCTGTCATTTTCAGCAGCAGGAGTCTGCGTGGTCTTTATACATGTCCTTTCTATGTAAAAACATTGCTGAATTTTGGTTGCATTGATGGTAGAGTCTGAGTTGGATTTTCAAATTTGAAAAATTTTTAGACCAGGATCCAGTTTCAAAAATTTTGGAACAGGAGTGGAGTTGGAGTCTGAAAATGTGACTCCAGCCAAGGCAGCCATCTCCCTCCTTCCTCTAGGTTGACCAAGTGCAAAATGCATTTTGTTCAGCAAAATTCTTAGACAAAAAACACAACACAATCACGTGATAAAAACATTTTATGTTCAAAGGCTGAAGTCTGAGCATTCTCGTGGTTCTAACAGGAAAAGGATAGTGCCAGCAGACAACCGTTGGCAATTTATTCTGAATATGAGATTCTTCACATGCTGGAACCGCAGTGACACAAGATACCTCATAAAACTAAAGTCCTTTCTTGGCTAAAACTATACATAACTTGACATCCGAGTATAAGAAATATGGTCAATTTGTAGTGGAACACCAAATCATAAAATAATGCTTATAAACATGCTGGTGAACTCATGATGTACTGGCAATGAACATATGGATGAAAGGTGTCGCTGGTGAGTATTTATGAAGTTACACACAATGAAAATATCACCTTGTAAGGTAGGCTTACCTCTGCCAACCATGCACAGACACAGCTTTAAGTATTTAAGGTAGGGTACTTCATGCAAGGTGAAATTTTGATTGTGTTTAACTTTGCAATACTCACCAGCGATGGCTTGCGTGCATATATTCGTAGTCAGTGCATTATTATGAGTCCACCAACATGTTCACTCCCATTATTTTCTGATTTGGTGTGCAACTAAAGCTTGGCCAAAAATTAAGATTTTCATCAAAGATTTTCAAAATTTTTAGCAACTTTCTGTTATTCTTCAGAATTAACGTGCCTCGATAAAGGAAACGGGCAGGAAAACAAAACATATTTCTTTGACTTGGTCTAATAAAATGACATTTCAGAGGTGCAACGCTCCCTTCCAAACCAGAGGTACGAAGTGTTTTCTGGTTCCCGTGGTGTTTTAATGTGTGAATGCATTTACAACCCAGCATGAGTCACCTTGGACAAGGAAGGGGATAATCCTGCAAAATTTCAAGTGAAGAGTCACCTTACAAAACTTCAGGTCTCCCACAAAGAAGTGGAAGGTAAATCATAAAAATGTGATTTCAGAGTAAATCTGAACAGCTTTACTTTGACATGGCATAAAATGAATGTGGTTTCAAGTGAATGTGATCTCATATGAATGTGGTCTCAAGTGAATGTAGTCTCAAATTAATATGATCAACAAATGAATGTGCTCTCAAATGAAAACGTCTCATGTGAATGTGGCCTCAAATGTCATGGTCTGAAATGAACTGGTCTCAATTGTCTGCACACCCAAAAAATAATAATTGTTGAGTAGTTACAGAAGTCATCACAGGTCAGTAAACATGACATCTAATGCAAAAATTCCACATTCGTAATCATTAAGAATACCCAAAATGCATTAAAAACTGCTTTAAAAGAAAACAAAAAAAAATTTTGATTTAATAATTCAAGTGGTAATAAATGTGTGATACGCTTCACTGAACACATTTTTTTTGTGATGTCATTTTTATCAATTTCTATTTGCCATTTTTACTTTAATAAATCCAGGTTTAAATTTACTTTTTCCATGCACAGTTATGGATATTTTTTAAATAAACAAAAACACATATTTCAAATTATATTCTCTTTATTTTATTGCAAAAAATATTTTATTTATTTACTTATTTGCCTAATTACATTTTATGATACCAAGTTTCAGTTCATTTTTCTATATAGAAATTCATACTTCTAAATAATAAAATCCCAACTGATCTAAATTTCATTGTTTGAAATTTATATATTTTGAAATTAAATAATATTTTCTTTGTTAATTTTATTTTATCACATTTGAAAAAAATATTATATTTCTATGTGGTTTCATCCATCAAGAAATACACACTTCAAGTATTTCTAGAATGTTTTAACTGAGCTCATTTTTATTTCAAAATTTTTTGTCAATTTGCATTTTTTTGTTATTTTATTTACTTGCTTTGTATTTACTTTTTCTAATTAAAAAATAAATAATTTTAGTTTTATATTGCAAATAAACAAAAATTTGTGACATCCACAAATTACTTAAACTTCTCTAATTCAGCAATTGTTTTTTTGTTCTTGTTATTTAATTTTGAGTAATCTCTTTTTACTAAGAAACATAAAAAAAAACAAAATTTAAAAAATTTATCTTTATACAAAGTTAAAAAAAAAATCGAACAGAAATTTAAATTGTTTTTTGGTTGACTTTTTTATTAAATGTAGTTTTTTGGTTATACTTGTAAGTTGTTGTAACTGACATTTTAAAGTAATACACTACACTCATTTTTGAAATAGCAACACTATTTGGTAACCAAATATTACAGTAGCTTATAACAGAAAAGTTAACATCATTTTGTGAAAAATATAACACCTGACTGACTATTTAAATATTGGATCAGTTTCTTCCTTGATAATCCTGAGTCATAGCTTGTAATAGATGGTGATTATTGATGTATTTTGTCAAAAAAGTCCCAGATAAATCACAATAATTAAAACACTACAAATCTATGCCTGGTAAAAAATTAAAATACCACTTAAAAAATAAAAATACCAACATTTTTGCAAAAAACATTGCAAACAATATTTTGCAAAACCAACAGATCAGGATGCTAAATCATTAATTTAGAGCTATTCAATAAGTCCTTTCATCAATTATTTAAAATTTAAGTCAAAATTTTACTGTGCCCTTCTGCAAACAAGCAAATAAATGCAAACACACAAATATACGATTATTGTAATAATAAACACGTTGTTTCAATGTATAAACAAGCAAAAATTGCTTCAATGTATGAAAATTGCGTATCCTGCCTGGGAGGCTTAATGGGTGCTACACCTTGCCCAAGGGTGACCCACAGGCTAGCAGAGGGAAGGTACCTCACAGCTCCTATTAACAGAGCGCAGCTCTGTTCTGCTATCCTCCTGTTTTATGCTAAGCCAGTGTTTCAAAGACAGACCCAAACTCAGAAGCCCTGTTTGAAGCAGTTCCACATCGCCATTAACTATATCAGCGCAAAGCTGTACTTTTGTCAACAAATATAGCACAGGGTCCTTGTTGTCTTCTTCATTTTTCAAATAGGGTATTTTGTAAAGCAGATCTCTACGACTTTTTTGACTTTTTCAATTTGGCTGATCCAAGGGATATTTCTTTGAGTAGCTTCATCAAACCACACTGGGCAAATATGTTGTCCAACTGCCATGCCCATGTAATGTCTGTAAGGTCTGCTAACTTTTTTAGACTAAGGTCAGGGAAAGTCGTCGATAGGTCTTGGATGTTAGAATCTGATCATTTCTTTTCCAAATTTCTTTTGTCGTGATCTTCACTTTTCTGGAGTTTTACTTTTCATCTTATTTTATTCAAGAGCTGAGACAGTTTCTCAACTCCATAATCTCAAACTCCAACTGACTCAGCTGTTTTTTTGTTCCTTTATAAGTTTATCATTTGCTGCAAGCATCTTTTTCAGATTTTCATTTGTGTCAATGCTGATGCGCTTTATCATGTTTAGATTTATTCAAGTTGTTATGAGCTCTTTGAGTTTTTTGTACTTGTCCACATCTGCAGCAGCATGTGCTTCTTTAAACTGTTTGTTTAGTTTATGGATTTGTGCAGCTTTTTTTGCAATGCTTGTGTTTTTTCTCCGAATTTACTGGTGTAAGTACTTTTTTGTGGTATACTGCGAAAACATTAATTTATCTAGAAGGTCCTTGATTCTTGACATATATCTTAGTTTATCTTCTTTTCTAGCTTTTGACAGGTTAGCTAGCCTTTGTTTCATAAGTTGCTTCCTTGGAGTCATTGGGTGTCTGGAAGTTGACATGATCAATATATCTTGCGCCAGACGCAATGGACATGATTCAACATTAGTGATGGTCGTTTCTGAGCCAGTAACAATTTCTCTGGATTCACATGAAGAATCAGGAATAGCAGATGTTGAACTTGATGTTAATGCACCAACTGAAGAAGCAGTCGCAATGATGAAGTCCTCTTGGCAAAAAGAGAAAAATTTTTCATGAAGAGTTTGAGTAGACAACTTTTACTGGTTTTTCTATATTTTGTCACTGCATTAAATATATTGTTACAAATTAATTGTTCCTTTTGGAAGCAATGTTCTTGAGCAGCATGAAAATGCTCAGTTAGTCGTAACATTGTCTGTGTTCGTTGTTTTGCTACAACATTGAAAAATAAATGTAGCATGCGCCCTTTTTTCAACTCTTGAATATTTACGGACAGAGATGAAAAGTTCAATTTCAGATGGGTTAGTGCATATCCTAACTTTATACTGTGCTTCTGCTCTGGCTCACTGCTTTCGGCCATGATGCCATAAGGTATTGACTCTGCATAAAATGGACAATACATTAATCTCAGCACAATTGACTCTGCATAAAATGGACAATATATTAATCTCAACACAATACAGCAGTTTCAAGGCCTACAAAAAA
>JGI24021J15306_10009220_pt1 | contig 12203 bp, 7 predicted proteins | sample Ectturendosymbi1_FD_15306 | JGI IMG/M metagenome (IMG submission 15306)
GGTTGCACTATCATTATATAGGGATAAGTGAACTACGATAATTCGCTTGTGGTGACTATCACAGTGACTTGTAACTTATGGGCACCATCTAGCGGTGGCCATTTATGGCGCCATCTACCTGCCGCCACAGATGCCTACTTTTTCCATAATGATACATTGCTTCTTTTATTCGACAGTGTACGCACTGCTACACCAGTACTATCGATCAAACTGACTACAGTCGCAACAATCCTTACTAATACCGTGAAGTAAAATTCATGTAACGATTAACCTCACTTCTGTTGATGGCGCAATCCTTGAAGCTATTCTTACGTCAAACCTGACCATAGGCGTACGGGGAGGCGTTTTATTGGGGGGGAGGAAAAATTTGCCCTGAAAATAACAATTTGCCCTAAAAATAAAAAATTTGCCCTGAAACTAACTTTTTAGAGTTATCCGAATGGTGCCTGAATTTCAGGGGCGCAACCAGCTCTTCATTTCGGGGAGGAAATTTTCATGAAATTTCATTCGATGATGTCATTGTGCTTATTCAACGTGGTACAACTTTTCGCAAACGGACACAGATAAAGTTCTCTTCGCAGCATTTCCGAAAATGAGAACTTGTCAGTTTTAATGAAGATGCAGACCGAACGATCAGGACAGAGTAAAAATTAGTAGCTTAATGCAAACATCTGTTTCCGTACTCCGCTAGTGCAGTCATGGTTGTAGTATGACAAATCTATAGGCTACTGGTAAAACTGCGTAACCTTTCGTCTTCTTTTAGCAAATTCATCAAATCCATTATCTAGATTTTTGAAACTTCAGTTTAATGCGTTTGCTGTGAGATAATTTCTGCAGATGATATTTTAAGTGGTGATGTTGTCAGATACAAGAGACTGGTATGAATGTTAGGATATATTTAATCACTGATGCTATTGTCTCAATCGTAGATACGAGACTTCGTCTGCCAACTGAAACACTCTTGAAGGGAATGCAGGCAAGAATACAACTTGAACTTTATTACGAATGGTTGGGCCACGCTCGCCACCAGATGTGGGTGGGTCTCGACACTTTTGCCAGGACTACCCAAACAACACCTAATAATTTTGACGCCCTTGTAAAATTCGAATTTCCTTTCCAACATTAGCGCTTGGCTGTAAAACCTCAGCAACGGCTAAGCACTGACCATAAAATGCAACAATTCTTAAATAGAAGCCTATAGTAACCCAAGGCAAACGTAAAGCTAACACAATGTGAACATAGTATGCTGTTTCTGTCACCAGGCGTAGTGTACTGGCTACAAACTTTGCTCCACTAGTGTAATAACAATACAGTTTTTATTGCTGACGTTTCGAGAGTCTATGCAAACTCTCTTTCTCAGAAGGTAGGCAAGAAACAAAATCAAACCGTACACACGCACTGCATTTCTGAAACATTGCTTTAGAAATAGCATCATGCAGTTTAACGTTCTAGCCCTATTCTTCTAGCATGTGTTTGAATTTGTATCACAAATGCAGATCCCAAACTTGAGGGATAACCTATGTGTGGCGTGGTGATTCGCCACATATAACGTTGAATTCGTAGTAACAACAGTAGAGTCTACCTAGTCGAGTAGGGAAATTCTATTGCTGTTAACGCCGAGGGTCAGCATTGCGGTTGCAACAAATGTCAAGGGTGAAGGGATCTTTAAATGCTACCATTTCGGGCAAAACGGATCAGGTGTCTTTTGTCTTTGGCGCATCACAGATCAGGTGCTTTTGCGGCAAAACGGCTTTTTCTGACATCCACGGATTTTGTGAAAGTTTTTAGAAGGAAGTTTAAGGCTATGAGCTTTCCAGGGCTTGTACTGGTTGCAACAGTGGGGGTCTGGTAAAGCGTCATTTGGAGCCAAAGTGGTGTAGTAAGCAGGTGCGTTCAACACTTGACTAGCACTCATATGACACTTTACTAAACCCTTTATCCCAAGCCGTGGAGCTGGTACCATCCCAGAAAGACAATAAAACGTGAAACAGCCCTCATGCTGAATTTAGTTAAAAACTGTCAGGTTTCAGACCGAAAATGCAACTAACCAACTTTTTTTTAGAAATGTACTATGTTAATAATATTGATCAGTTTTCCCCCTAACAAAAATAATCAAAAGGTCGTAGAAGAACAAGTGGTTTGACGTGGCCACAAACTTTTTAATAACAACCATCGTGTCAAGATTTCTCTTATCAGTTTGAAAGTTTCAGCAGTTTGCACGGTTCAACAGTACCCTATTATAAAGTTTCATGGGGCCAAATTAGGCCTGTCTCAGAACAAAGTGGTACACGAACAAAAGGACAGAAAATGCCTTACAAATACCAACATTTTAAACTATCTCCCAAGTTTCGACAATTCCAGCATGTTTGTGGTTAAATACCAATCATGTACGAAAGTTTCGATCAGATGGCCTGTCTCAAAATAAATCTTGTGAGGAGAGAAGTAACCAGTAGGACAAAGAAAAATTCAGATAAGACTTCTTAAAAATGATCAGAATGTAAAATTTCGCCTTTAATCTTTGAAAGTTTCTGCAAATGTTAAATTGCTGTGCAATGTTTCGAAATTTCGGGGGGCAAATGCCCCAAATGCTCCCCCTGGTTGCGCGCCTGCCAACAGCCGTCTATTTAAACTTTACTTCTTGACCAAGCGTCGCAAATTTTGCTTGTTTACGTCATAAACCTTTGCAGTCCTATCGCATGACCAGCAGAAGATGTCTGGCTGTAGCATTTTTGAGCAACGCCCGAAACTTTTCAGTTGGATTTTGCCCGCGGCTAACCACGTGCACATCCAGTAAAATAAAATTCTTCCACATCACTGCAAGCAAAAGCGTCACTGCCCCCACACTTGCGAGTTGCCCATATTTCACGAATACTAACACCTGGCCAGGGGCGGATCCAGGGGAGGATGATCGCGCCCCCTAAAACGTGCGAAGGTAACTTTGACTTTATTCACCATGATTTTTTACAATTCGGAAAACAGCATTCACGATATAAGGCCATTTTGTCGTCCATTGTTTTGTCACAGTAGTATTGTGAAGTATACTTCATTGCTATACTATACTTCTGTACTTAGCATACTTATATATCCTATTCTTTACTCCTCTTACTGGAGCGAAGTCATTATGAGACTTGAGTACCAAATATTACTGAAATTTCCCCCATAACCTTACTGGCTGGATCCGCCTCTGCACTTGGTTCAATTAATTTAGACATCTTTACCATCGTAGGCAAAATTTTACCTCGACGTGTTTTTCAGAAGATTTTCACTTCGACTTTAATTGCACAGCATTTAGCTCAAGGTCATCATAAAAGAAGATGCTACAAACTCCAAGTTTTGTCACTGAAGCCTGATTCACAATTCGTTAAAACCCGCCCAGCAGGTTGAGCGTTCCGTGGAAAATACACATGAAATCCTTTGCGGAACGTTGAACCTTTGTTTAATACCGCAGATCGACCTAGAACAGGGGTCAGGAACCTTTTTGGCTAAGGGAGCCATGAAACCTACATATTTTTAATTGTATTTCTGTGAGAGCCATATAATATTTTTTCAACACCTAATGCACCTAACTTAACTAACGTGTGCATTTTCAAGCAAAATCAACAATTTTAAACAATGGTAAATGTCTGAATTTTCTCTTTAACAACATGCTTCTTACTGTTAATGCGATTTCTGGCGCTGCATGGTGTTGCTGATGGCTTTGTAGGAATTACAGAAAAAGTTTCATCCGTAACAATCGTGTTAAGAAAATATCAAGCGAGCCAGATGCCGTCATCAAAAGAGCCACGTCTGGCTCGCGAGCCATAAGTTCCCGACCCCTGACCTAGAGTAATGGCAGTGGACAGGCATGATGGATGCTGCAAAATCGGTGATCCGTCAATGTCGTGACAGTAATGTACTGCAAAGTGCGCCAACCAAATCATAACCGTGTCACGCTTAGCCGGAATATACATGACCAAATCTAGAGCGTCAGCATCGGTGGCTTGTCATACAGCCGTCAAAAAAACACAAATACAAATGGAAGCGCTACCATTTTCGCTGTAACCTGGTAGTGGCCAAGGGACGTTCGCAATGATGTGTTTTTTAACTAATATGGTGATAAATCCACTTATATACGACTGCTGCGAGCCTGCGACATTGTCGGAACGAATCATGCGGAAACTAGACTGTCGTCCACAAATCGATCTGGTGATTCTGTCAGAGTGTCGCCGGTAACGAGATTCCATCGAAAGAAAAAGGCTGGAACAGGAGAGTAGAAAATTCACATCGGTTAAATTCGGAAGCTGTCGATGCAGAACATGTTTAAACTCATTCCATTCGGTATGCACGAAACCAGCGATGAGCCTCACTGCAGCATGAGGCTCTCCCTTGGACTTACTGTAATTGGCACATTATATCATGGAGCGAGAGTAATCGATAAACTCATGAAGAAAGACAGCTACTGGTGTTTCTCTACATGTCGAAGGAACCATACAGTGACGTAGCCAGCCCCAAATTTTTAGGGGGCAAAAAATTAGGGGGAGCAAAAATGTTTGATTTTAGGCGAGCAACAGTACAGTATTTTGTTTGGGATGCCGCCTCTTAAAGCACAAAATTACTAGATACGCTAAAAATTTGGGGGGAATGGGCCCCCTGGCTACGCCTATGGACCTATTGGCGAGTCCAACGAAATTGGTGTTCAAGATCCCAATCTGTTCTACTGAAGCCCTTTGAAGTTTTGCAGCTGCTAAATAAAAAATGCGTGTTATGACTCGACAAATTTTCTTTCGGTTTAGCACCTTTTTGCAATAATTGCAAAAGAACAATATTTTGCGGTAAATTTATCAAATTAAGCAAGAATGGAAATGCAAAACAACAATTTTTTTCGTCTGTCTTCATACTTCAGCGCACAAAGCAATCCATAGAATACAAAGGATGCTAACTTGGACGTCTGTATTGAAAGATGTAGAAACTTTGGACCCGCTTTATACAAATGAGCGTTCAGTCATACCCTGACGACACAAACGCTTTGGCTTCGTGAAAATATATTGTAGGCCACCGCTGTAAACCAGAAAGGTTGAATTCTACGCAATTTGAAAAAAAATATTTTGAAACCATGTAACTTGTTCTTTTTAATCCGGGTTTGTCAAGACGTAAAATACGAGGACCTGTGTTTTCGAAAGACACCTTATGGTAAACAGAAAAAACATTCAAGTAGCCATTGTCCCTCAGCGGTTTAGGAGGAACATGTTGTGACAGTGTTGCACGTCTGAGGAGTAAATGAAATATACAGCAGAACATATATTGTAAGTAGCAAGTAAATTAACTTACGCTTTTGTTATATGTTATTCTTACAATTTGCCTTAAAATTATACTAACGCGGGATCAATTGTGAGACAAACTTGTTTGAACACAATCGTGACAACATGCAGCGACGTCGCTGTTTCATCACAATAAGTTGTCGTGCTGTGGATTTTGTTCTTTGCAAACCTGCCATTTGTAACTTGGAAAATATGATGTCACAAAATGAAGTTGTACACAACGGACAAAACTGAAAAAACGTTCCCGGCAACTCGCAGTATGTGACCCTCAGCCAGTAGACCCAACCTTGGGTGAAATCAGTGATCAGAGAGTCTGACTGAATAAAAGAATATGAAAGTCTGACTTTGACTTTTTTTCTCCAGAAAAAAATTTTGTTGCCCTCCAACAGAAAAAAAGGAATGTCTTCATGTTTTAGAGTTCGTGCGAGTTGATAATGAGTAACAAACTGCTAGTAGGGGGAAAGCTTGCCGCACAAAATTTTTCGGGAAAGTTTGGGGAAATTTGGGCAAAATATCCTTCGCGCTCCCAAAAATTACCTGCTCCTACACCTCTGCGCCAGCAAGTCAGCATTTTCAATGTTTTCAGNGCGATGTGCGTTGACATTATGGCGTGTGGGTTGTTGAAGTTATGGTCAACAGCCATTTTTCTTTTCGCTACTCACACGTAGGCCTATTCAGTGAGCACTGGCACAAGGCGTAAAGGTAGAAATTTTAACTCGCCAATGGACTTTTGACTGGGGGGAGAGGAAAGCTTTGCTGGAGAAGTCTTCCCCCGTACGCACCCACAACTCTGAAAGTAAAGATGCGCCAATGCTTGTGGTCAGCATTTCAACTGTGTGCTGTTATCAATTCAGTCTTTTCTTTATTCGTATTTCTGTTTTTTTTCGTAGCAATCGCCGCCTTCTTCTTCGCCGACCACGAAGAGATCGCTATTGCCGCTCTCAACCTATGCATTGTTCTAGGCCTTTTCGTGGGTTTTTTTACCAGCAGCATCGTATGCGTACGCCCTCAACTTTGGACGCGTGTCGGCGTTATGCTGGTCATGTTTGCCGGCTACACAGCTGCCGAGGTGAGGCGCAGGAGGAAGAAAACGCCCGATCCGGAATCAGAACGATTGAACTTACTTGCGTCAGGAGACCACAGTGAATCTTGACATCGCCTAGCAGCTTTAATGGAGACCATGGCAAATCTTTAAATAATACACTTGCACTGAACTTCTGCTTAAGCTCAAAGCGTTTGTTCAGTCGTTAAGTTTTTTTGACAGGTTGCATCTATTTCTACTGAATCATGGCTAAGTGACTGAGCAGGATCAGAAGGGCAACAAAGCTGGTGACAAAACGACAAGGCGATGAATTAGTCGATGGTGTATATTCATTTACAGTAAACTTATTAAAACACAAGCAAATCTCAAGTGATAGATACTGACGAAGCAAGCGATAAAAATAGAAACCCATCAACTTCACAATCCGGAGCCTCTGCGTTCGATCAAATCAACAACACCGGGACGGTGACCGTGAACGCAAGTCACTGAACCACCAGGAAAGCAACAGACTCATGCACTGCTCGACAACAATCACCGCGAAATAGTGCTTCCTTGATGCACCGCGCAATATACAATATAAACTGCTTGTGATCACTCATTAACTTACTGGGAAAATGTTAAGGTTCCACTTTTTCGGAGTAAAGGTTCTTATTTTTTTTCCGTCGCTTTGAATAACGGCCGAGGCACGGCATAAGCGCTATCTCAATTTGTGACTGAATATAAACGAATATTAGGAGGGAAATTGTCTTGATAGATAAAAGGACTCAGAAACTGATCTCTTAAGTATTTATCTCACAACGCGCATCGAGTATTCGAGTACCGCGAGTCGCTGCCGAGGACGGATCAAAGAGTTTGTACGCGAGTTCAGTTCTGGCATGCAAAACCTTATGCTCGATGAGACAATCGTCTGGCATCGCACGGAATCGAAATTGATCCTACTCTGCCAGCGTTTACTTGAGGTCAAGGTTCACTCGGGGTCAATAAAAGCTAGTTCAGAAGCACAGAGCACGTGGAAAAGAATTTGTTAGCGCATATGGACGCAAGCATAAAACATTAATTATTAAGCAACTCGGAAATACATGACGCAAGCCGTACAATCGTTGCTATGTACAAGCATAAAATCAGAGAAGAGCAGAAGCGCGTGGTCGCAAACCCCTACACGACGAAATGAAACGTCACGCCGGCTGCAAATCAGGGCTGAGAATCATAAAACAGATTTCAATTTTAAGCGGAAATTTTCAAGCTGCCCAAACGTTTTGCTGCTTTTCGTTGGTTGCGGCCATGTCTGCAGCGAAAGTTGTTTTACGTCGTTTTATGAAAGTAAACAATTTTTTCACTATTAATGTTAACAGTTGACACAACCAGTATCCGTAACGTTTTTGTTCAACAAATATCCAATAATCATTTTTTGAACAGCAAATATTCTTTAAAGCAGTTCAACACATAGTCTTTAAACAGCAATAGGAAATATCAACATATGAAACAACACGCTTTGAATTTCACAGAGAAACACAACTGGTGGTTACTAAGACGAGAGGTGGGGGTGAGTTAGTCCAGTTAGAGTGCACGTCCATCCGAACCATCGCCTGTTGAGGGGGATAGTTTTTTTTTTACTTTTTGATGAACGAGTGGAGCATGTCGATGGGCAGAGGGAAGATGATGGTCGAGTTCTTCTCGGCGCTGATCGAGGTGAGAGTCTGCAGGTAGCGGAGTTGCAGGGCGTTGGGCGACTCGCTCATGACGTCGGCGGCCTCTTTCAGCTTGCGCGAGGCGTTCATTTCACCCTCGGCGGCGATCACCTGAGCAAGAGGTCGTGGATTCGGTTACGCAGCCAGGCAGAGTTTCAGAAGTGAAACGAGGTTGGCTGTTTGAGACCTCTGCAATGCTTATTGAGTTTTTTTCGCGTTTGTTTCAATTTCTTTCCTGCAAGTCTTCTTCATTTTTTCTTTTTTGTTCTTGCGAAATCAGCAAAATGGCGTTGATGCGAAAGGGGGGGGTATGCCGCGATACAGGATGGAGATGTTTCCGAAATCCGAAGCCGTCTATTACGTAATCACTCGCGGAATTTACAAAAATCGCGACTTTTAACTTTTTGCGAACTAAACGGAAAAGCGGTCAAGCACGTCCAACGTCCCTCGTTGTTTTTTCGAAACAGAAAACGTCGTTTTCGTTATTTCTTAACATCATTGTGTCGTCATAAAGCGCGTAATCGCCACAGAGATTAGATGCAACGGCCGAGTCACTTGTGACAGAGAAGCCATCAAGGACGCGACAAACGCCAACAGCACAGCAGGGATCTCCACTACAGTAGCGGGTTATGGAACGAGAAGTACAACTACAAGGAACTGATCATTCGCACGAGTTCTCCCACTTTGTTCGAGTATGCTGGGTGGGGTGAGGATTGCTAAAACTGTTCTTTCCAGCCGCACAGAGTTAGTAATGTTTGAAGACGCCGCTAGGAGCGTGTGACTTCTTTCGTAAGCCAATTGCATGAGATAATGGATGAAAGACGCATTTTAGAAAAAATAAACTTAAGTTTGAGTGCACCTGCAGTGGCACAAAATTTCAACATATTATCTTTACCTGAGCTGCTTGGCAAGTTACAAAAAAGTATTTAAAAGGAAGATTTTTAAGAAATACGTTATAGGAGGAGTGCCACGGATTAGCGACAAGTTGATGTTTATGCTACAATAATCACGTCTCAGTTGCTAATCTACGTCATGTGTCGTTTGCAAGCCTAGCTCATATGAAAAAGGACTGCGTGTAGTTTTTACCGATTTTACAGCGCCTTAAATCCAGAAAGGCACATGCAGGATTTTTAACGACACCCAAGCTAACGGCAAGGCGACGATACGACGAGATCGAAGTTTCAGGTCATATGAGAGTATTGCGGTCTAACCTGTCTCGGATTGGATGATCCGGCTAGCAGCGACATTAGCGCTGCTGCGAGCAAGCCTCAGCAACAACACAAAGGGCTGTCGCGGTGCTGACAATGAAATTAAGCCTGCTGCTGATAAACGGCGCGTTCGCGAAGAACCGCGCATCGAAAGCGTGACGCACGCACGAGATTTTGGCCGTTCGCAGAAATTACTGCGCATGCTTCTGCAAGGTCATCCGCTTCAAGCTACAAAGAGCCTTTTTGGCTGAAACGGAGATCAATCTTTAATAAAACACGAATGTTACCGAAAANGCTTTAGAGTTTAAAATAAAAGACTTTTTTTCTAGATGGTGTTGCAACCTCTCCGGTGGCGTTGCGTTGAATGTGTGATTCACCACGAACGGGATGTGCGTGAAGAAAAACACTATGTATATGTGGCGCGAACAAGCAATAATAGAGTGATCTCGTCGGGTGAACTCTATTGTTGCTTGCTGCCACAGTGCGAAGCTTTGCACATATGCCGCTCGGGATTTCCGATCGCAACAATGGTACTTGCTCATGTTGCGGAAGTTTTGATCCAAACCAGCGGTTAACCAAAGCGCTGGCGACGTACTGTACATCACGTGACGATTTTGTCATTTAATTTCTGTCAGTCTTTCAAACGATTAACGCGAATTGAAATGAACGAAACACAAACAAGTGCACCGACAATTACGAGCAGGAATGTAAGTTCCGCTTCGCTAAAGCAGAGATTTTCTTCGGTAATCGCTTTGATTCAAACAGGTTTTTCGTCCTGGCCCACTTTCCAGTTGCGAAATGTTGAGTTACAGAAGCAGCGCCAGCATTGCATTATCCGTTCCGCCGTAACAATGTATGTTGTTACGTCACTTCCGTTGTGGTCTGCGCGCGGGCGGCAATTGCAACATTCGTTCAGAACGCGACAGTGATTGGTGTGACGCAACCCGCTATATTTTGACAGCTGAGTTAGTACGTGCTATCTATCATGCACGATGCTGCCTGTCTGATAGCGCTTCCCTGAGGCAATTGCAATTCCGCATGTCGCCAGTGGTGACAAGTGGAAAGGTTTGGTAAGTTTTCTATCTTAAAGGGCAAAACGGAAAAAGCCAACAAAAACCGCTGGCTGTTTGCTACTGCGGGAAACCAAGCAATTCTCACCCCCCCCATCACTCGAAAATGATGAACGACCTGGCCGTTTAAACAATGTGGAAAACGTACCCAATCTTCCCAAACACTATCTATTGAAAGGAATCTTTTCACAGCCCAAGCTTCAGACACTAAGATCTCACCAGAGTATATATTAAGTAGGAGGCTCTTGTTCAAATACAAAACAAGCTTTCCAGAAGGTCAGAAAGCTTTGTTCAACCTAATTCACCATTTAACGTAGCATAATGGCAACGTTGCTCGCGAACAAAGCGCAGCCCATTGTTGCGACACAATGATTACGTCGTAAATGGCGACGGCAACACGCGCGTGAACCTTTATCGGTTGCTTGAAGACGATTACGTGGAACAAAGGGCGGCTCTTTTCATCTTCAGCAACTCGTACGCGTTAACCGTAACGATTGAGCAATCAGCCGTTGCAAACGGGGCTTGGGCAACGACGCGTGACCGAGCTTGCACAACGCGACACCACTAGCAGAACGAACTGCAAAAGAAATCTGAATCGCAAAAAACGGGGCGAGCTGAAAGCGATACGCGTCGTCCTGACAACGTGTTAAACAGACAGAGCAACGGGTTGGGCTGTTTGTCCAGCAAACCCTTCGATTGACATTCGAGCACTGAAGGAGTTTGCTGCTCAAGCAACCAACGCTAGGTGTCAAGCGAAATTTCTGGCCTATTATTGTTTGTCAGTTATTTTGCTTCACAGAGCAAAGGAATACGTTTGGCGATTACTTTTTTGATGTGTGTTGTGTGAATTAAAACTTTTTGGTTAGATGTCAGATACCCACAACAAGCTACAGTACGGGAATAACTATAACCACTGAAAAATACTGGACTTAGCCTTAGACCTCAATCATTTTTCTTACCCTAACACTAACCCGACACATATACCTAAACACCAAACCCTAAGCACTAATAATCAGTTTTCTCAGCGTATTCGACATGTAGAATATCACTCCGTGCGTGCGCAGATGGTGTGAAGTCAGAAACTTCGCTTGACACCGGGGTGGTGTCCGAGCTTCAATAGCGCAAGACCATGGCAGCGACCCGTGTAGATCAAGGGTTCCGAACGTTACTTTCACCATGCACCCCTTCAGCATTTCGAGAGATGGGCATGTATCCCTAAATTTCTTGTGGCAGAGTATTTTGCCATGATTAATGATAGATATATTTAACAATAAAAATATAATGATAATTTAAAAGAATATTCACTGATACTTGTATGGTTCATGTACCCCCAGGTTGCGAACGCTTGGTGTAGATGCTGACGCTGCGAGCCGATGGTTTTACGCAACGAATAAAAACATTCATAAAAGCAAGCTCAGCATCGAACTGATGTGCTTGGTTGTTAACGAAAAATAGCTTGTTTCCTACCACACAGCACGAATCATCAGTAGTTGCTGAAGCTAAGGCCACAGTTGAAACATAAAATTACATTGAAGGCGAAGGTTTCGTTCTTCACACCCAAAACTCGGGCGATTGTTCGCTCACAGTTGCTTGTTATGTTGCAAACGAATCGAGTTTCGACACGCGTCTTGACCTGAATGCTCACGGCCTCGCGCCAAACGAAACGAAGTTGAATGGTTCAACGATAAAGTCGGAAACCGATAAAAACCAAAGAAAACTATCTCCGTGTTTGTCGGCACAGCCCGTATTGCGAAGACACCGCAATAACAACCACAGCCTTTAATTTTCGATGCGTTATCACAAAACTATCTCCTTTTCGTGGGGACCTTACCTTCGCTCGGGCATCACGGGCAGATTCGGCTTCGGCGGCCATGGCGCGTTGCAGTTGGACAGGCAGG
>JGI24021J15306_10009222_pt1 | contig 12203 bp, 5 predicted proteins | sample Ectturendosymbi1_FD_15306 | JGI IMG/M metagenome (IMG submission 15306)
CCTATCTGAAGGGGTACACTTGCCTATCTGAAAGGGTACACTTGCCTATCTGAAGGGGTACACTTGCCTATCTGAAAGGGTACATTTGCCTGTCTGAAGGAGTGCACTTGCCTATCTGAAGGGGTACACTTACCTATCTGAAGGGGTGCACTTGCCTATCTGAAAGGGTGCACTTGCCTATCTGAAGGGGTACACTTACCTATCTGAAGGGGTACATTTGCCTATCTGAAGGGGTACATTTGCCTATATGAAGGGGTACATTTATTGTACAAATTAACTCTGAGACATAAAACGGAGTCAACCTTTATAGTTCTAAAAATCTAAAAGTTATTTTTGAAATTCACCGGATTTTTGGTATTTTGCTCAACCTTTTTGCCATAAGAAATTTTAGGGGTACGTACACGCTCGTCTGTCGAAATGCTGAAGGGGTACATGGCCACAGAAAGGTTGGGAACGCCTGTTACAGAGTATACATTTCGGCTCCTAGGTAAGCACCATCAACTCTTCTAATAGAATCAAGGAATACAGTGATCTGAGACCCTCACAGCAGCAACTGGACTCCACCGCTGCGTTAAATATTGATGGCGCAAAAGTTGATCCCCTCCCGTCGCTTTGTTTTCGACATTTCGCTCATATGTCCCATATTGGTTGTGAAACACACCGTTCACCGTACCTACCTTTGCAGGCTTTATGACCGAATCGACATTAATTTTTTTTTCGGCCATTTGAAAAAATCCGCTCTATGACCGAAAAAAAGCCTAGCCCTCCCCACTACTGTGCAACAACAATGTGGCATTGTTCTTCGCCTCTGACGTAATTATTTTTCGCACCTGAACGCACTTGCAGTAGAAAATCGTTTGTTAGTTTTCGTGCTTCTGTTGCCTCCCTGTGTGGATGAACGCTGCCGCGTGCGCGTGCGTGTGCGTGTGTGTGCGTGTGTAGATTGCGAGAAGCTATTCTGCCCAACCCTACCGTGTACACCGGTCATCCTGCGACAAGGATGAGCGTTTCTTCCAGCAATTACGGAGTTTGTCTTCAAATTCACTGAGGCGGAGCGCAAGGCCAAAAACACTTTAAAAGCGCTAAAAACTTTTATCTGTTGGATAAAACAACAAGTTGCTATCATTTTCCCCCAAAGAAATAGCAGCTGGTAACAGCACCAGCAAAAATTTGTTTCAAACATTTAAATAAAAACAAAAATCTCTCCCCCTCAACTTTTTCCCCCAGACCTTAAAACCTGGCTACGCGCATGGAGTGCAATAAGAGCCTTGACTCGCTTCGGACTCGTCGTCTCTTCCATCTGTTAAAGTTCGGGGCCTTTAAAAGTGAACAGGATTCTTGAAACGAAGGCCTGCAAAGCCAGTTACAGGAATGACCATGCGTCGGGGTTTCCATTGCTTTTCTATTCCTGGTTTCTATTGCTCTTGTTCTCAATAAATCGACCGGACTGTGTTCGTTGGTTGAACTTCATTTCAGTCTCAGTCTGTGCATCGCATGAAAAGTAGTGCGTTTTTTGAAGAAAATTTGACCGAATTATCAAGTTGTTCAGGATTTTTTAACCAGGGGATCGATTGGGGCGATCTCCCCCCTAAAACCTGCGAAAGTAACTTTTTTCACCATGATTTTGAACAATTCGGAAAACAACATTCGCGATTTAAGGCCATTTTACCGTAGATTGTTTTGTCACAGCAGAGTTATGAAATATACTTTNTCTCTCATAGTAATGCACCAGCAATGAGGCTTGACTACAAAGTATTACTGAAATCGCCCCCCCTCCACTAAACTTACTGGTTGGCTCCGTCCCTGGTTCTAGCAGTGAGTTAACGGCTGAAGTTGACCTTGACTTTCAGAATAAAAGGTTCATTTTCGACAAATGGTGTCGTATTATTGTTTTTGGCACGAACTACTGCCATGACGATCGTTGTTTTGTGCGGACAGCAGCTCTGCTTATCCATATAAGCAACTGCGTTCAAGATAAGTTTGATGTCCCTGGCATGTATCGAAAGACTACGTGAGGTCAGGCCCGTAACCAGCTTGGAACACCAGGGTGGGCAAAGAGTTTTCTGGGAAGGGCCCAAATTCTTTAAACTATGTCCAATAGTTTTGAACACACTTTGTGCAACACATTTTTCCAGGGAGAGCGAAGAGTTTTTCAGGAAGGGGTTCCTCCCTAGTTACGGGCCTGCCTGAGTTCGTCGCATGAAGCGTCAGTGCTGCGGGCAAAGGAGGGATGGAGTTGACCTTGAAATTTGAATTTGCTCTTGATTTCCAAAATGAACTGTCCGATTTTTCATGGACAGGAATCGAATAGCGTTAATACACGTGGATAGCTTCTTTTGGTTGTAAGTTGTTAAACACCAAATTAACTTCTTGAAGTACTTAAACACCAAATTAATTTCTTGAAGTTCTTAAACACCAAATTAATTTCTTGAAGTTCTTAAACACCAAATTAATTTCTTGAAGTACTTAAACACCAAATTAATTTCTTGAAGTACTTAAACACCAAATTAACTTATTGAAGTACTTAAACACCAAATTAACTTATTGAAGTACTTAAACACCAAATTAACTTATTGAAGTACTTAAACACTAAATTAACTTGTTGAAGTTCCCAAACGCCAAACTACCTTCACGCGACTCCAGATTATTTAAAGCTGTTCGCAAGACCTCACTTCCAGAGCAACAACACAAAGCCCAGGTACCGTTGCCTGGAAGCGAGTCCACCAACCGCTGCGACTTTTTCAACACTAAGCTGTAACCACGCGTCATAACTCGCTTTATTTTCTTACCGTACGTTAGTTTATTTGTCGCGTCTGCACTTCCGGTTTCTTGCGCTGTGTACGAGCCCTATTTGCTTTGAAGTGTTGCTTTGAAAATGCTGAACGTCGCTGGTGGGAAGATGGCGCTGGCATGCAAGGTGTATTCCGTCAAACTTTCGTCTTTTCCATCTTGTGTGCGCACTTTAAAGATTACATCGTTTGGTTGGCCGTTAGTGTGATTTGTTGTCTTTTATTTTGCAAAGAAAGCCGGGTTAGACACGTTCACCAAACGCTTCTATTCTCCATCATGCCAGGGAGTGGCGGATCAAGGGGGATTCTGACTGGGCTACAGCCAGGGGCCCCCAATCCCCATAAATCGGTGCAAAGTGTAGGCTAATATGTGAACAATACGCTGTACAAGATACCATCGCCAATTGGAACTAGGCTGATAAGTAGGCGCTCTGTGCTAACTAATTGAAATTGCCTCGTTAGTTGATTCTTTGACGTGTCGTCTGGCCGACACTAACAAGTTAGTACTTCAAGGTCTAATAAAAATTATAGTATTCCATCCCCTTGTCTTATTTTGGTTTCCGATGCGCACACGGGATCATTTGAACATCGGAACTGTGGATAGGTCTTGTGGATCAGTGGTCGTGTTGATTTTTCTTATGTTGATGATGCATGAGATCGATGAAGTTAAATCATGCAGCTAGCTGACCTGCTGCATATACTGTACCTGGTGCACTGTTTCATTAGTGTTTGGCATTTCCCTCACTCCCTGTGATGGTAATGGTGTTGGTAAATGGTTTAATGAACCTTTTTTGGGACCATATATTTTGACTTTAGGTAAGCAACAGTATTTTGTTAGGGACAACGCCTCTCACAGCACATAACGACAAGAAATGTGGGGGGCCATGACCCCTTGGCTACGCCTATGCCGCGGGCACCACGTTAGTGACCCCTGCAGCACACTGTCAACTGGTAGTTTAATAACAATTCTGGTGCTATTTACATCCAAGATGCAAGTTTGGACATTTCGGAGCATACTACTTTTATGTGTGAATCGCCATTATTTCGTACAATTCTTGATAACTGACTTCAAAACAGAATAAACGCAATAACAAAAAGAAAAGTCGGCAGATATCGAGTTACTTAAAACGTTAACTGATAACAAGAAAACCCGTATCAAGCACGTCTTAGTTCTGCTAACATTTCTTTCAAGTAACTCCAGGCTTGCTCACGCTAAACTCAATAACTCATTCGATTTACGACTTTAGTAAGTCGTGAGATGTGCTTTTAGTTAAGAATTTTGTTGAGTGCCATTTTATATTCTAAGTAAAAAAATCAAAACAATTCCGTAGTGTTATGCCTTATGAATAAATGTGAAACCATACGTACTAACATGGGCGTCGGAAAGATTTTTTCCAAGTGGGGGACCAAAAGTGGCAAAACTTGTTTTTTCCCTCTCGAAACTAAGAAAATAACCTTTTTTGCTGAAATTTTTAAAATCCAGGGGGGCCAAGACCCCCCCTTCCGACGCACTTGCGTACTAAGTCAAAGTTGGTTCCACAACAGCTATTGATGAGTGAGCGCATGCTGTTGGTTTCACAACAGCTATTGATGAGTGAGTGCATGCTGTTGGTTTCACAACAGCTATTGATGAGTGAGTGCATGCTGTTGTTCCTGCTAATAATCTTAGGCCTACTGATTTGTCCTTGATTGTAAAGAGAAAAATGAAATGCTGAATTGCAGTGAGTGCAATTATTATTTTTACCATATCAATTTAGGACATACCAAACTGGTCTATTATGGCAGGTAAGGTTAAGTTTTGGTTAGTGTTAATGTCGTCGGGAAATCTATTATGAAAGGATGATTTTTCTGAAAATAATTTTTAAAGAATTTTTTATCTACCTCAAAAATGTCATTTGGTTACAGCAGTTTTTTTAAGTAAAATGTTGGCTACCCGGTATGGATCTGTAGGCACCCGATTTCTCTGATTCTAGGGACCCGATTTTCTCAGATTTTAAGGACCCGATGATGATTTTCTCTGATCCTAGGGACCCGAATCGGGTCCCCAAAACGCCTTAAAAAACCCTGGTTACAGTTAAACAGTGGAACGCCGCTAGCACGACCACCTACTGGACGGCACTCAAATAGTGTTAGCGGGTCTGCGGTGGTCGCGTCACACTTGCATTCCTAAAGGTTTCACGTATTATCGCGATCATTTCTACAATTCTTTCCTTGATAGAAAGTTATTTAGCTTTGTCTTACGTGCTGCCATAGCCTGTCGTAAGCCTACTGTAGGCTTACTATAAAGTCACACAATGAAAAAGTTGATGTGGCAGTACAAAGGACTTGTGACTCCACAAGTATTACTTGGCCAAATCAACACTGAACAACAATGAAACGTCCCGAATCCTCGCTCATCTATTCTGGACTCTGCATGTAGCAGTGAATGCTTCAAACATTGCAATACTTATGCATATGTATTATGTGCACTGCATTGCAGAGATGACCACTGGATCGGACTTGATCCGGGCAATGACGAATTTCTTTAGACTTGATTTGGTTCCTGATTGCAAATCGTTTCAAAAATTTACGATTGGAACCTGATTTGTGCAGATTTAATGGAAAAGATGTCAAGCGAAATTTCTGACTTGCGAAGTTTCTGACTTCGCACCATGTACGCATGCACAGAGTAAACATCTACATACCAAATACACTGATAAAACTGATTGTTAGGGTTTAGGAATTCGTGTTTAGGTAAGTGTGTCGGGTTAGGGTTTGGGTTAGGGTGAGAAAAAGAAAAATAATCGAGGTCTACAACTTAGTCCGAAACTTTTCAATGGTTAAAGTTATTCCCGTGCTATAGCTTGTTGTGGGTACCTGACATCTAACCAAAATGTTTTAATTTACACAACACACATCAAAAAAGCAATTGGCAGACTTATTTCTTTATTTTGAGAAGCAAAATAACTGAAAAACAATACCAGGTGAGAAATTTCGCAAAGGTCGGAAATTTCGCTTGACACTGGCATTTTGATGTCAAAACGATGTAGCCTATTTTTTAATATTTTGGGTTCGATTTGGAGGTGGGTTTTACATTTTTAAACACTTTTGGACTATTGTTAGACCTCGACTGAATTTTGAGGGTTCAGGACAAGTTCTGGATCCTAAAATATGCAATGATGTGGCCAAGGCAAATTTGTTGAGTGAGTCACAAGCTCTTCGAGTAGGAGTCATGTAAAAGTTTTTGAGTCGAGTCATGATTTCGTCGAGTCAGAAGAATGGTCAAGACACTTCGAGTCAATGGTTTTTAATCCCGAGTCAATGTCGAGTCAAATGAAAATTAACATTTTTCTATGTTTCTTTTACTATAAAATGGCGCTCAATGAACTAAAAAGCAGTGGTATACGGATATGGAAATTATGCAATCCTTATCCAATCTAAAACTCCATATCCGAAAAGAAAAAATTATGGACTCCGATATCTAATCCAAATCCGAAACCGCTCACTCAGTTGCACATGAGCATACATATTTGATAGTGTCTATTTTGTCTCATGAGGCAGAAGCTGTGCTTAGTTTGCCTTTTGTCAGACACGATTGTTTGATGTGGTCATGTGACAAGGACGATACATAAAAAGACAACTTGTTATATAGGCTCTAGGATTAAGGTTACAACGAGCCTAAATTTGTGTAGACCTACCTGCTTGATGCAATGGCAACAGTATTGTACGTTAATTTAACAGTGACAAAGCTAGCGCCATAATTTTTTGTCCAATGTAAACATAGGCCTGTTCACCTAAATCCCTTTTTCTTTTGAAACTCTTTCCAAACTGAACTTCCAGCACTGCTAGTCTCAAAATGAACAACCTTGCCATCCTGGTTGGAGTTGTCGAGTGTTGTTCAGCAAATTTAGCAACCACAATGCAAACACGTTACCTAAAGATACTGCCCTGAACCAAAAGGGCAAATTGTTTCCTTTAAAGGCGGATGTTAACTTCCGCCAATTACGAAATTTACGTTGCAACTTGTAAATTATGCGGAGAATAGTATGTTGGCCATACCTCAAATAAATTTTAAAAACGTTGAAATTCTCACCGCTCTCCGTGGAACACTGTCAATTTGTCTGATGACCAAGAGCAGGTGCCTTTACTACAGCATGTAGTGTACGAACATAAGATTGCAAAAAAGCCTGAAAACAGTGAATGGTTCTTAGAACAACCAAGCTACGATTATCTTGATATTTGTAACGATAAGTGGCACAACAAAATCAACGCTAGCATTAACAAGCACAGAACTATTTTGCCTTGCATTAAATGATAGACTTACCCCTGTTTATACGTTGCTTTTATCATCACTTTTGTTTTGGCGCACCATTTTTTCTTCTCTTGGTTTTTGTGTTTTAACTTATTGTCACAAGTTGGTCTTGTCTTATCTCAGCTAGGTTCTTTTACTACTTGTTTGCGCATACTCTTACTGCTTATTTACGGTACTGTCAACACTAGCTCGATATGTTTTTCACGCAACCATTGTCTTTGTTTCGTAATGAAAAAAATATCACTGCTTTGCGTACTTCCACTCGTTTTGACCTTTAAATTACTTGGACTGAAGATGCAGCATGGCGAAATCGATTTCCATTAAATAACATCCATGCGTGCTAATTTTTGTGACTTGTGCACAGGCAATACTGGAGTTGACCTTGCCATACTTTATTAAAATCCAACACTTCACAAGTTTCCATTACCAGTTAAGGTGCATTTGAACCTGTAACAACATGGTCAAGATGTTTGTACGCTTTCTCCATGTTTATTACTATTACTTAACAAGGGCGGCGGAAGCGGTATGGCCGGTATCGCCACAGCCATACCAACCAAAATATTGGTATGGCCCAGTCAAACCAATATATACATCCTAAAGTACAAAACAGTTGGAAAGCAGGTAACGTGCATGTTCGCCCTTTCGTTAGTGTTAGGTCCTTGTCCACAGACTGTCGATTGTTCAGAAACTTTCGTTGCATCACAGCTCGTATTCGACGTTGATGTAACCGGTAATTAGAAATCACTGATGTAACGACTAGCTGGTACTAGCAGTCTACCACGTGGTGGCTGAACGCACGTGGTGGCTGAACGCAGAAATTTCAGAAATTTAGTATCCAATGTCCATCCGTATCCGAATGTGACACTGGTCAAATACGAAACAAACAGACAGCGGTTATAGGTCCACCAGTGGACCTCCATTTTTGAAACCTTACTTATCCATCGCCTGTAACATGACATCTTTGACAAGTGTGTAGTAGGCTAGACTACGCTTAGTAGAAAGTTAGCAAACCTAAACCTAACACTTATTAAACCTAACCACACATCTGATCACAAAAGTTTGGAAACTTTTGAAAAATGTAAATAAAAACCGGTACCATGAAAAGTGCAACCATTTCAACCAAAACAAATGGTGCTCGATTCTGGCAACAGTCACGAAAACATTTATACGGTAGGACACGTCTACCTAACTACCATGACAGTGCTGCTAATGTGGCAAACTCAGCGGTTTGTTCCAACTGTGTCGCTGCCAACGGACCTATAGCCACTTTCACACAAATACACTCTGTCAGTTTGTTACCCAATCCATAAATATAACGTCACATGTTGTGCACTTTCAAATGTAAAAACAGAAAATTAGTGTATATTTTGCTGCCAGAGGTAAAGCTCTGCAGTGGTTATTTTTCCATTTGAACTGTAGTGCATCTGGCTTTGTCCACTTATAACACTGAGTTCGTGGCACTAGCAGTTAGTACGATGAACTTGATCCAAAGGAAATTCCTGCTGTGCAAGTGGTCGTCGTTTGGGCACTCAGCATTGTTNTTTAGGCTGGACTGATAGAGCGACTCTTTTCATGGGAAAATTTTGTAAGCTACAGCACTTTTTTAATCAATTTTCAAAACCAGACACAGGTTGACAATTTGAGTTAAGGTTTTTGGTTATATGGCAAAGAAGAATCGCTAATCCAAGGATATAGTCCTTGTCATATACCAATTCCACCTGCATCAGCTAATTGCAAATGAGCTCCAGCATTCAATCAATTGATAAAATGAAGAAATTTGTAACACTGAGAGTAGATCACAACATGAAATATGGTAAAACTATGTACAGTAGCTTACAAAAGCTACAAACTCAAACTGTCTTTTAGCAAAGGTTAACTGCATAAAAACGTGAGGTAGAATGTTTAAAATTCTAACCAAAAGGAAATGCAGCTTAAACACTGAAATAGACTAATGGCGGCCAACAGGTTGATTGCATCAACTGGTTGATCGCCGAGTGTCACTTGGTTAATTGCACCTGATTTTGCATTGAATTGGCAAGCTGCCTAAAACGAACATTTTTCAATCAATATTCCAGAAAGTAGGCTTACATAAAAATTATCTATCAATTGCTTGGTCACGTATATTCTTTGGTGCCTCTTGTGATGGCTGACCATAGGCTAGTTGGGCAGATGCCACGAAGGTATTGTAATAGGTTTTTCTACTATTGCGTGGAAATCATGATTTAGGTGTAACAGCTGACACTTTGCTTTATGTCTGTGCATCATCACTTACTAAGTTGATGGTGCACTGCATTTGCACATCATGTGATACTCAACTTTGGCATTTTGTATTTGTTACTATATGACCAACTGGTCGATCGCGAATTATCCAGAAATTTACTAGTCGCTCCCAGTTGAANACAAGTTGGCCACCCACGAAATAGACAATTATAGCCTACACAACACACCAATAATATGCCACTCAGCACAACAAAACAAAACAGCATACCAGCAATATAAGAGCAGCTTACTACTTCCACCTCGGCAGAAAATATTTACGAAGAAGAAACACGAATTATCATCGATTGTGCTGACTGCAGCACATACTGACAAAATCATTTTGATTTTTGTGAATACAAAAATCATAGCAAAGAAAATAAGAGCACCATAATTTGTGACATCTTGAATCAATCTCAGGAAAATTTCGTTATAGAAATCAAACAAATATCCTGATCCTGTCCTGATCTAATTTTTTTCAAAAATAACTATCCAAATCCAATCCTGATCCAAAAAAAATCGCAAGTATCTTGCAGGATATCCAATCCTGATCCTGTCCATGCTCACCTCTGTGATGTAGCCGAGCCCCAAACTTCGAAACCAAGTCCTGGTTGAAACTTCGAGATCAGACCGATTTTGGTTGAAATGTCGAGACCGAGACTTCATCAAAAATCCCGTACAGCCACTCGAGACATGAAATTTGAGACTGTGACTGAGACTCAAGACTTGAAAATTTTTTGATTAGCCTATGCCGAAATTTTTCTAAAAACTTTCGAAAAATATTGTAACCACACCGAACCTGGAATTTTTCGAATTTCGTACATTTTCCTACCTGCTTTAGTTGTTTCTTGCAGATACAGAAGACAAAAATTACGGTGAATTGCAGAAGTTTTGCTAAGCCATACTGATGCAGTATTCAAAGATTCATGTCAATAAGCTCGTAACCACGGCCGGTAGCAGTGATAACTTGACTCGGGACATCGAATCGACTCGAGTCACCGTCGATGACTTTTTGGTGACTCGGACCCTACTCGACTCACGTTGAGAAAAATGGTGACTCGACTCGACCCGAGTCACGTTTTTCACTGAAGGACTCGGCTCGAGTCACAGTCAATGACTCCAGACTCGAGTCAGAGGCATTTTTACAAAAGCTCTGAGTTCCTGATGGACAAACCCAATTCATTTGCACACAAAGAAATGACCACTTTTTGCTTTATTGATGATTTTGAGGGAAATTTTCTGTTTTGCTTGTCTTGTCGTGCTATGCTGCATCTTTAAGTATCAAGTTTCCCCAACGTTCTTAGAGGCAGACCTGAGACTTCGTTTTCACTGTGGGGTCAGCAGGACACAATATATTGACACCTTATCGTGGTTGTAGTATTTGCATATTCGTGATTATGGTAGTGGGCCTTATACCAGATACCAGTGAAGTGATTTAAGTTTTTCAAATCCAAACCAAAAATTCTATTGCAAAATACAATGCAAATGCGAAAAACGAACCTTGTTTAGATCCAAATTCATGCCACTTTTATAAGCCTAAGCCCATGTGGCGACGTGATTCCGTCATACAGTATAATGCACATATAACGTTGAATTCGTAGCATCAGTAGAGAGCGAATCGGGTCAAATGTCTAATCTCAATTGCTATTATGCTGACGATTGTCGGTTCGACTCTTTATTAGGTTGGCTCAGGTCGACACAGCATCGTGCCTGCAACAAATGGTTCCCATCGTGTCGGTGGCTTCAATCCAGTGTTTACCTGCAGTCGTACAAATACCTGCAGTCCCAAAACTGAACTGAAACAATAGGGGGCTTTACGTTTGTAGGCCTGTAGCTTTTGAGAACGAGACCAAGACGAGACCTGAAATCTTCGAGATTGAGAATCAAAAAATTGGCACCGAAACGCATCTCCATACCAAAACATATGCATAACCAGGGGGGCCAAGGGGCCATACTCACCAAATTTTTAGCATATTTACTCATTTTGTTCTTGAGAAGTGGCGTCTCAAACAAACATACTGTTACTTGCCTAAACTCAAAGATTTGTCTACACCCGGTATCAAGCGAAATTTCTGACTCCACGCCATGTACGCATGCACAGAGTAGTATTATGCATATCAAATTCGCTGAGAAAACTTATGATTAGGGCTTAGGAATTCGTGTTAAGGTAAGTGTGTCGGTTAGGGTTTGTGTTAGGGTGAGAAAGAAAAAAAGAATTGAGGTCAAACACTAAGTCCAAAAATGTTCAGTGGGTTAAATTATTCCCGTACTGCAGCTTGTTGTGGGTATCTGACATCTAACCAAAAAGTTTAATTTATACAACACACATCAAAAAAGTAATTGTCAAACTTTATTTATTTATTCTGAGAAGCGAAATAACAGACAAACAATAACACATCAGAAATGTCGCTTGACACCGGGCTGTCTACACTCGGAACATGGCTTTTCGGTCTGGCATATCGGCCTGAGCCGTTGCAGTCTGAATCTNAGCCATTTCAGACACGGGACGTTCCAGCCTGGAGACATTTCGGTCACGACATTTCTGTACATAAACAACTTACTACATTCGTTTATTTAAATGTGTGACAGTTCCNTTCTAAAGAAGAAGAACAGCACACGTTTAGGACAATTCCGCGAGAGCACTGGTTAACTAGAAGTGTCCATGGCACGCCCAAGTTAACAATTAAGAAACGTAGACCCGCCGGTTTCGCTCGACCCGCTCAGATTATCACCACAGGATTGTATTCATTCATGGTTTTATTAATACAACGTTAAGCACTGCGACATTTATCACAACAGGGGTTTATAATGTGCATCAACATACACAGGCATTATTACAGGTGACAGGGGTTAATGCGAATTCTATT
>JGI24021J15306_10009224_pt1 | contig 12201 bp, 5 predicted proteins | sample Ectturendosymbi1_FD_15306 | JGI IMG/M metagenome (IMG submission 15306)
TTAGAATTACACTTTTGACATTAATTTCATCCATTAAAATCTGATGTTCAACCTGAAAAATTGATTGTGAAAAGACTGTGCTAAGTTGCATCACATAAAAAGTCTCAAGACAACAATCACCGCACGATCAGGTACGCAGAAATGACATTGCAGGCTAGATGGGTATGTATGCAGGGACCAACAAGGGGAGATTGAAAGGATGCATCCACCACCTGGTAAGAGGATGTCAATGGAGATTTTGGTAGGGGTGGGGCTGCAGGCATGATGTGCAGTCGCATTGAAAATATTTGTAGCTTTTACAAGGAGTGGAAATGTGCAAGAAAAATATTTATCGTCTTTGTAACGTTAAGCAACTTGAAAAAGACTTCAATTCGCGCTGTAAACCACACTTCGTATAAAATGTATGAAAACTGATGTTTTCTACTATGAGTGATATGCACGTGCGACCAATGCGATTCAGCATTTTGTACACTGCAACTGACAGCTCTGATAAATCCCAATTGATGTATTAGCGTGATTAGTCTTGCTTTTAAAACACCTCTGTAAACAAGATTGGAAATTTGGATTTATAAAACTTCTGCATCGACCCGATGACTTCGTTGATTTCACACTAAACTGTCCCCCCCACATTTTACAACAAAATTGCGCCCATGTGTACATATACCACTTCTTTTCGGCTTTGCTAATAATTTGATGCACTAGCAGTCCCGGTACAGGCTAGTTTGGTTGAGGGTTTATGAGAAATCATTTTCGATGAATTTAAAGCTTCACAAAACCATTTTACGTGAATAACGCCCCTTCACGTTCGTAGTTTTACGCGAAAACAAGTCTACAAAATAAGCTTTGTTTTGAAGTAGCCTGAGTAATATATCCGGGCAAACTTTACAGCGAGTCGACTTCAGAAAATAGTGTAACAGAACCAACAAGCAATGTGACACTTAGCAACGATCTCTAACCTACCGGTAATCTTAATGGCTCAGTCACAAGAGTTTAAATAGTTACGGAGGGTTTATGTGGCAGTGGGACGGTATTTTATGCTTTAGTTTTATTTCCAGTGAAATAAAATCGTTCCAGTGCCGAAACTCAGTAAACAAAGCTTTGTATTAATGCCTTGGTACCTTCACTTGTGCACGAAAGTTTTATTTTAAGACTCTCAAAAAATGTCACATAATTGCACTGTAGTTCGCCGGGAATTAACGATCAAAAAGTAGCTGAAAACTTCGGGGAGATAGAGCTCCTTAGCCCCTGGATCCACTTGTATTGTCGGCTACATCTGTTGCAACACAATGGCTGATGGGAGCATAATACAGAAGTGCTGTTTTACTTGTAGGTTGCAGCAAGTGAGCGTGGTCAATTGAATGTGTTTTAGATTTAGTTTATACCAATGGATTCAATCTCACCCAGAAGAACAGGAAAGAAACACAGACTTAGCATCAGGTCTCTTCGAGACTCAGTTGATATTCGTATATACAGGAATCATCCTGTCATGCACTTACTATGAAACGTTCCGATGTCGACAGGTTGAATTGTATTGCGATAGTTAAAGTTAAATTAGGATACAGAATTAAAATGACTTCGAAGCTTGCAGTTTTTAACTGTTATTTAAAATCACCCCTAACATCCATTTATAGCAATTTAACGTCACTAGTGTTGTCCATGTAGGGAATTTTGATTCTACATAATGGCAGAGCGAGTTTATTCTGTATATTTTATGGTCGAAATCAAGAGAACGAAGCGAAGCAAAACAAACCGTATAGATGAGTGAAAGCACGAAGGCAACTAAAAAATGAAAGTGAGGAAACACACCGACTATTATACATCAGGTTTTTAAAGAGCAGGGCAAGTTCATCTAAGTCTGTAAGCGAAAGAAAAGGAAGAAACAGCAAAGATTCAGCAGCTAGCAGCAAATACAAACACAGAGAAAGGTACGACGACACCGCAGATTTTTTGTTGATCTTTTGTGATTTTTATGCTAATATTTTATTGCTGGTCACGAACAACATATTCGTGAACATAGCTCAAAAATAGTTTTCTACCTTTGAGAAGTCAGTGATCAGAGGCACTGAGTGGCCAAATACGGTCAAGGCACGATTTCTGCTGGGCTTACCGTGTAGACTTTCAAATTCAAAAGGACACAGGTGTAATAACAGAAGAAAATTTAAAATGTTTTTTACTAATTGTAAGCGTATGTTATTTTTGAACATCTGTGGTCGATTACGTGTATGCAATCTACGAACATCTTTGGCGATGAATTTCGATGAACTCAAGTCTCATGTAGACACTTTTAATGGCTAGTAGGGGATGCATCCACCTTGTCTCTGCGCTTGTACAATTCATGTGAAGCAAACGTCCATCTACAGCTCATACATCACTGCGCGTTCATTGATATTTGTTGCAGAACTCATCTCTGTTGCGCCTTTTCAAAAACTTTATTCTTTACTTTTTACCTAGAAACCACAATTAAAGTCATGAAGCAAACTAAAAATTGTCCAAAAGAGTTTTATTGCAAAAATGTTTGGCATATAAATGTACTACAGTACCTTGCTGAGACAATGCAATAAATGCAAAGTAAATTTAAAATTCGCAAAAAATTGAAATGATGTAGTGTTTGTAATGTAATAGAATTTCAATTTGGGAGAAAGAAGTAAAACATAGTTTTATATTTTTTTGCCATTTGCAAATAGATATATCATTGCAAGTAACACAGCAAGTTAGAAAGAGTATCCTCCTGACTTGATTGCAACAATTTTAGCATCAGTTTGATCGCAAATCGCACACTATCTGGACAACTGCAGGAAAGGTGTGGTGATTTGATAGAATTCTTATTTTGCAGTTTTTACTGAAATATTAATCTATTGTCTGAGTTTGAATTGATTGGAACAACTTAGCATTATTTTGATCTTGCTGATTTAATCAAATAACTTTAGACATACGCTAGGTTGCAAAATAAGCTGTTGCATAATCGTAAGCCCCAGCTCTCGTCTGAAAGCAAATTTAGGTTGCGTGCATCTGTTCAACAAAACTTCCTGTTTCTTGTACCAAAAGCGATGTTTCGTAAAAGCTGATATCAGATGCTGCTGCTTTCTGTGGAATCGTTCTTAGAAGCTATCTGCTACCTCTAATCATTAGTAATATCATGCAAGGCAGTCATAGATCATTTATATTTGCGTATAAGTTAATGCATAGTGCAGAAATAGTAGCTACGATTAATCTAAGTCAAAACAAAAACCATTCTTACTTAAATAAACTCACGTTGTTTCCGACCAGTGTCTTCACTCAACAAACTTCGTCCAAGTTTCCAGCAGACCAAAAAAACTATCTCAGCAATAACAACAAAATGGCTACCGGTGACACCGCCACATCAGGTTAAATTACTTACGGCTGGCGATAGGATTAGTCTTATTATGTCGCACGAGTCTGTGGCATCTCGGTTTGCTTACACGACCTAAAACAAATCTGAATAACTTCCTTCTGCCCTGATTATAACATCCGGCGAACTGATGCGAACATTCTCTAACAGCGGTTGACTCAACTGTACAGCAAATAACAGCGAAACATTAAAAATTTACAAGCTAGTTGCAACTGGAAGTATGGCATCATAAGTTATTGCCTCGCCTCCGATGCGCAGAATCGAATCAAATATCGAAAGTATACATTCAGTATAGTTGAAGTGATCTGATGTCAGAATCTAATTTGTTGTGGTGCGTTGTTTAGCACGTCACTTTCAAATGGACAGCATGGGTCGAAGTGAGTCGCTGACAGACAAATAATTACCCACTCGCTGTTTTTTTTCATTCGACATAATGAAGGCCACCTCAAGGTGTGCCAGATATTTTCATACACCCCCACCCAGCTATCTTCCTCAGCGCTTTTTTGTCTGTGTTTGTGCTGGGTTTTCCATTTACTACCCCAGTGAGTTCAAACTTTAGCTGAAGACACCTGCTACAAAATTTGCAGTATGACTGTTCTTGCTTGACAAGTTTAGGAAACTTTGTTTAGTGTTCACTTGGAGTTTTTCAAACTGTTAATTTCATACTTGAATTATACTCAAATCACTGGATCTTTGTTTAACACTAAACCCTGTGTGCCATGTTGTTTTTTGAAACACAAAGTGGGCCTGACAATATTTGAAATTGTGCTGTTATGAAAACGATTCATTGAAAAGGATACGAAAACCTGGAACTTCCTAAAAGCTCAAGGTGCTTCTTATTCTGAAGTAAACTTGTTGCAGGACCTTATTGTATACTTTACGGTTTTTTCAACAGCTCATTTTCTGTATATGAATGAAAATGAAACCCTTTGACACATCGATTAGGTCAAAGTTTTACTCTGGTCCTGTCTGGGCTTTGCTTGCTATAGTACAGCATGTGCTATCAGACAGTTCAGCAATTGGCAGAAAAAAACCCGTTTGCATTACGTGATAAGTGTGTGGTTGCTGAATTAAAACAGGCGCATTTGGCCTTTCATTCCTTCTACGTCTGCTCAAACAATGCGTCTGGCTTGTATTTGTGACTCACTTACCATTCTGCATGTACTGACTTTGATCAGGTTTGTCACGAGATGCCTGAAATCGACAGAGCTGTGAGAAAAGTGGCAGCATTCACAGTCTTGACAATGAATGAGCACTGTCAAACCAGCAGAAGAGAGCTTCCTTTTCAAAATTTACTCCGTTTATGAGTTTGATTAAATTGTACACTAAGATTGCATTGTTACTGTTAACGTCTTTTAAAATACATTCATATGAAAAAAAAGCTTGATTTTGTTTTTTTAGGTTGGAAATCGCAAAATAGTTTTGAGGCATAGCCAAAGAACAGTACTGCTACTTTACTACTTATGAATAGTCCACCAATCAAATCAGCTGTTGCACTATAAAGGCAAAACTCCGTTAAGCAAACGAAACCTGTTCTTATTGCAGTATGAGCGTGACGAGAATCATTTTTCGCAAAGAACGCTTGGACATTTAACCGTGAAAGGTTGTAAAGGTCACACGACAAATATCGAAATGTCAGTGACAGTTCGTGTTGCATTGGACTCATCTACGATGGCACAGACTGGTAGTAACAGGTGCGGCCACTTCTGTTGAAATGGAAAACAGACTTTTGTTTGACAAACTACGCCTACAATGAGCAATCCAACTCTGCGAAACACTTGCAATGTTTTGCAGAACGACGTCACCAATGGCTGGGTCCAAAGCTTCAAACTCGCTTATAGATCTACTCAATCCGTCAGGGATTTCAGTTATTTTGTTAGGAAGTTCGTAAAGTCTATCAATAAACCATTTTCATTGAATACCTCTTCAATTCATGCGTTTGTGAGAATAGACAGTGCACCAGTTTACGCACTAAGGGTGCGTTTACACTCGCTGTTTTGACGCTTTGCAAGCGTCGAATCGTTTGGTAATTTCATTGCTGCTATGGCAACGAGATATTAGGCGCTTCAAACGCATCAGAGGTGTGTCTGGATCCATGGGTAATGGATCGGTTGCAAAACCTACAAGCATCTTTTTGTACGACGAGCAAAAAGAATCACAAGCACTGCCGCCAGTCTCCGTCGACAGTAGAAAACTGTTCTAACCCAGAGGTTGACATGGGTGAATTTTTTAGCAGAGGAGAAACTGGTCTCGCTGCCCCTTTTTTCACTTCAAAGACTTTGTCTTTAATGCTATCTTTAGAAAATCCTCATTGTCCTACACATGTATTAACTGACCTGCGCCTTTTGTCGTCACAAAGGAATTGTCTCATGTACGTAGAAGATGCACCACAAATGTAGGCTATGTGCCGTCGAAGAACATACCGCACTGTACGCGCTGAAGAAGCATTCCAAATGTAAACGCAGCTTACTTCTTGCCAAGAAATGTCGCTTGAATGTTTTCGCCATTTTGTTTACATTAGCAAGTTTTAGGAACAACTTTGAAAAATGTCAGGATAGCTTCGCTAAATCAAGTAGGGAAGCAGGCACACCTGGATTGCTTTTAGCTAAAGCAATGCCATTGATTTAACTGATTCGTTTTTATTGCTGCAAGTTGACGGTGCTATGTAGTGTGATTTTTCTAGGCAGCAAACAAGTCATTTTGTGAAACATGAATATAAAATTTTACTCGAGACTGAATGTTGCTTTTCAACAGAATTATAAATTGACTAGGCTACAATGATTTTGAAATTCAAGGTTTTCATTTTTTAAGCAATCGACAAAATAAACGGAAATCTGCTGGTAGGCAATGAAAATTAAAATGGAAAAATTAGCTCAAAAACTTAAAGTGGATCATGTTTTTTCTGAAACAAACAACACGTTTATTGCACTTTGTTAACTGGTTCTCCCAATGCGACCTCTTGGCAATAGCCTACCCATGTTTGCCTTAGGGCATAGCTCACTCGACATTAACAGTCATTAACCACCTCATCGCCTCTGCGGTGCTGCTGTTGAACTGAAGTCTACGTCCTTTAGTTGCCTACTAGATGATGCCTTACGTCAGGAACTATGCGGAGTTGAACAAAACTTAACGGACGGAACGGAACGGCAGATTTTTTCTTTTTATTTGCACCGCTTTGAAGGTGTAAAGTTGTTTGACATTATTGTTTATGTTTTTGCCTGCATCCCACTGCGCCCAAACAAAGCCTATGGACTCAGCGCAGTCTGCTATTTTTGTGCCACTTGATTAAGTTTGCGAAGTTGGTCAACCAAACTTATTTCTGTTTTTTTTTTCTGGAACTTTGTAGAGCGCCTGTGTGTTAATACAATGAACAAAAGGGGTATTGACTCATCAGTTATAATGATTTTGCTTTTATGGAGTTTTATGTAGTTTATCAAAGTATTGCATTCGCCATGTTTCGTAATGTGTACAATTTCTGGCATCTTTTTTTATCAAAGTGCCTGTCTACATTTGCAAATAAAGTCACTCAAGCAATCGACCTAAAGGTTATAAATAAAACCAAAAGCTTCAACAGGTTCTTTTGTTATCACACATGGTAATGAATCCAAAGCGCGAGAGGGTTGTACATTTTGGACAGGGATAAAGTGGTTTTATAATAATTCGTATTTTCGCAGCGCTTTCAAAACTACAAGCAAATGACGTGCACACCAATTGGTTGGCGATGCTTAAATGCTTTTTTCATAAAATCACAGGTTTGCGATCAAACAGTCTGAATCTCTCATCTGTAATCTTGCAAAATTAATTATCCAAGTGTAGGTTGATACTACAAGTCTTAAAACTTGAAAAAGAGCTGGTGATGCCTACTCAATAGGCGAAATATGCTCTGATAAGATCATATTGTTTGACTCTTGGCGGTGAAGGAATTCCTTTTAATACATGTCTAACAACTCTTCCTTTTCACCATCTTAGACAACCTTTATGGCAGTATATCAATATCGTCATCCTGACATATTTTGATTGGTTTGTTACGATAAAATTTCAGTGAAAATCTTGGAATTTCGCTGGATTAGCGCAAAGATATCAAAACTTTTATATGGAAGAATAAACTAATGTGCATGTGCTCATGATGTGTCAGGTTAAGTTTGATGTGGAGGCGCCCATCTTCACAAATCTGCTTGTGCTTTTGTTAACTATAACGTCTATAACTATAACGTCATTTCGCTTGGAGAATAAGCTTGCTTACTGACACCGTGCATTGCTTTCCACGCAGGACAAAGTAAACTTATCGATAATTCGCTACGAGCGTAATACTCAATTTTATGGAATACGCTGGCGTTTCAAGATATTAGGCATTATGAAAATGCAAGTGAAAGTTGATTACTGTCGATTTAGCAATAATTTTGTGTAATGAAACAGTTGCTGACACATTATCTTGGTTGCGAGGCTACAAACATTAAATACAGCGAATCAGCCGTAAACAGAGTGTTTTTCCTACAAACCTTTTGAGCCCTTGGGCTCAACGGCTGGAAACTTCCTCCACGTGAATAACCGGCGTTTTTCTTGGTAATTCAATTCCATACTTCAAAATAGCAAACGTAATATTTTTACAAGGATCACATCGCCCCACAGAATAAGGAAATCTTCATTTTGGCGACGAATCTCACTTTCAAACGCATAAGCATTCAGGTCTCTACAGTGTACGTAAGGAACTTACAATTGTTCTTTAACCACCGTCTGTCACAGTCACTGCAAGTTGACTGCTGCAAGCAAACAGCCTTTGCTTCTGCTGCAGGAGGTGCATCGACCAATTCTGTGCCTTGAACTCTCCTGCAGGTTGTCTGCATGCACATTTTCTATCGTCGTGATCATCGCCTATGCAAGGCGAGAGGATGGCATGTCATATGAGTGCACTTCGTCTTCGCGCCAGACGGAGCAGAAGCAACAATCATTAGCTCGTCGCAACTAGCAATTAAAGCAATACATCTCATGCACGCGCAGAATTAACTGCGGAGGGCGTTTGAGCTCAAGACCCAGTGTAGTGTCGACAGCGTACAGGATTTCGTCGCTGTGTAAAGTTACCCACGGCGAATTGCGTCTGCCGATGGACAGGCTTAATAAACTTCAAAGCATAGTCTTTCTCAGAAGCAGATACTTCGTGACTTCGAACAGGCTGCTCACATCGTATACCGCTAAAAAGGATTTGACATTCGGGTTAGAGTTTGAAACAAACCCAGTCGGGACTTTACTGCACTGATGCGATTTTGCTGTCAACGAAAATGTGCAGGAATGCATGTAAAAATATAGCACTTGCCTAAAATTTCTCTGAAAATTTGCCGTTTAATGTTGAAGACCAAAAAAGGAAGCATGGAGGGATTTTGAAAACATAGCTCAAAAAAGAATGAGTTTCTTTCACACAAATGTATCTTTTCGGTAAAAAGGCTTCTTTCTCAGATATATCGTTTTTTAAAATTTCTTTTAGGAAAGAAGCACATAAGACGTTTTTAACTTGAAAAACTGCTACCTTCTAAAACTCTTTAGCAATTTTACCACCTTGTTATATGCTTCTTGGAATGTAGATTAGACAAAGTTTACGTACTTTCTGAAACGCAATGAGTAATATGAAACTTTTGCCTCACTAGTAAATTGTCAGAACTTGACGATTTAAGTAATTCTAATGATGTAAGAAGATCTAAGATTTTTGTTGGTTATCTTGTAAAAAGTAGTAAGGGGATTTAAATACTTTGTCCATACTGCCCGATTGGGAAAGATGGACACAGTGCAAAATCATTTTTACAATTTTCAGTTTGTTTAATGGAAACCCCAAAAATGCTGAAGGCACCGTGCTTTTCAAGAAAAATTTGAGTCACGCTTTTGCCTGAAGTTTCGAAAATCCTTCGCTCTTCTCTCAACTGATTGGCAAATGCGGTGGTGTTCAGTGATGATGTTTCGTAATGGTAGAAAATGGCGGTATGTATCTCTTTACAACTGCATTGTTGAAAAGTGAGTCTGCGACAGCATGTTCTTGCTCTTGGGCATCTTCCATCGTACTTTACTAACCTGAGCGTCTTTGCAACAAATTTGCAACACAGCTGGTAACACCCGTCCACTCACAATGAAAAACAGCAGTATTGTATAATTTCATGACAATTACATATCCAGGTAAAGGGATTGCATAAGCGAGATACCGAGTAAAGCGATATTTTCTTCAAATTAGTTTCAAACGAAAAGCAGCGTGATAGCAAAACATGTCGACGTCTAATATTAAATTCTTTGCACCAGTCAATATTCAAGATCTCGCAAATATCTCAACTTCATCGTGGCAAGAAATTTAACACTAATCACCTTCAGACAAAGTGGCGAAAGATTGCATACCTAGGCACCTGCGTCAACCACGTAGCGAGTGCAAAGAAATGAGAAACATCCTTGAGATTCCTGCTGGCAGCGACAGTTTGTTGTTTGCGAGTTGTAAGCTAGTTTTAATCAACGATTTTGTGGAAGTACAACTGGCTATAGCAAAGGTTATTCCGGTTTAGATGAGGAGTGATTGTCCAGTCGAAAGGTCGCTCGAAAACATGTTCTCCATTCGTAACCTCACACGTCGCCAGCACTTGAGCGGCTGAGAAACATTTTTTTCAAGCATCTTTCATGTGCGCCATCTTTGCGCTCAAAACGCGTTTTTCACTTAAACCTGAGGAAAATCCATAAAAGCAGTTTATTCACATGGTTTGAAACGATAAAGATTGTACTGATGTTACCCAATGAACTGTTTAGTCTTATATATTGTTTGCCATGTTTTACTAGCTGGATTTTCAGGTTTCCAATAGTCGGATATAACTGATTGAAAAACAACAAGAATTTCCATGTGACGTCACTCTTAAAAATATCCTTTTCCAGGAGTCACGGGTGGTGGTTCCACATAATTTTCTGAAAAATAAAGGGTCACCAAAAACTTCTTCTCAAATTGTTTTCCACTTTACATAAGAAACCAAAGGCTGTAGAAGTTTCATGAAAACTTTTGTAACTTGTTTAACTTCAGCGCTTGAAAAAGGTAAAAGTTTAAACACCAAAGAAGTTGCAAATGGTGATGCTAAAGGAAATGTATAGAAAGTAAAATCGAATGATTTTCGGAATATTCAGATTTCGTGATCTATTGCTTGGTTCATTTTGAAGGATAAACTGTAATTTTAGAAAATTATGTTATATATATCAGCACGTGATCTGCGATCAAAATATTAATAAAGAGGAAATGATGCGTGGTTCAATTTTTAATTTTTGCTCCTAGGAGTAACCTTGTAGCTCAGGTTCTTACAAGTTTATTTTTGCTTAACGGTATTTAGGTTTTTGAAGGCGTTATTGGCAAAAATGTAAATTGAAGAACTAGAAAGTTCTTATAGATATCCTTCAGCCATTGGGGAGGATGACAGGTGCCTTCACGTGACCCTCCCTGTTACGGCATTGCTTGAATTGTCAACCAAACTGGGCACTGTGAGAGCAATCACTGCTACTCGTGCTGGATATGTTCAGCGCGGCCTGGGTAGGGAAACGCTTGGCCAAAAGCGCGGCGGCAGAGATGCTGCCGAAAATGACCCACGACCCAGCATACTCCAGCTGAACATCGAGGGGCTCACTGCAAATACGATCAGCGTTATTGAGCTGCTAGCCTTTACGAACAAGGCATTCATCATTGTCTTACAGCAGACCTACTGCACAACTGCAGACAAGAGAGTGATTCCAACTTCTCACTCTCTGGGTCATTCCTGAGCAGAAACCACGGCCTTGCCACGTTTTTTCACAGGCGGTTGGAATCGTCACTGGTCGATCAGTCTCCAGAGCAATCAGAGAGTGAGTGCTTGTGCGTGGACTTTGCAGGGTGTAAGAACATTAACATCTACAAACCTTCACGCTCGCGATTCACACCAACGGCCATCCCGACATTTCCACAGCCCAGTCTGTATGTTGGCGACTTCAAGTGCCAACATGTCCACAGAGGTTACAGCTAAACATGCCCTGGCGGTGGGAGCCTTGAATCCTAGGCAACAGCAAACAAATTTGGGCTGCTTTATGATCCAAAGGAAGTAGCCAGTTTCTCCTCTCACTGATGGAACGTCGGCAAAAACCCAGACCTGGCCTTCGCGAATGCCTGTCAGGACAACCGACTGCTGAACAGACGTGCCCTAGGAAAGTTCTCGAGGCCACAACATCGGCCTTTTCTCATAACGCTACCAAGACTCAAAGTTCCTGCCCACAGCAATCCGGTGAAGCGTTGGAACTTTTGGAAGGCTTATTGGAAGTGATTTAGTCTTCTTACAGGTGAATCTGTTGAGAAATTTCCACCACCGGACACAAGCGCGTACGCAATGGGGGGTTAGGGTTAAAATTCCCCCTTGAGGTTGATATTTCACAAAAATTTTATCACCTGCGCAAAAGAGTTGAATTGTTTTCGCATAATTTTTGCTTGTTAATTTGTCGACTTAATGCAAACACCACGGAATGCATTTGCATGCAAACTTCAAGGAACATTGTGAATGGGCCAAAAAGGAATAATTAAGTTTTGGTGGCAATCTGGGTTATCGTCTGCTTCCGGAAACCATCTCACAACTTTTTGCAGTCCTTTCGTCCACTTCCCACGTTTAAGATTGTGTTGCGCGATAGTTCACTTTATCCGAAACAATTATCATTGTTTTGCCTGCTATGGTTGACCAGCGCATGCGCTAAACGCATTGGTTGCATTACCAATTTCAGTAGCATGATAGAACTGTTGCACGAGTTCAAAAACAGCTGTTTTTAACACAGAAGCATTTAGGCATTTGATAATGTCTCAGCAGGGATAA
>JGI24021J15306_10009226_pt1 | contig 12201 bp, 5 predicted proteins | sample Ectturendosymbi1_FD_15306 | JGI IMG/M metagenome (IMG submission 15306)
ACAGTTTCTTGACGGGGAAACTAGTTTCGCGTTTTCCAACGCATCATCAGTCCTTATTCAAACAGAAATCTAATTTCAAGTTTATTTAACAATTTGGCATTTTTTAGTCATGGTTTGGATTTTTTTCTCAAGAAATATCTGGCAACCCTGGTTTGACTGGGTGTGCGCCGCACACTTAGCACACTCGGAGAATACGTCCCCGCTTGGTATGATTACTTCACAGAATGCAACTCTAAATTAATTTTACATTATTAAGACGTATAAAAATTTCTAAGTTGATCAATGTACAGCACTTTGCATTATCCAAAATGTGTTTCTTCATGTTCTGATCATGGAATACAAGAATCGTGCTTGAACAGAAACATACCTAGCAATTCCCAAATAGTAATTTCACATTTTGACGCATTTCGTACCGATCGCTAAAAGCTATTGATTCTATTTGAATGTAGTTATCTTCAGTAAAGTTTAAAGCGAAGTCTAAAACGAAATGATACTGCAGAAATTTATGCAAAACTTAGCCCTAGCAAACCCCACAGGATAAGACTGAATTGGGAAGGACAGACAGCCTTGTACAGAAATTCGAGAAAAGTTGGCATCACTCAGTTTTGTGACAAGTATTTTGCAAATCACACTTAAGACCTAAGCTTCACAGCTTCTATAAGCACCCTTCTTGCTTTCTGTCGAAATAGTAGGATTTCTCACATGCTTTGTGCAATGTTTCTCACATAACATTACGTAAATATGTTTAACAATTTTGCGCAGCCAGTGAAGCAAGGGAAATTGAACAATGGTGTGGTTCGCAAATTTCAGTTAGGTGGCTTGTGTAGGAAAACCTTTCCCTCTTTGTCGCTAAATAAGACATTTTACACTGTTTAGTGGATAGCTCTTTTCCATTAATTGTAGCATTTTGAGCACCTTCTATTGAACTTACCATTTTATTTTATACTTTTGTACCTCTGCGCTGGCATTGGTATTCTAGTTATGGTAGAAGANAATTTTTTGATAGCACCCGANGTTCTTCGTTCAATGCAGCATTGTCAAAAATGCATTTANATGCACTTGCGTGTAGTTGTCTGTGTTTTCTTTACTTTTTTGTTCTTGTTTTTCATGGTGAACGTCTTGTTATTCAACAGATAGCAACGTTAGTACGGATGTCTCACGAATTTTTAGCAGGCGTAACAAACTTAGATTTAGATACGCTTTTTTCCGAATAAATGCTTCTATCATTGCAAGTGGCCACAGTGCTGCTAATTTTTTGAGCATTTACTGCAGGTCAATTTCAAGTGATGACCAGACCGTGGTCTGGCGGTAAGTGTGTCCGCTTCGATGCTGGTATAGTTCTGGAATTCCACTCTTGGTCGGGTCTAACCAAGACCTTGTAAATAGGTACTGCAGCCTGGAAGTGCTGCAGGGACTAGTGTCCAGAACTCAAAACGAACACATTCAAATGTTATCAGACCTTGTACAAACTCAGTCGTGGGGCTACAAGACCACTTTATTTATGAAGCGTCATAAAAAACACAAAATAAAAAAAATTGCAAGTGCTGATAATAGTTCTTCTTTTAACACATCGCTTAATCAAATGGTTCCAGAGTCGACGCATTGGGAGCCGACAGCGATCACGCTACATTCTTTGAAACAATTGGAATTCCTTCCATAATGATTGGGTACTGGTATGACATTGTAAGTACAGCTTGTCAACAGAGGCATTAAACTTCATTTTGTTTGAAAAACAATCCACATCTAGAGGGCGATTAGACAAAGGAAAAACTGACCTATATACATTGAGAAAAATAGCAACATTTTGCTATACCATCGAAAGTAGCTGCAGCTGGCAATACTTTGTGCAAAACATAGTAAGTCCTGTTTATGTTTAAGAAACATTTATACGTATAGATTAGAAATGCGTGTATTACGTTGTGCCGGCAGATGTTAGCGGATTTAACCAAGCATGTACAGAGACCCTGCGACTACAGTTTTTGAATGGGGCTTGGTGAGGTATTACATCTTCAACATCAAGGCCCTAAGAATCATTATTATCGAACTGAACAAATTTTACCTTAGCAAAATTGTCACTCAAGTACCTGGTGATAGTCAGAGACGGATTTCGGCAGCGCGGGGCTCTAGGCCATCTTAGCTTTTGGGGCCCCACGAAGGTGTGACCTATTTGGCCGTTTGTCTGAAAAGCGTGAAAGTGTACCCCTCGTATGTGTAGTGCCCCCTCAAAATCTATCATTTAGTGTTCAGACATTGGTTCTTCGATTGCCTAGGATCAGGGGTCTCCAAGCGACAGTCCGCGAGCCAAATCCGGCCCGTGACGGCATTTCANCTGGCCTGTGAGGAGATTTTGTAAATAATGAAAAAAATAATATATTTACAAAGAATTTCTTATTCGGGAAAATGTAACATATCCCGAAACAATCACATTACATAAGATGTCCGGCCGTCGGACAGTTGTGTAAAAGCTTATGTGGCCGTCGGACAAAAACGTTTGGAGACATCTGATGTAGAGCTGAAACAAGCAATTTCTGTTTGCGGGAAATCTAGTTAAAAACAACCAAACATAGAATCCAATACTGACAATATTGCTTTTCATCCGAGTTTTGTAGTCTCTGGCAATCTTGCGTTGTTGCGAGCTTTTTGTCAGTGAGAAATTGTACTTAAGTACCATTTTTTTTCTTTTTCATTCTTTTTTGTAACCGCTTTCATACAGATGGCCTGCATCTCTCTCACGGCCAGACGCACAATATTGTCGAGTTGTTATTGTACTAAAAAGAGTCTAGAGTGGACATTTGCATTTCCGCTCGTTTCAAAGTAAATTGTGAAGTTATGCCTCTGCGCAGTTTCGCAAATTTTTAGTTATAATTGAGTCGTCATAGGAAGAGTTGTGCGGGGCCCCCAAAAGCGTGAGGCCCTAGGCCATGGCCTATGCGTGAATTCGTCACTGGAGATAATCACTCGCTTTCATTGGCAAGCACTGCTGTGCATTGCATTTAAACCCGATTGCTGGTGTGCTGTGTGGAGCAGAACTTTTCCCTAGATTCATCGTTGACATAATTTAAATGACTGCATCAGCAAACATCAAACGAACACATTCGATAGGTACTAACTTCAGCGTTGCTAACATGGGCGTCCTCAGAAATTTTTCCAGGGTGGAAAGAAGCATTGCCATGGAATTTAACGAAGCCACAAAGTTTGACTATTTTTCGTAGCAAGACTCATCATCGCTACTTAGAAACAAAAGTTGCAAACGTTGGGAACTTACTCAGAAATCAGAAGTAAACCTTAACGATTAAGATATATTTTAACAATCGCGTAGTTGTGAACCACGATGGGTAACCAATTGCTATCGCGGGCCGCATGAATTGTGTATTATCGCGGGAGAGCCGCAAAATCAATTAATGTTATCCTAAATTTCGACCTCTATCTTACTATGAGGAAGAGAGACTTCCCTTGATTTACTGTCTAAGTACCTGCTTATCATGGAGCTTCGTTTCGATGCGACATTGTACTCTAACTTGGGTATTACAAATTCTGATGCGGGCCATATCTAATGTTCACGTGAGTCGCAAGTTCCCCATCCCTGTCCCACTGGCGGATCTGAACACCCAACCCACCGAGAGAGACCGGTTGCGACCCGGCACTCCCTGCGCAACTGTGTTGGTCATCTAGCAGATATTTCCCGCGTATATGCGACTCTACGAGCTGAAACTGGACAGTAACAAAGCTAATTCAACTGCTAAGGGGCACCGACTCGATAACCTTCCGATTCCTTCAATGCCCTGACGTTCTTGTACGAGTTTGTGTTTTTCTTGCTGAAGATTAGTTGTCGCCAAATAAAATCAACTCAACTTAACCTGTTTTAAACTGTGCAAAAAGAAAAATGCATAAGCGTATTGCTAAGGAAACCCGCAAACGTTATACGAGTCGGGAAACGATGGGTGTAATGCAGCCCAAAATTTGATTTAAGTTTTTCTAAGACATGTGAGATCCGTTATTTCCGGAACAAACTATTTTTGACTTCTCGACATCCCCTTTCCAAGCAAAATCGTATCTGCGCTTTCCGAACAAAATCGTATCTGCGCAGCGAAATATTAATAGAATACAAATTTTATGCACTGTACCCCCAAACAACTGCTTTCTTAGAGGGGAATTTTTGTTTGTGCATAGAAAACGTCATGCGCGTTTTAAATCCGTTTTTTCTTCATATCAATCATGGTGTTAGGAATACACTTCTCATACAAGGTTTCCGATGTCACATTTGGCCAAAAACGTTTTTCACATGGAATCACATTGATATGTTTAGGTAATGGGACGTACAAAGTTTGTTACAAATCAGGTTACCCTGGGTAGTGAGTAATAGAGTGCCCACTGTTCTATTTATAGCCTCTCAGGGACATTTTTTAAATAACTCTGGCACCACTCTGTTTCTCTCTGAAAATCAGGTAAAGTCATGGAAACACAGGTTTCTAACATTTTTCTATGTAAATAAAATCAACAAAATACGAGTCCCTGTGTAGTGGACCACCAGGATTCATGAGCAGGAAGCTATTCACTCAGGCACATTGATCACACCCACAGTCTCACAATCAGTGGTGTAACTGATTGTGGGGCAGGGGGACGAATCACCCTCTTGGCCAGCTGAATGTCAAAACAGGGCACCCACTTAGCTTTTATTTCGGTTTTAGTATTCTTTTGGTTTTCGGTAGGTTGTTGTTTTTCGCGTTTTTCGGAGTATTTTCCGGTGATTTAGGGTTTTAGCATAACAAAATTTCTATAAATCACATCCCGATCCACCATCATTTCTCAAGTTTTTATCTGAGTGTTGGCTTGTGGGTCCCCTGCAGTGCCAAGTGGACCCTTTCAGCTACGTTTTCTCTCCCTGGCTCAAACCTTCAGTTACGCCACTGTTCACAGTAACAATGAATTTTCAGATTTGTGGAAGCATTGCTATTGATTCACTCCTAGTCTACTTCTTTTCACATAATATACTACTACGTGGCTTGCCGCTATCAGCAGTAACTGTCTTGCTGTATTACTCGCCAAAATGTCTGAGTTAACCGTCACATAACTTGAAGTAAACCTTTGGAGATTTGCTACCATTGTAATTGTTACGAAATAAAGCCCAACAGCAGAACAATCCGATCGCAATTTTCGGCAACCTGCCTCTGCAGGCAAAGGAGCGGAAATGAGTGAAATGCAAATCCATCCCTATGCATGACACCAGAACAGTGAACTTGGCTCTTGTGCGGTATGAGTGTCATACTGTCAAATAAACCGTGATTGCAAGAATTAAGTGAATCAGTCGGAATCAAGCTGCTGACTTAAGGTTTTCTAAAAATTTTTGTTTATTAGTCCCACTTTCCATGGGGGTGGATGCCCGTTTTGCCCCCCACCCCTTGCTGACGCCCATAATTTCCAAAAGTGGCTTGGAGGTAGCGTTTCAGGAGAAGTAGAATTACTTGATGTAAATCATTACATATCTACTGAAGACAGTGGCGTAACTAGAGGTTTGAGTCAAGGGGGGAAAGCTGCGGTGAAATGGGCCCACTGTTTACCGAGGGGGCCCTCTAGCCAAAACTCAGAAAAAGGTTAAGAAATGATAGTGAATATCTGGATGTCGTGGATGTCCATACCAGATAAAAAAAACGAAGACACCCCTAAAAACGCAAAAAACAACAAAATAAAGAATACTAAATATAAAAATTTCAACTAAAGGGGTCTCAGTTCTTACATTTACCTTGCTAGGAGGGGCTTGCCCCCTTGCCCTCCATCAGTTACGCCACTGACTGAAGATGCTTTTGGGTGTGTCACTAAATACTTCGTGAAACCAAGAGCGGAAGGCAGTTTTTTGACGTGAAAACAAAACACACAAAGGCGACATTAAAGTCAATTCTATATGGAGAAGGAATAAGATTGAGACGTATCAACCAAAAAAAAGATTACCCCACCAGAATAAAATGATCGAAAGAATACACATCCGCTCAAACTTTTCTTTCAACATGAGAAACGGAAATGGCATCAAATTGGGTAGATAGACTGCTCCCCAGAATGTGACATACAATATTATTCCCCCCAATTTGCTAACACTACCACCAAAGAAAACAGGCTAAATGCGAAAGCAAAGATTACCTACAAAAGGCCTACCACAAGTAGACAAAAACTAACGAACTACCAGCAACATGGTTTCAATAAGACCAGAAAAGAACTGAAATGTGCATCAGAGCCTTGCAAGCACTGGTCACTTTGTGGTTGTCATTTGAAAACACAACAAATCCATGGTTCCTCTTTTGACAAACACTGACAAAAATAAAACTTTCTTGCTGAATCAAAATCCGACATGTGCAAACTATAGTAATCATGTGGCGACTTTTGTGATATATCATCACCAGACGATTGTATGACAGGTGCCTTCAAGTGACCCTCCTTGTTGCGGCATTTCTTAAATGTTTAAATCTGTCGACACGAGAACAACCACTGCTACCCGTGCTGGATGTGCTCGGCGAGGGCTGGGTAGGAATCCGCACTTTTCAAGGCGCGGCGGTCCTGTTGCCGAAGATGACCTAAGACTCAGCTATACTACAGCTGAACACCTACGGGTTCACCGCATTCAAGATCAGTGTTTTCGAGCAGCTAGCCTACAAGAACAAGGCACTCGTCATCGTCCTTCACTAGACCCACTGCACTACCGCAGACAAGCTAGTGATTCCCACCTTCTTACTAGCTGGGTCAGTGCTGTGGAGGACGAATGGCTTTGCCACGCTTTGTCCATGAGCAATTGGAATGGACACTGGTCGATCGGCCTTCATAGCCATCAGAGACTGAGTGGTCGTGCGTGGACGTCAGAGGATAAGATCATTAACGTCTACAAACCCAACCTCGCGACTTACACCATTGGCAATCCCGATTTTGCCACACCCCAGTATGTATGCTGGCGACTTCAATTGCCAGCAGGTCAAATGGGGTCACAATGTAATATTTGACGATGAGGGCCTGTACTCCTGGACAGAAGTCAACAACCTTGAGCTACCACACGATACAAAGGGAGTAGTCAGCTTCATGTCTTACGGAGGGAACCTCGGCACCAATCCAGATCTGGCCTTCGCGAATGCCGGCCATGACAACCGACTACCTGACAGAAGTGTTCTCGCGGTCACAACACCAACCCTATCATATAACGTCACCGAGATTCCAAATTCCTGCCTAGAGCCGTCCGGCAAAGTGTTGGAGCTTTCGCAACGCTGATTGGAAACTCTTTTGCCTTCTCACAGGTGAATCTGTTTATTGTGTACAACGTCTTCACTCCCACACGCAACGAGCGAATCTTAAGCATACATCGCAATTACAAGGAACACACAAATACATGGATGAACTCGAGGATACATACGTGGAAGTAGTAGAAACGTATACGCTTGATGGCGCTAATGCATTTACTTTGATGAAGCACAAGCGTATGTAGTGTTTCCAATTCGGGGCAAAATTTTAAAACCCGGGTTTCGGGTAGCTGAGAAAAAAAAACGGGAAAACCCGTTTTTTTTAGGGTTTTGAAATGAATGCGATTTTGAGCGATAAAAACTCAATATCATTGTGAAATTACTGCCGTTGGTCCCTGCGCAATTTATTAGCGAACTATTAATTAAGTTGAGCACAGCTTTTCAATCTCGTTAATAATACCGACACATGGCAATCAAACCACACGTTCATCATTCAGTCTGTTTCTGAGTTTTGTGACAAATAGTTCCGTGGCTAAAAAAGCCCTTGTTGGTTCCAGTGACTTGGACTTGAGTGTAATTAAGGCATGAAACGGTTTTTCAAGGTTATTTGACCTCCTCTTTGTGGCCTCAAAAAGACTCCTTTCCTTGTTCTCAATTTGTGATCCGATCTCTTCCTGTGCCTGAATAGTTTTGTGGTCTTCATCCACATGGATTACACGGATTCTATGCTTTGATTTCAAAGATGATCAAACTTTCGGTGCTTGAACCATCTGCTTTTGTATAACGGAGCACAAATTGCACTTTCGTGTTGGTTGAGCCTTGTATACGAAATGGCTCTAAGCTTCTGATTTTCTTTGATTACTAACGTCTTCAAACTGAATTTGTATGATTAAAAATCTACGTAAAGTCGCTTCTAAAGAAAAGCCAAATATTTTGTAGAAACTTATTGCAAACTGAAAAGGAACGAATCGATTTTGCAAAGAATCACAGCTTGTATATGAGCTAACACATAACAATTCATAAATGAAATAACCAGTAGTTACGAAACTACGGCATAGCTTTGAAGAACTAACTCACGTGATAGTTGTTTAATGAGGTTAGCGAAAAGACTAAAGTTCGCGTATACACTTATCATGTGTAAAATGACGTCACGATCCATCCAAATAGGTCAATTGAAAGAAAATGTAAACGGACCAACCATGAACGTACGGTGGTCAACGAGCAAAACCCGCACTTCCTGCCTCGTGATGATAGTTTAAAGTCAAACGTGCTAATTTGGCCGTTACACACACCAATCCGTAATTTCAGTGTTATCAGAATTACTAATATTTGAATGCAACATCCATTCCAGGTTTTTTAAAATACCCTTTGGTTTGGCAGTTGAAAAAAACGGGTTTCGGATAGTAGAAAATAGCCGAAAAACCCGGGTTTCGGGTTCGCGAAAACCCGGGTTGGAAACACTAAACGTATGGGACATACCAATGAATGACGCCATCACGATTAGTATAAAGCGGTGCTGCGATAACTTCCCAAATGCACCGATTTGTAAAATGCACGGGGTGATGGGAGGCTGTGAGGGACCAGGGTCATTTAGGCTGCAGACCTCCCAAGGACGAAGCTACTTTTCGTGTAAGAGGAGCGGTTTACAGCAGTAAGTAAACGCCGTTTGCTCTGAGTATAAAGTTTAATATGTGAAATGCGGTTACCTGGTTTATTGAAGCAAGAGGCGTTGTATAGGTAAGGTCAAGCCATCAGAAGAAATGTTTAACGTTGTCACATTGGACATTTACTGTTTTCACATTTTAAAATATTCGTGAAAGCTAGAGAGCAAATGCGGCAAAATGTTATAAACCAGTACAGCATTGCAATGGTTTCACGCGATTTAAGCAGGTTGAGAACTAGGCGTCCAAACATATATTGCGGAAAAAAACTTCTCAGTCGACGTTGCGAGTCATACGTGGGAACGGAAATTCGTTTGTTGGTCGCTAGGCGCATACTGTAGTTCGCTTTACGCTCGTAGACTAATGGCATCCCACTACGTCATACAAGGGTTTGCGCGACCAATTTTCGTGAACATACAAGAAGCCAAAATGAGCAAGATAAAAACAACGAAATTTCTTGATTCGATTTTTTAGATTGTAACAGCGTTAAATCGTTTAATCGGTGCATCTGTTTTATCTACACCAGTGTTTCCCACCAGTGCACTCAAATGAGTCCGCGGAAGGCTCTGGATAAGTCCGCAAACACAAGAGCAAAACAAGTCTGCTTTAAAGCCCTCAAACAGTAATAATTTTATCGACTTCCTACAATCGTTTTTTTATACAGCGATTAAACGCACGTAACCAGCGCGAAAAATTCAAAAATTCTACTGTTCCACATGGCATTTATACTTGTGAGGTAGTGTGGTCTGTAACTTAAGTGCAAAGCAGTTATCTCAACTGCGGTTAGCTTTAACCGTCTTACTTTATCGTTGCTAAACGAAAGCAGGCGTTTGCTTGTACCGACAACTACTTGAAACTTAGGATTTATTTCAGTCGAAGTAAACGGTGAAATCCCGCCACAGTGCATGTTCTGCTTTAAGAGATAAGAAGGTAAACTACGTTGCCATCTCGAGTAAAAATATGTAAAGTACGTTGACGAAAACCTTGAGCTTTTCAAAGAGAAAAAACACTAGGTAACGTGAAGTCGTACGAACGTATCGTCCATCTAAAAGTTTACTCTCATAGTAAAGTAATGGGTGCTTTTTTTCTGTTGGTTGGAAGAATAAAAGTGCCTTACACAGCGGGAGAGAGCTTGGTCAAACCAGCAGCCGTGAATATAACCAGGATAATGCACAATGATGCAGTAGCTAGTAAGTAAGCCATGATCCCGTCGCCAAACAACACTGGGCATCCAAGAACTCCCAGTCAATATTCTGCAACAAACTATTGCTGCGGCGAAGCGAACTGGATAATTTCTTTAGAATTGGACGAGATTACAGATTTAGGAAACGATGCACACTGCACAGTTCATGGTGTTCGCGCGATACTGTTAAACTGAGGCCTACGTGCGGGACAATTTCGCTTTTGCTGTCCACTTGCCAAACATAAAACAGGAGAATGAAATATTCAAGATATTACAGCGGATGCCTTCCATAAGAACATCAGCTTTCGTGGACTGACTACTTGTGTGTTTGTGCCGATGGTGCTCCAGGCATGATGGGAACCAAAATGGCTTCATTAGTTTATCAAAAAGGATAACAAAAATATTTAGGTAGCTATTGTCTTCGTCACCGAGAAAAAATTGGCAACGAAAGAAATTTAAGATGTCACATTAGTTTAAAAATATATTTCATCTGCTATCAATCACATCAAACGCCGTCCCTTACGCATTCGTTAATTTGGTGCTTTTTGTGACGAGATGGAGGAAGATTCATTAGATTCAAAGATTCATCGACAGCAAGTGGATTGCCAAACAGCTATTTTTAAGTGATCAAACCAGCTAAACATCTCCATGCAGGGAAAAGGTGAAATCTTTTTAGATGTGTCCAAGACATCGCCGCGTTTAAAGGCAAAATACAGGTGTGGATCCACTGACTCGAAAGTACAAGAATAGCTGCTTTTCTGGCATTAAAGATGAGTTCGAAATTGATTTGCGCAGCATTCATCAAATTTTCTTGAGCGCCTTAACTACATCTCTCCGAGTTTGATAGATGTGTCCTTTCTCAAAATCACATCAAAATATTTAACTGGTGCGAAGTCTTTTCGAAGAACCTGTGCTACAGGTTCACTGTGAAGTGGACTGCATTGCTGAACAGTTGATTAAACTGCAAAGTCGACAGCTGTGGAGCCTCTGACGGAATTTTGGGTGAATTTCCATTCAGTGGAAACAAATTGCTATGAACTCTGTCGACAAGCAACAAAAGCTCTTTAGCTTTTTCCCACTATAAGTTTGTGAAGCTGGTTTGTCAAAACTAAACTGTCACTAATTTTAAAACCAACCACCGAAACCAACTTCAACCAGAAGACGACATCAGGTGTGCGTTGACGACCACAGGCCCTTATTTCGACAAACTCAGAGACAAGATTCGCAATGAAATTTGTGAACGTGGGCGACAAAGCAAATTTGCTGAAACTAGTGTTTGTATTATTCTCGTATTCCTAAATCTATCTTGAGTCCGCGAAGATTTATATTGGTCCGAAAATGGCCCCTGTCTTGAAAAGGTTGGGAAACACTGATCTACACCAATATAAATAACACAAACAATCTTTCTAGCAGCTGAGTAATAGGCTACATATTTTTTGTTTTCTGGCAAAAAAAGTTCCAGACACGGTTTATTTTTTATTTCTAAAGGAATTTTGACCTGATTTCTATTGCACTGAGCTTTATGATTTTAGCGCCTGGGTTTGAATGTGCTCTTGGCGTCCGACAGCGCTATAATATCTGGTGGTTTTGAAAATGGAAATATGATTTCTTCAAACCTGTCTATATTTTTATACAAAGATCTTATGTTACAATGCAACAAGGAGAGATCATGTCACATCATCTTATCAACATGGCTCACAAATTCAGTATGTGTAGCATACTGCGAAAGAAGTATTGAGAGGTCGCAATCAGAGTGCTTGTTGCCACTTGCTGAGCATTCGCGATCAGGAAACAATTGTGCATTGCAGTGGCTACAGTCATTCGTTTAGGTTTGGGTTGGAAGTACATATTTTGCATTGCTGCGCTATTAGCCATTTGTTGTTAACAGTAAGAACATTCCAACAGGTAAAGTTAAGACATTTACGTACGCATTTTTCTTCTGACAGTTTGTTGTTCAAGTGTAGGCAGTCACTTGCTTGAATGTTTGATTTCAGAGTTGACCGAAGTTAGTGTATGTTCGATAGAGTTAGATGCCAAGTATTTTACCACAGTCTATCTCTTCATAATCAATATCAATTCCGGGTTTGAAGAGATCATCCTGTGAAGTAACGGTAATCCATTTTTCTGTTGTCTTGAGCTTTGC
>JGI24021J15306_10009230_pt1 | contig 12196 bp, 11 predicted proteins | sample Ectturendosymbi1_FD_15306 | JGI IMG/M metagenome (IMG submission 15306)
TTTAAATAAACAAACACTACTCATTTTCACAAGATAAATGAAAGTTCATAAGTTTAATTCAAGTCATTATGTGTAATTTCTTAGGAGGAGGTGCATATAAATAAAATGAAATTTGATTGCCAATTTGATAGCAACTAACTACTGGTGATGCTTTCACAATATAAATGGTAAAAAAAAATTAGCTTTCAAAATTCCATGAACTCTAAAGCATGGCATTTCACTTGAATAGTTAAGCATTTCATAAATTCGGAGCCACACTAAGCATAATCTGTAAAACCTCTTTAAAAAATACACTTGCACATGAGCTGGGAAAACAAGATAACAATCTAATTGAACTATTAGGAATTTGCTTGAGCGGTATGCACCCAACATTAGCCAGAGAAGTGCTTGGTTTTAGCCTGGTGGTCAGTGGAGTTGTACGAAAAACATGTTATTTGCTTAGGCCACAGAGCAGTGGCAGATTACACCAAACTTGCAACAATCACTCAAAATAGAATTCAACAGTTTCTTAAATCATTACGTGATAGCAAGCATATCAAGATATAAACAACATCGACACAGGAGTTTTGCATGTATCAGTGGTTGTGAAATTTTACATGTTTCATTTCAACTTATATGACAATAAACATAGCATATCCAAAAGTTCATCTGTGGGGATTCAAAACAGCATAATGCCTAAATTTCTGTTATACATAACCAAAACTATCTTGGAAAAAAAACGAATGTGCAACTATGTTATCATAGTTAAAGGCCACAAAGTTAGACCGCTGCCAAACACAGATTTTCTTAGCAGTGACTGGTTTATGAGGCTCTGGNGAGGTCAGCCTTTTAGCTTTGAAAAATGTTTAGTAATGTCGTTGTAACTAGCCACAGTTCGTGTGTTTTTCTTTACTTGTTTTCAAGTGCCAACATTTCGCCCGTAAGATTTGTCTTACATTTACAGGACTGATGCGTTGGAAAATGCGAAACTAGTTTCCCCGTCAATAAACTGTGACTGATTTATTTGCCGCCATCTTTGTGGCCTTTAACTATGAAAAATAGATACGATTGCAAGTTTTAATCGTCGCAGAAGAATGAAAGCAGAAAGCAAGCAGATTCCTCAGAAGCTTGCCGCAAGGCTAAAGTTTGTTTACTATGTTATCATAATGTCAATCAGAACAATGAAGTACCAATCAACTTTACAGTAAAAAACAGAGATTTGATTTGGGATACCTAACACTTACTTCAAAAATCCAGCTAGGTCACCATTGCCTGCACTGCCTGGAATTTTTTATTATTTTCTGGGCTAACTCAGTCACAATAAAACTAACAGTGGCAAGCACAGTTAACACTTTGCGAACCGGTCTACGATATATTCGTACTTCAATTTCAGCCTAAAAAACAGCTGTTTTCAGTTGCCTTACCAACTCCCTAGCTCCTCCACCGATTGCGCTAGAGAGCTGTTCAAGAGCTCAAACGGATTGACCAATCTCGTAGATTGCACTTGCAAAAAATTTTGGAGGTTGTAGGTGCAGACTTTTTGTGACTGACGTCATAAGTGAAGTAGTTTTAGGGTCATTTTGGCTCATGTTACCTGGCCTAGGGTCCAACNGCTAGGTCAAAGTGTTTCGCTGAAGTTTTCATCAGAAACTAGGCTCGAGTCCGAGTCTTTTCAGCCTTTGATCAACTTTCTAGCGTTTCTGGTTCAAAAGTTATGATCTAAAATAAACAAATTAATTAATTGTCTAATTAGTCAATATTTTTACTAACTTACATCATAACTTTTGAACCTGAAACCCCAGCAGAACATCCAAAGTATCAGAAGACTTGGATTGTAGTCTAGTTTCCAGTAAAAACTTCAGCGAAATACTACCACCTTAATGGTTGGGGCCCAGGGCCAGGCAAAGTGGGCCAACGTGGCATAAAAGTCCTCCACTTATGACGTCACTCACAAAAAACCCGCACCCCCAATCAAAAAATTTTGTTTCCAGTGCGGACTAAAAGATTTGCCGCGTCTTTTGACGCTTCGACCAGGCCGTAACCTATACAGGAGCGGAGATATTCCCATGCAAACGACATGCATTTAGGCGTTTTTTTCCGAAAATCCCTGAAAGCAGCCAGACATCAAAGTGTTAAGTGTGATTAAAGCCTTCAAACATACGACATGCCCGCTAAAAAAGTGTTGACATACACAATGAAATAGGTATTGAGGCACTGTATGCAATATGGACATTTTTATGTAATAGCTGATAACCTCACAATGAAAAGCATGGGTGATGAAGCTTTGCCAAATTTTTGTAACAGCAGGGTAACTTTGTATTGGCGAAGTCTGCATACTTATTGCTCCTATGGAAAAACTGTGATACTCTGCTAAATCTATCACATAAATTTTACAAGCATGCAATTGCCCCATCTGCTTAGCACTCTGCTTGAGAAGCTATCATGAAGAAAAGAACCTGTTTGGGAAATTCTGTGTTGGACTGAAAGTAGATAAGGATTTCAGACATAAATTTAATTAAACAAAACTTAGGCGAGTACATACTGTTGCAACCTTCCGCTGTCGTTGCACTGAATGCATGGTTCACCATAAACAGAATGTGTGTGAAAAACAACACCATATGTATGTGGCGCGAATAAGCAATAATAGAGTGATCTTGTCAGGTGAACTCTATTGTTGCTTGTTGCCACAGTGCGACGCTTTACGCGCATGCTGTTTGGGCTTTCCGATCACAACAAAATTGTGCTGTGACCAGGATATGAAGGTCGCGCCAGGTGCAACCTTCACAAAAAGAACGTGCGATCGGTGCGGTTTGTTGTGAAAAGGGGATGTTGTTGCAACCTCTCTGCTGGCGTTGCGCTGAATGCATGGTTCACCACAAACGGAATGTGCGCAAAGAACAATACCATATATATGTGGCGCAAGCAAGCAATAATATGAGTGATCTCGTCAGATGAACTCTATTGTTGCTTGCTGCCACAGTTTGAAGCTTTGCGCACATGCCGCTCAGGCTTTCTAATCGCAACAACACCAAGCATTTAAATTGTGCAACCATGTGGATTACAAAAACTAATGAAAGAAGCCTGGCTTTGTCAGCAACCCAACTTATCAATATGACACACAACTAAAATGCAACACAAGTTTCTTGTGTTAACTTCATGATCAGGTATCTTTATCAAAAATAAATCGAGCCTCATCTTACATTCATACTACTCAAATGGAGAAATCTGGGATAGTGCTAGTATTGGCACTGGCACTGAGTGGCACACTGCCTATTTAGATTAATTTTAGATCTGAAATCCTAACAACTTTTTGTCAATGTAATAAGCCACAGATTTCTGAACCGAAATGCAATTTTATCAGGCAAAGAATTTCAATTGCAACCACTTTTTCACACAGTAACATGCTTGCCAGGCACTAAACACTTTTTCTTCAAAGCTTACTGTAAAGCAGCAAACATCCATTGTTGAGTAAACCTTAAATGTAAAAATGCAATTGGCTAGTATTACGTCATTGCACATGGGATTGTAACCCTAGACACCATATTTAGTTCAGTTCTGAAGATTGTCTACACTGTACTCCCATAGACAGAAGTCCAGAAACTTGACTAAAAACTATTCCCACCTTGTACAGGTGCACTGTAGGTATCTATAATGAAGCCACTCTCAGTGCTGTCTAGAGAATCCATGGAATCATGAGACTTTTGCCTGAAAAATAACAGCATAAAATTTGTGAACATCTGGGGTCTGTTTGGTCATTTTTCAGTCATAGATCAAAACATTTTTGAAATGAAAGTCATTTCAGTCAGAAGGTTTGAAAATATAGGCTAAAAGGCACTGTCATGGCAAATTTCAATACAACTGTGAGACAAATGACCAAATTGTTTCAGTGTCCAAAATGTCTCAGCAAAAAATGATCGAAATGTTTCAGTGAAAAAAAACAAAAACAAGTGAACATCAAATGATCCTAAATAGTAACAGCTAACATTTCTTTTGTAAACACATGACTCTTCAAGCTGACACAAAGTTCTTATGCATGTCTGGCCAAACCACATCACTAACCTGTATGTGGAACCTGTTTTTTTTCAGTCACAGACCAAAATGTTTTTGAAATGACTGAAAAAAATTAAGTCATTTCGGTCAGAACATTTGAAAATATAGGCTAATGAACACTGTTACGGTGAGTTTTGATACAACTGTGAGACAAATGACTGAAATGTTTCAATGACCAAAATGTGTCAGCAAAAAAATGACCAAAATGTCTCAGCGAAAAAAAAGTGTGGAACAGTGGTTTTTCATAATAATATAATCACCAATGTTTAGTGCCTCATTAACAAGTTTAGTGCAAAACCATTGTAGCACATACAATTTATAGATATAACAAATATGTGCAATGCTGCTGTAATTTAATATAGACTTGTTATTCTAAAATGCATACAAAATCATACAGGTGGGAAAAAGAACTATTGAAAGATAGTTTGAGTAAAAACCTTTTTAAAAACCATGACAAATACTGTAAACAGCACTCATATGTTTGGTAGTGATTAACACACTACTTGATACATCCCTGCTTCAAATGAACATCATGCTTGCAAAAATCTTCAAATTTGAGATTTTCTAAAACCCAAGAGCCAATGTCACAAACTGAACAAAAACTTTCAAAACCACAAGTTCCAAATATATTAGTTTGCTACAAGATACCTTCTAAATTGTATGCTTAAAAAATTGTTTTGAAAAGTGACAAATTTTCTGTGTATTCAATGGCTTGTCACTTGGGAACTTTTATTCGAAGGCCATGAAAGTTGGCTAAAATTCCTTTACTTAACCCCCCCAAAGTTATGTTTTCACATCATAAGCAATGCTTTTTCTGTCTATCAATGACTACTTCAAATGCATGCGCACCAGACAGTAAATCTTGCATGTGCAGAAATTATCTATTCCACCAATAAGAACAAACCAATAGCCTGTGAACGTGCTTGTGAACCACTAATTACTCGTACTTCCACATTTAACTATCACAGTACAAGATCAGCAATTTTAAACAAAATTTTTCTCAAAAATGATTAAAAATAGATGGAAATGGAGTAATCATTTTTAAAAAATACAAAGTAGAACAAAACACATAGCTTGACAAATCAGCACCTGGCATATACCCCACTGTCCAGACTGTCTTCAGATTTGCTTGCACTCTTTGAAAGTCCAGAAGTTGAAGATGGCAGATGCTTAGCAAAACGAGTGGAGACATGCAGGTGATCACTACCTATGTTCTCCAACTTTTTATCTTGAAGGGCCGAAGGTGATCCTTCCAATTTAAAATCACCTCCCTTCTTCTTCTTTACACTCATCGCGAGCACATGTGTCAGAAGCACACAGAAGTTTCAAACATAAGTCAAGGAGGTGACCATCTTCACACATTACATACATTCTTTATTAATAAACATCTCTGACAATCACAAACAAATAATCCATAGAAACTGCACATAATAAGAGTAGCTATGAAGCTTATAAACTTTGGAACACTAAAGCTCCACTTTGCCACATCCTTAGACATCATTCCTTTGGCAGTGTTCCAAACACTTCTTAGACACGGTGTTGAATGTGGGATTGACCACAAACAGGATGTGTGCTAAGTAAGAATAGCACGCATATGTAGCACAAACAAGCAATAATATAGCATTGATCTTGTTGGACGATCTCTATTGTTACTTGTTGCCACAGTGTGCCACTTTGCGCGCTTGCCACTTGGCCTTCCGATTGAAAATGGTGCTTTGACTATGATGTGAAGGCAATACCAAGTGCAACCATCCAAAAAGAATTTGCAATCAATGCAGTTCATTGTAAAAAGGAGGGGATGTTGTTGTAACCACTAAGTAGGCACAGTGTTGAATGTGCAATTCACCACAAATGGGACGTGCGCTAAGAATGAAACTCATATACAATGATCGCGTTGGGTGATCTCTATTGTTGCTCACTGCCACAGTGTGACACTTTGCGTGCTTGCTGCTCAGGCTTTCTATTGCAACAGCAGTTATGAGACATTGGTTTCCTTTTGAATTGGCAGGTGACCTTTCTCCTAACAGCATTACTCCTTACAATAATATTCCAAGAATTTCTTACCCTCAAACTCATGGTTGGTTACCTTAAACATCAGACAAAATAGATTAACAATGAATGGAGGCAAGAGTTATTTTGCTTGACACTGAGCAACTTATTTGAAGTGATAGTATCATGTGTCCTGTAACTACTGAACATTGGATGCCAAGAAGTTGTCAAATAAGCACCAAAGTTTTCAAATGAAAGTTACGTTTGCTACAAAATTCATGGAACCAGCCAACTGGGCTCAGCTTTAATGACTTTGTGATGATTAGGGCTTTGTATCTGTGTTCAAACAATTAGTCTCTGAGGATGTGTAGGATTACATGAAATCGATTTCCTATTAAAATTTTTGCCAATTGATTTGACAGCATTATCTTGGTGGGGGCTAATTACTTAAATAAATTATATTGCGTACTTCAAGAATAACTGTTCTCATTGTTAGCAAAATGTACTGAATGAAGAACAAAATGCTAAAATCATGATGTCCAAAAAGTTAGGCTAATGAACTGTTACAGCAAGTTTTAATACTATTGTGGCACCTAAATTGTGCTGTTTTTCACAAGTGCAGTGCTTTCGTTATTGCAAAACTTGCACTCAGACAACTGTTGCTAACAGTTCAGGTATGATGTAGTTAACTCTTTTTCACATGGCAACACTACAGCAGTCCTCATGCCTAAGTTCTCAACCGAATTTACCATTGTAATTGCCTCCCGAATATTACTGCATTACATTTTGCATGTGCTGCAATGTCTGAAAAAGGCCACATAGCAGATCACATCGATTCTTGTTGACTGCAAGTCAAATGTAACTCAGACCTGCAGATATCTAAAACAGGCAAGCAATGGCACTTTCTTTTGTAAACTAATTTTCATTATCATCATATTCTGTAGGACTGTCGCTAGCTGTTACTAAACAACTGAATTTATAGCACTAGTAAAGAAATTTGCTTCTCGGAAAGCAGCTTCTGAAATCCACTCTTGTTTTAAGGTAAGTGGTAGCTAGCAACAACCACACACATTTTAAAGTCTCATGCATATGCATGTTTACACTTGGGACACCGACACAAAACAGCTGCAGATAAATGGTGTTCCACAAGCAATTTTTACAATCAAGTACTGTATTTCGTTTTAGACATAGATTATAAATTTTACTCTGATAATGGAGCATGAAGAACAGTCAAGAAATAGAGCTAAAGTGGAGTCTCATTCAGGTCAACCAATTTACATGGATTTTCTTCTCTGAGAAATATGCAGTACAATAATAACAGTGGGTGTGTTCATAGTATTGAGAGTTCTACAGTAGAAAAGTTCTACAGTAGAAAGTCTTGTTTAAAAGTTCTGAAAGCGCTATTGTAGAAAGTTTTGTAGATGTGCCAAAAATGCTACACTGGAAAGTTCGCAAATTGAATCAATGAAAAAGTAAGCAGATTATGACTTATTCAGCACATGTATTTTAGACAAACATATGCAACAATTTTGACATTATTTAATGCAGCTGCTTTTCTTACACAATGAAAAATAAGGGTTTAAAGTTTTTTTTGTATTTAGATCTGTACAGCGTTGTTTTAGAAAGACATTGTTTTTTTTCAGACTTGCTTATGAATGTTCTGTTTTGCATCCAGCATGAGCAACCAATACAATTTTCTTTAGCGTTGCATGACTTAACAAATATATACATAAATACAACATGCAACCCAAATTATCTCAAGCTAGCTAAAGACCATCAGTCAAACAACGTATAAATTTCTTGAATCAATAAATGCATGTCAAGTGAAAATTGACACAAATGATGTTTGTTCTGCACCATATTTTTCTTTGCAAATTGACAAAACTACTGATGTTTCACAGCAAAAGACTGCAGTGATGTTTGTCAACATTTTTTCCCAAAATTGAGCTTTGAACTCTTTACTGGGAATTAATACCACTACAGTCTGCAAATGCCACTTCAATTATCATTGTGGTTGCGGAATCATTCACCTGGCAACAATCAGCACAGGATAAACATTATGTTATTTATGTCGATGGTGCTAGTTCTATGCTTTGGATGCAGAATGCGATGGCACAGCAACTTAAGCAGCATTGCCCACTCTTGTTTGAGCTTCATTATGCTCCACATACAGAAGCACTGCATATCAAAGATGCATACAATTGAAATAAAGTCATGAGAATGGTTAATCTTCAGCTGTACTTACTAATTTTGTTGCTTTGAACCAGCAAAAATATGGCTTCACTATGTTAGCAGATATTCTGAATGAGGTATGTTGAATGGTACATTTAAATCAATAGTTTCCAAGCGAATATTTAATGCAGTTATTACACTGTCCTATTTGGCGTTATTTTGTTTTCTTGTAGTGTCACGCGCGTGAGTGCATTTTTGTTGCGCACCGTTAATGGTTTGGCTTGCGTTGGTTCTTTGGGCCTCCAGCTTTGTTCAGAAGTCGCTGTTCGGTGGACAACGCTCATGTTGTTTCATTCTCTGTATGTCGCTTGATCGTTCGCTGCGGACTTGACGAATAAGTTTAATAAAGCCTTCATTAGGTCACATCATGCACTCGCACATTTTTTTAGGAATTTGTTTCCCCAGAGCAAATAATTGATATCCATTGGCTTTCCCATCAAAATGTTGTCTACATAGTTTGGCAGAGTCTTCCTGTGATTGCCTGGCTGCCACAAAAGCTGAGTCGCAGAAGGCCATGTAAACAACACACTGGCAACTGCTTTTCTGATTACCTTGGCCACTCTGTGCAAAGTTCTTGCTATGACTGGCCGGCTAACACCTTTTCAAAGATGTATGTACTAGAGCCCTGTACGAGTTAAAATTTTGTCTTCTCCACCCGACTTTTCGAACCTGCCTTGCACACCTCCCAACCCACCCCACGCTGTTTCCGTCCCAAACCTGCACCTGTCACAATGTCTCTAAGACCCGCTAAAAATTCATGCAATGTTTTTCATCGCTAGTGGAAATTTATTCAGTGGTTTATTTCAAAGCCAACAAAAGCTCTTAAAACACAATGTAAAGTAAAAAATTGTGAAACCTTATACTGTAGTCAACCTTCACCACTTCCTTCTCAGAACACTCTTGGAAAAGAGTGTCATTCACTGAAGAACTCTTTGAATTTACTCTTCTGCTACGCACGCCATGATCGTTGACACTAAACACTTGTTCATTAGCAGTGCTAGTTGCCATTATGCAGAACGTATTTCTCTCAAGATCACCTACAGTTGGAAACTCTAATCTGTGATCTCGCCACCACTGTAAAATGTGGCTACATGCTTGTACCACAAGCTCACTCCAGCACTGAATTTCTTCAAGTCACTTTCACATGCATTGGGTTAACATGCAGTTACCTGCACAAAGAATTTTTATTGCGCACCACCTGGCACTTGCACACACAGCTGTCTGGTTTCCTGTAGCCACCCTGCAAATGCATGCAGCTGCAACACATGTGGGCTGACCTATCCTGGGCAGGAACAGCTACAGCCAACACTCATAGTGAGTTGTGCTCAGGCCCATAGCTACGGGGAATTTCAAGTGCAGTGAAACTTCAAATTTTTTTACCCAGAAACTTTTTTATACAGTTTGTTTTAAACATATCATAAAAACAAAAATCTTACCTCCCTAAAACTTTTACCCACCCCAAACCTCAAAAACCTGGCTATGGACCTTGTTGCACTACACAAGAGAAAACAGTTTTTTTTAGTGAAGACATTTTATTTCTCTTGCTTAGACAGGTTTTTAAGTTTTTGTCATGCTTCAGCACAATTCAAACATTTCTTGAAAGCTGAGTTTACAGTGATTTACTCAGCATATTTTCTGGTAACTGAAAGCTATTTCAGATTTTTAAACATTACACAGTTTGTGTTTCAATTAGACTTTGTAAAGTAACACTACACTAAAGCTATACAGTTTGCGTCTAGCATTTTGAGTTCTAAATCACTTGATTACATTATTAACACATGGCGAGCCAGTTGTACTTTGAAATTCCATGTGAGCCTATATTTTTGCGCCACTTTGCAACTACATAACTCGCCAGGCGATTGAGCTAGAGAGCTGTTCAAAACCTCAACAGATGCGAGATATGGAGTTGTGAGTAATGCAAGAAACTTGGTTCACGAGAACTATCCTAGCTCCCAAGGTGTTAAAAATTTTGCATTGACCTATTTACCTCTTGTGTTTACAACTACATGTTGGCAATTACTGCAATTCATCAGATATGATGAGCTCTTTTTTACCATTTACATACTTTTGTTTTAGGCATGTTCTTCATCCATTTGCTTTGAGGAAAAAAGTTAAAGCTGTTCGAGATGAATTAATAAGCATGAGAAAATCAGCAACTCTAAAAAGTTGGATGACCTTGAACAACAAAAAATTAGTTAACATCTTTTTGCACTTGCACTTGTAAGCAACATAGATTCAGAAGCAATAAAGATAGCATTGGATTGCAGATTTTCATGGATAAGATCATCACTAATTTGATTGACCGCTTTCTAAAGCATAGAAATGATTCCAACTTTGGCCATGCCTTCATATCCAACCTTCATATTAGACAATTTTCTTTCAAACCAACCTCTGAAATGTTGGCTTTGCCCATATTTCATAAATTGGATGAATACCACGCAAGTGAGGAGTGGACAAAATTTAAGTACAGAATAATGCACAATTACCAACCAGATGAATGATTGGTGCAAGGTTTTAACAATAGCTCCCAAGCGTGACACAGATTGGCCTAATCTTGCAGCAATTACAAATGCTTTGTTAACGTTTAATGCTGATGGCTGTGAACTCCAACAAGAAACTGGCTGATTCCTTCCACAGCAGACAAAACTTATGTACTTATGGCTTAGCGCAGCATCATACAATGACTATAACACAGCATATGCACACAGACTCAGCAGCTCAAAATGATCTCGTTAACGTGAATACTGAGCAATGAAACCCTTGAATAATAAACATTCACAGTGTAATATACTCTGTGTTGTTCTATATGTTCAATCTTCAGTTGATCAAGTTAAAAAGGAAAGTACTCCAAATTACGAAAAAAACATTTGAAAACAATAGATGACAAAGTTTTTAAGCTATTAAATACTTTAGGATTGATGGCAGTTTCTCATAACGCTGGGTACTGGTTAGATCTATAGACACTCAGCAAATTTGATTTCATTTTTTCAGTATCTAGTAATATTCCTAACATTACCATAGCAAAGCAGAACCGATACATAAATAAGGTCTGAAATTGTAGCTATCCTTTGATTACTTCAAACTAATCATAAAGAGCTTTCGGCTTGTCACTCAATAAAAACATTGCCTGGATATTTTTGCATTTAAGTTCTATGGTTGAAAAATGTTGGAAGGACTGATGGCCCACAGGCACCTTCCACACGCTCATATTTAGCTATTTTTTTAAAAAATTTTGGACATCCCTGTTATAGATAGAACTTGACCAATACATCATGCTGCCAATATATATCAGCCAATGTGACGTTGATGCATCATACCCACAAACTTTTGCCAGTATATATTGGCAATATTAGTACCTATAACTGACCTCAGTACAATAATATTAATGCCTTTATTGAAAGTATTAGTGAAACTCTACATTACCTAAGTGACTTATGTGCCATATTTTATTTGTGGTGATGTCAATGTGAACCTACTCCACCACAGAATAGCACTTCCAATTAGAAACAACATGAACACCTACAGTAAGCAAACTTTAGCCTTGCAGCAAGCTTCTGAGGAATCTGCCTGCTATCTGCTTTCATTCTTCTGCGACGATTAAAACTTGCAAGCGTATCTATTTTTCATAGTTAAAGGCCACAAAGATGGCGGCAAGTAAATCAGTCATAGTGTATTGACGGGGAAACTAGTTTCGCGTTTACCAACGCATCATCAGTCCTGTAAATGTAAGACAAATCTCACAGGTGAAATTGCATGCTTCCAATGTATGTTGAAAGGCTCGGCCTTTCTTGATTTTTCGTGAACTGTTACGCTCTGTTTATCACGTGGCTTCTCTCTAGCATTGGTCACCGCGCACGTGTGTTATCTCCAGAGGAAAAGTGTCTTTGTTAGACCGCTGCCAAACGCAGATTTTCTTAGCAGTGACTGGTTTATGAGGCTCTGGGAA
>JGI24021J15306_10009231_pt1 | contig 12196 bp, 10 predicted proteins | sample Ectturendosymbi1_FD_15306 | JGI IMG/M metagenome (IMG submission 15306)
GAGCCACTGTGGCGGTGAGCAGAACGGGGCCGAAATCGCGCCCCCCGCGACAAATTGGTCAATTTCAGTGTCGTTGCATGGGTATTGTCGATGCAAGTTATAGGGAGCTTGTGCAGGAGCGACAAAAATTTTTGCGAGCGCCCAATGGTATATAATTCTCTCCGTCTCGAAACAGGGCTTTGTGAAGTGTGTGGGAAGCAGCCCATACGTGCTGCTGGTTTCTTTATAGAGAATATTTTTATTGTCCGGCCCTTTTTGTTGTGGTCGAACAAAAAACAGATGCTTTTTGAAAAATGATATCATTACAGTAGTTCCAACAAAAACGCAAAAACTTTGCTGCAATAGTATCAAATCATGTTTTTTCGGAGACAGTTAGCCATGTTTACAGCCTGTTTGCCGTCCGTAAAAGTTCAAATCCCTTGTATCATCTTAACCTCAAAAACAAGTCTTGCAAATAGCACCCTATGTTTTGTTATTAGTTATCTGGCCTGTCCTACACACTTGAAGACAAATGGCAGTTATTGAATACTGGTCACCCAAAAAGAAAAAAAGCCTGTATCAGCAAAATCCTCTTTTACCGCGACTTGCAAGATTTCAAACTTTGTGTGTTTTTTGCTGGTTCTTACGGAATTAGCTTCTGCTACTAAGATGTTGCTTGCGGGAAAACCTATGTGTTTTTTCGCTGATCCAGCGTTTGTTGTTTTAGCGAGTACATCTGGCGCAATTTACTCTGTACCACCAAGTAAATCTATCTATCTATCTTGTCTCAATCGGAAAATCAAAGGTTTTGACGCTCTGAGATATTTTGCCCGTTCGCATCCACTGAGTTCATGATATCGTGCAAGGAAAACTTTTTCAACCGGAACAACCAACAGAGTGTAGACAGTTCTACGTTGAAAATCACAGCGCTGGCCGTTTGTTTCTGACAACGATCGATCCATCAATCACGCCCGCCGGAGTGTGCGATCGCGCGCCGCCAAATCTTGTTATTGTAGCTTAACACCACAGGTAGAAACAAATAAGTCAAAAGTAGTGATCGGGATAATCTCGATCGCGCAGACCATGGAATGCCGAGGTGGCTCAAACGTGCTGTTGCGGTTTTGCCGGCCAGGCGCAGGAGATGACCGTAAAAAGGACTAGCCAACAAAAAATTTAATTTACTTCAGATTTAGCTTTCAAGGTGATTGGTGCTTTGAACTCTTCTGCTGGCCTACTTGCCACAACGTCTTCGAGCTGAGCCTCACGTCACCGGTGCGTCCCCGCAATCGTGAGGTGGAGAGCCGATATGATTTTTTTTCGAATTTGCAGTTATATATTTGCGGCTTCAAGCAACTGACAAAAAAGCTATTCCGTTTTTTGAATTAAGCTGCTGCTTATGCTATCTGGGGAAGTAGCCTGTTTAAACATCGAATCTGCTTGCGTTTACTGGCTACAAATCAATAAGTTGGCCTCTCCAAGTACCATATATTGCAGAACCAAACATTACTTGTTACACAAGCCAACTGCAAATCACACTTCTTCCTAAAATACATTCCGATTAGCTTCTATCCTGTTGGTGGTTTAGTAAGTTGTTAATCTTGGTGGTTTAGTAAGTTAGTTAATGTCAGACGTAAAGTCTTGATTGCATAAGGAATCTCTGAAAGCGCAAATTTTGCCCGTGCGGCTCCATGGTGCGAATGCCAAGGAACAGTCGCTGTGAATTTGAAATCACTACTTTTGTTTGTTGAAACGCAAAGTTGCGCCAGGATCGAACACTTCGATACTGCCGATGATGCCACAGCAACCTAAGAACCAGATCAAAAATTCTCCGCGCAGTTTGCGAAAAGCCTAAACACACAAAAGAGACGACATTAGTGTATGATTTCACAGCCATATCCTTTGCTTTATTAAAGGTCTCAATTTCTTTTCAGGCTCCTAATAACTTCGTGTTATGCACATCCTTGACGTTCGTAGTCACGCAAATTGAGAAAATTGGCTGAACCCTTTGTGCGTGAGTGTTGAAACCTTCCAATAAAGCTGTCAATGCTTAGAGTCCTTGGAATTTTGGAATTAAGCAAAAGGTTGCTGCATAGTTTTTAGTGGAGTGACACAGTTTTGGTTCCAAACGATGCAAAATTGAGCAAATGGAGGCGAAACCCACATTGCTTCGGATCACTTCCGCCATTTTGTTTTCATGCAAAACAAGGTCGGCATCATGACGCTGTTCAGCATGCGAATGGATGGAACTGCACTTGTCACGATAGAACGCTTTATGCTTTAACTCATTACAAAAAAAGTTTTCATTTAAGGTCAAACCAAGCGAAACAGACTTGTTGAAGTCTGCTGCTGACTTATGGTTAAAATTATATACTTGGTGGACGCTGAACAAGGGATACTTTCGAACGCATAACGCACTTTTACAGATAAGGCGGGTGGATATGCGCTGCATTTTTTCCCATGCGCAAGCAGCTAGAAATATAACTTCATTCAAAAATGATCAACAGTTGTATGCAACTCTTCATAACAACATCAGATACATGTTGTTCATTAGTTAAGGCATGCTGGCAACAGGCACTTCAACAACACCCGAGGAAGACCTTCTGTTAACAAATCATCTGTTACTTGTCCGTAACATATGCCGCTTGGCTTTACCCATCATCATCCAAATTTAATCATGTAGCATCTCACTGGTGGGTGCCAAGCTCCACTGGCGGTTGACATGGCACCAAACCTGTCTTGCCGGCACGCGAGTCAGGAACCCTCTGCAGCTCCGGCAGTGCAGACTGATTTGTTACTTAGATTGGCAAGAGTCGGAAGCTTCCTTGTTATTCGTGCATTTTCCATTATGCTCGTGCACCACGGTTCCTTTTCCATTGTCAGAGTTTCGGACGTTTAGGGCCAAACTGTTTTATAATTGCGTTTTTGCTTGTAGAGGCGACACCTCGTCAGGTGCCGAGAAGATGTTTTTCGTGGGAATCATGACTTCCTCAGTGTGCGAATCGTCGGTGCCAACGCACTGCGGTTGGAAAACCTACCCACAGCGAACATCGAGAACAACCGGGCTGCCACCAGTCGCGAAATTCTTCGGGATTTGTAAAGCACCGTTGCATCGCTTTATTTGATTTAGAGTATCATTTCCGAAACAAGTAGACAGCATACAGAGATAACATATCATTTCCGAAACAAGTAGACAGTATACAGTTTTTAATTGTGTGTGCTAGTGCGATTTTCAGTTACGGTGTCTACACTGCACGGAGAGTTTTTTCAGCTACCGCCGGAACACCGGTCTCATCTTCCGTTACCGCAGTTCTGGCGGCGTGTTCATAGTGGAATGGTTAAATTCTGGTTAAGCTCTGAACCCAAACGTGCTGGGCACTTTCCAGGGCAGTAATAGTGATGGGATCGTTATGTCTGGAAAGGCGTGCTTCGGGCCAGAGTCTTGGGTCAAATCTCCAAAAAGACGCGATATGCTTTTGTGCGTTCGTCACGTATTATAAGGAAAAACACTGAAGGTACAAGCAGTTAGACGTGCGCGACTGAGTTTAATTTTAGTGTTTACTTGCATCATTCTTCAACACCTGTGGTCGCATGAAAATAACTCCTCGAACACCGTATCCAGTTTCTCTTAGGCTCTTCAAACTTTTATCGAAAATAATTTTGCCTTGTTGATAAAATTGTTGCGTTTTTGATAAAAACCAACAAAACAACGGTGAAAGAATTTATCTCCTTAGAATTACGTTATTTGGAATATTTGCGACGATATCTTGGCGTGCCTGTCGTGATTGCCAAGTGTTAGAAAAAGTAGCAGAGCAAACTGCTACATGATACTGCTGACATCACTTGTTCAGTTTGAGAAATAAAAAAAATCCGAGATGGTGGCTTTAGCAAATTTTTGAAATCTTTCTCTATAAAACATGCAAAACTCTTGATTTCTTTCTTTACTTGTTTTGCTTTGTGTGGAACACACTGCAGTCAAATTTGTTATATATGCGCGGTACATATTGAAAGATCTTCGAATCTGACTTGGAAAAAGTGAATCATCCAAAATGAGGGTTTCATTGAGTGGTTTTGCTGATGAAACGCATTGCTGACATCGCAAATACTTGCTGCTCTCGCAAGCGCCCTGTGCAATTATGCTCTTGGTTAACGGTCGTTTTGCTTTGAGACGAAATCATTCCGACCGCAGCAAGATATTTTGCCAGCTCCAAATTCGCGCCGTCTCTTCTTCAGCAATTTTCTGCGCTCGACGGGTTAATTTAAGCAATTATCTCAAGAAGATGGTGAAGGTCTGTGCATTCGCTACAACCTCACGCAGCACAGTGTTGCATTAAAAGAAATAAGCTTTCTGCGAAGGTGCGCTTGTCCAAACCGTAATCAGGAAACCCTTCGCTTGAAACCGGTTGTCGGCACAGTCGAAAAAAGCCATCGAAGTCAAATTTCCTTGTCCAACATAAATTTAATCAAGCCCGCGTTGGTTCAAATCCCGTTCCTGTGTTTGCGTGCGTCTCCCTGCATATTTGTTGTTGCACTCTTCGCGTCAGACCAAGCACCTGTGCGTAGACCTTGGCACAGATTCGCTTCTAGACCAATTAACTGCGCAGGTTGACTGTGTAAAGGTGTGTCCTTTATTGCGTTTACTCAACCAGCTTTAGCAGGATGGAGGTGCAGCGAAAACAGGTATGTCAGAAAACAGGCACTTTCTAGGACTTTGCATTGAAACGATATCAAAGTTATATGCCTGTTTACCGGGTATAAGGTTGCGAAAGCTAGCGGTTTGAAGCTTCAGTGCAGCATAACAGGAGTTTTCGTCTGAGCAGTATCTTGGACTGTTGCTATAGGGATAGCCTTCAGCAGTTTCAGAATTTTTCATTGCGTTCGTTAGAACTGGAAAAGGCACACAGCGTATAAACAAACTCCCTTTGACGGCACTGTAGTAGAATGGTTGGTCAAGTGCGCACTGTTTGCTCATCAGTCCTGTTCAGAGCGAGCTACTTCACCGGAGTGAGTTTATTCACCGACTCCAATACTCTGAAAGGTCCGTTTTCGGCGATGCTGTGTATTGGTTACCCATTTTCTAATGAGAAGTCTTTGGCAGAAACTCTTGGTTCCATCTGAATTTTTTACATTTGTGATGTTTAGTGGACCAACGCAAGACTGTAGTAACGCCACAGCAGGAACAGGACACCTGTGGGGATACGGTGTTTCTGCTGGCTCCCATTTTCTTTGCCATCGCTGCACTTCCAAACGACTTGTCTTTATCATTCTGCGTTTGACTCGCGTACATCGCATCAAACAGAATCCTTTTATGTTTTACGTATTGTCATTCTCTCATCTTGTTTCTTTATTTGTGACGTAGATGTTAATTTCCCTACCTTCTTCCTCAGCACCGCACACTAACAACAATGCACTTAGACTGAGGACGAGAACTTTTTTCATCGATTCGGGTAGTGGTGTTGCTTAGATTGGTCGCAACACTGATTAGATTTTAAACAAATGGAGGTTCAAATTGCAAGCCTTTGGAGCACTTTTTGAAGCAGAGAAGTCGTTGCGCAGAGCAAGATCACTAGTAGCGAGTTAGAAGTGAGAAACAGTTCACGTGAAACAAAGTTTTTTTTCTACTTGTCACATTTGAAAGAACCAGTTGCAAGATTGCAAAGTCAGTACTAAACAGTAGGCGTAGCTGTGTCGCTGTAACGTTTCACTCCGTTCCTACAAGAGGCCCGACCGATTAAGAGAGTTGCTCTCCATGGCAGACATCTTAGTCAAAGCTGTTCAACAGGCTGGAAAGCATGGGGAGTCAGCACAAACATCCATTAGACAGTCTATCACCAGGACAGATTGTACACAGATATGTTCTTTAGCGTGTAGATATACTTCTGTCAATCGTTTTTGTCGGATAATTAATCTACTTCTTCAGTAGAGAGTGCACAAATAATATAAATTTCGGAAGTGTTGCTTGAAGCATCGAACCTATATTCATTTTTCAGAAGATCAGTAGAACGTAATTAAGTTTTGCTGAATGTTCTGACTTGCCGGTGGATAGTTTGCAGATAAACGGGAAAAAGCTGCAAGTCGAAAAAGTCTCGTTTTTTGAAAAATCCACTTCACTGCTTTCAAAGTGAGTTGCAAAGGAATTTTTACTCTTTATATCAATTATTTTCATTCCGAGTGCTTCATGTGTTTCATTTTTATGGTCTCAAAAATAAGACTATCTTTAACGTCTTTGCGATTAAAAATATTTGGTGGGTGTTGAAACTGTTAGTGTGCATGTAAGCCCTTGACGTTTTGTACTGGCTTCGATTCATGGCAGTTGAACAAAGCTGCTCATTGTCAAAGATTGTGGTGCTACGTGCTTCAAGGGTCACTTCGACACCCCACAGATTTGTTAAAGAGACCTCAAACACTTTGTACAGTATGTTAGTGTCGTACATCTGTTTCGTGTGTAAGTATAAAGGATACCAAGCTTTATGGGGCGCACTACAAAAGATACGTCAACCTTTGTGTGCTGGCTCTTAATTTAAAGACTAGTGAACTTCCTAGGTCTTTTTTACATTTGCCTTGAGTTGTTTTTGCAGAAGTTTTGTTTTGGCGAAATAAATTGCAGTTTACGTAAGTGAAAACGGAACAAATGCTAGCAAAACCTTAAATTGAATTTAGACTTAAATTAACAGGCTTTATTAACATACAAAATAAGAAGACTCCAATAACACTGAACTTGAAGTTTCATTGAGAAATTTTTGTGATGCCAATGTGACGTTTCAAAACCACATAAAAGAGATGTTTCATTCACCAGTATGAAACTTACGTACAATAAAAAGCTGGGCTTTCCGTGAGCAGCTGCCTATGCTGAAGTCGCAGTGTTGGCAACGACGTTTCGTGTGTGCAGTGTTGACGCGCTCAAAATTCCTCTTTGTAAATGTTCTAGATCACCATAAGGCTCAGAACTGGATTTCCCATAGTTATGTGAACGACGATGTAAACATTGGCAATCAGCAGTATGTGCTTCAGGTTGCTTGCTTAAATTTTGATCAGAAGCTGACATTCCACAGCAGTGCCACTGGCTGCACTCGCCAGTCTAACGTTAGCCAACAGACCTCGCAATTGGCTCGTTTCACGTCTCCATCCATTAGAACTGGCCAGGATTATAGCTGTCCGGACAGAGACGACCTAGATGCCTGTCACGAAACGTGCACTCCAGCCGTGGGCCCCCTTTCTACCTTGAAGCTGTCAGACCGGATTATTTGTAGAACTAATTGCGTTTGGTATTAAATCAGGGCTGCTGAGTGGAATCAAAACATGCCTGGCCGATAGGACAGTGTGGATTGCAGATTCGCGAAGTGCAGCACAAACAGATGATCGTTATCGCGCGGCAGGCAATTAGTTTGTTTTGGGAGAAACCCGTTGCTGTTCTTCGCGGGTCGTCTTTGAAATAAACAAACAGAAACGTTGAATGCCCTCGCACATTGTGTTTATTATTCAGATGACGACTAATGTCTAGGGTTGCACTGCAAAATCGGCGAAACTTTGCATTGGAAACTTGGACAGCGTGGGAAAAGTTTAGCTCAAAACTTGGCAGCAACTGAAAGAGAAGACCAGCCAATTTTCCTTCCAAAATTTGCAAAAAATAGTTGGAATTTTCGACAAAGGAAGATACTTTGATAAATTTTGTTCCTTTCTCGATATTCCCAGCCCAATGTTTTTAGCGCTTTGAAGGTCTTGTATAGAAACAAATCATTTGACTGATTTAAGCTTTGCCCTGGCCTACAACATAGACTATGATCATCTTCTACTCATGAAGTTACGCGGTTTAAAAAACACTTGGTTTACCATTTCGTAAAGTCTCCTTATTTTCACTGCCAGAGTTAGCTAACTTTATAGAAAAAGTTATGAACGAGTGTTCATAAAAATGTTTTATATTTGGAAAAGCAAATGTTAAGAAGCTCGCAAAGACCGTCATGTTGCGTTATTTAAAGATCTGACGAAATTTAGCAAAATCGTAAAGATTTCAGGTGTCCTGTTTTTCCTAAGCGTTCGACCAAGTGGTGAGCTCCATTTGCTTTTATTTTGATTGAACCCGGCACCGAACTCATCAATTTATCATTGACAAGGACTTTCGCTTGTTTGACAACACATGTAAGTCTAAATTACAGGGCCATGTCGTCGCAACAACCGCCCATTACAGCAAGAATGAAAAGTAATTCAAGCATGCACTTTCTTAGTAATTCAACCATGCACTTTCTTACAGGGCCCATGGTCGGGTGTTTGGGTCACTTCATTACGACAGCGCAACGACAATTGTGACGTTTGTTTGCTTGTATGGCACAGATGCTGTTTTTGTTGTTTTGAGGCCATTTTCACGTCGAGCGCAATTACAGCGCAAGACAAAGGCTTGGAAACGAAGCAAGTGCAGCGCTGTTTTTGAGGCTGCCCATTCCAGTTTTTCGCGAGTAACTGCATTCAGTGATGTGTAAACCGATCCGATCGACAATTTTCTGTGATTATTTGCGGCAATGCGTAAACCCTGTGGACAACATTCTTTTAGGCTGATCATCTTCTGTGCTTCAGCAACAACCATCATGTCATATCTGAAACCGTCGCATTACGCAATGAATGGCCTGAATCTGGGTCCGGACATGAGCTTGCTTCATCATCCCGCAGTCACCTACCCGACAGGTCAGTCAAGTGTACCGTTTTGCTCTGAGTTACTGAGTGACATTGAGCAAAAACGATTTTTCCTTGGGTAACTAACAGCTAACTGTTAAGTACAAACGTTTTTTTTAAATTGGGTGTGTAATTTGCTGAAGCTAAAGATCAAAATGCAGGCCTACCTTGGGTTATTATGAAATGATGTATTAAAACTTAGAATCGAAAAGTTTCACACAAGAACTTTTTATTTTTTTCAAATTGTACGCCACATGCTTCATGTCTTGGGTCAAACTCTGCGAATGACGTTCATTCGATTGGTACAAACAGGAGACTCTACCGCATGCTACCTCCAACGTAAGTATTAATAAAGCTTTTATTTGGCTGACCGTTCAAAACATCGTTGTGCTGTGCCAGAATGCCTTTGTTACGCTTTGAACTGCCGGTAGCATTGATGTCGTAATATGTTAATAAGCTGAAAAAAGCGTAACTGGCTCCACGATGTGCCGCTGCCCTTACGGTTGGGCGATTGCGTGTCATCCACTAGCGATGGTTAAACTTATTGTAGATGTAGTATAGTAACTCTACACGGGAAAACTTTGGTTAATGAGAGTTAAAATACTTTTTTTGTGGCAAACCACGAAAAAACGTGTCGTTTGTTCCGTCGTTGTTGGTGCTTCTCAGGAGAAAAACTCTCAAAGCTGTTTTCTATTTACAGGTTTTCAAGGTATGCATCAAGGGGCGAAGAACATGCAATTTGGGTCACCACCCGTGTATAGTAAGCACCTTTGTTCCAGATTTTGTATGTTCTTTCAATAGTTTTTGTTACTTTTCAAACTTTTCCTATGCAAACGCATTTACGAATATTTCATATCTTATATGTTTGCTGTTTCAAGAGAGATCACTATAGTCTTTTTACTTTACCACATTACCTTCTCAGACGCCAAAACATAAGACCTAATCAACTCAATTTTTAATGATGGGCTGTTTTGCTTAGTATTGTGTTCATAACCCAATGCATTGTCAGTACCGGGTGATAAACCACTGTTACGGGTGCATATGCCAAACTAAGCAACTTTTATTGACGGATCGTTAAAGTAAATTTTTCTGAAAAATAAAGAGCGTCCAGTTGAAGTTATTTCCATAAAATCAGCTGCTCTGATTTATTTCGCAGACACAGCGCGCAAGCAAAGACGCGAGAGGACAACTTTTACCCGAACGCAGCTGGACATTCTCGAGGCCCTGTTCGGCAAAACCCGGTATCCGGATATTTTTATGAGGGAAGAAGTGGCGCTCAAGATAAATTTGCCGGAGTCTCGCGTGCAGGTAAGCTGCTTGATCCCTGATCAGGTCGCACGCGCAATTTTTGCAGCTTGATCGCACGAAAATCGTACCCGGGCAGTAGCGCGATGCTTTCGTGTCATGTCACGCGGCTTAAACCAAGACGTTCCCTTGGCTTCTTCCGCCTGAATACCTTGCGAAAAGTATGGTTGGGCTGTACTCGTTGCCATCGGTAAAACGCTGCGCTACTTCAAGCGAAGCTACAGTATTCATATTACGTCAAAAATTATTTGCAAAGCGGAGTCCTCTTTTCGGAGTCCTCTTTTTTTTGCCATTTGTCGGCGCTCAATAGAATATCAGCGAATACCATCGCCGCATAGCTCACTGGTGCAATGCTTGAAATTAGATATAGGAATGTTCGCCCACTCAAATCACTGAGAGTTTTAGGAATGTTCGCCCACTCAAATCACTGAGAGTTTTAATCGCATCATGGTTCTTCCGCCGACAGAACTTACGAAAAGTTTGTTCACACCGATTTCGCGCCACAATGCACATGTGGGTCGAACTCGCCTTTCGTAACGAACCGGTGGTCTGGCTGTTGTAGCGTTTTTTTTTCTTTGGCCTCCACTTCATTTCCTCGCCAAGCTCTTATTTACTAAGCGCTTTAGCAACAACCGTGAAGTCTTTGAGTTTTTCACGTTTTATCACGTGATCCAACAGCAGTTCAGGTGCGCTTTGTCAAACCACGTTCAAAAAGAGTTGGCAAGTGTCAGTCGAAGTGGCGTGAAACTGTGGTTCTCCTATCGCATGCTGCTCCGGCTCCAGCGACACTTCGCATTTGCGCGCATCCCATTCTATACGACGCGATGAGCGGAGGCGTGTCGCCAAATGGTCTGTGGGAAAACGGGACATAGCTGGCTTATTAAAAGCAATGTCGAACCCCGCGGAGCGATATCGGGTTATTAACTCTCACTGATTCTTTCCCACGTTTGAAAAAAGGTTGACGCACGCAGTTGACTATTTTGGAATAAATCTGCACTGGTTCTTTTTCAATTATAAAGTGAGCGCTCATTAAAACTTGGAACATTTCACTGAATTTTGTTGTCGTTGCTTGAGATAATCTCTGCTCCGAAAGACTTTAAGCTTTTTGCTAGGGTGATGTTAAAACTTTGTTTACGTTGGAGGCGTTGATGACGTTGGAAAATCGGATGACGTTAGAAGCTCCGTGTCCCAAGCTTCAACAAAAATGAATTCTGCTTTGAACTTCGAGAAGATCCAATGAAATTGGTTTCCATTAAAATTAGTCTCAAGTGCTAAGCGCACTGAACAAGCCACAGCGGTGAAAGCTAAATTTTTCGAAACTCTGCAACAGAATTAAGAGTGTTCGCAATGATACGGGAATTTCCGATTGGAAATAAATACTTTGGTGGCTCCAGAAATAAATGCTTTGGTGACTCCAGTAAAATACAGATATTTCTGCACTTAATGCTTCTGGCCCAGAATCGAAAAAAAGCTGTAACCCTGATACATTTCTTGGCATGTAGGAACACATGCACTTTGTTTGCGATTGTATCTTTGAAAAACTTGGCATTTTAGCAGTTTTTGTACCGGGGATCAAACACAGCTTGGGATTTACAGTGTAGTTTTACTGAGCGGTGACCACTTGAGACCTTTGCTAAGTGACCTCAAGTGACAGTTCCGTCTTCAGACTGCTTTTTCTCCAACGATAGCAGCAAGAAATTCGTCAAAACATTTCCATGCGACGTGCACGAACACGTTGAAAATAAACGAGATTGCGCATGAAATTTCAAAGGTCTCACCTACTGTAATGCGCTTATCGATAGGACGTTGCTGTAGTATTTGAATTTATTTAACTTTTATGACAGTATAAGGCAGTTTACTTGGAAGTGCTGTTTTGATACAAGGCGTGGTGGGTTTGTATGTTTGGATCATTTCACTGTCGTCAATTTAACGAGCTTTAAACTGAGACCACATCTTTCTTATGATTGCAAATGTTTGCAGTCTAATCTGTTTTACTGAAAATTTTTGTGTGGTCTTCTTGACGAAAGCGTGTTGTCATTCAACTTTTCTCATGACCTTAAAGGTTTGGTTTAAAAACCGAAGAGCGAAGTGCAGGCAGCAGCAGCAGCAACAACAGCAGCAAAAGCAAAAGTCGTCTGGCGGCGGAAACGGAAACAGCAGCAGTTCGAACTCTTCCGCGTCGAACAGCAGCGCCGGTGGCAACAACAACAGCAGCTCTTCCAAGAAGAAGACGCCGCCGACGACTCCGACC